>Ga0115842_100821_pt1 | contig 12290 bp, 7 predicted proteins | sample InSIn2SAF170_2_FD_83856 | JGI IMG/M metagenome (GOLD analysis project Ga0115842, IMG submission 83856)
CGTTCGAGGACTACATCGCAGCCGTCGATGCTGTCGACGAGCTCACGAGCCCGAAGGATGGCACGCTCTGGGGTATCATCATCCCCAAGACCATCGCGAACATTGGGTTTCTGCTCGGTACTACGAGGGCCAAGGAGTTGATCCTGGGCACGGAGGCGCTGAACGTGGCATTGTTGAAGCGTTTGGGCAGGGCAAATACTGGTCACAACGACGACGAAGACGCCAGAGACGACGAAGAGCAGGATGAGTACGGGTCGTCCGGCTACGTGCCGTTCAGTACAGGCGGGCTCTCGTTTGGTGGAGGACGGCGCCTGGGCTCGGGCTGAGTGAGCGGTGAGAGCTGCTGGCGAGAAAGCGGCAGAGAAGCTATGCGTCGGTCCAGGACACCCGGTCGGCCAGGGACAAAAGCGCTTTTATGGCTGAGAGCGGCATGAGGATATTTCTGGCGTTCCTGTTACTTCGTTCGAGGCTAAGAGGCGCAATTCTAGCATATATCAGTAGTATAAACTGGTCCTTGTTTTCCAGTAGACTCTAAACTGCCCTTCTCTTGCCTCATGCTGCCCTCAACTGCTCTCAAGTGCCCTCCTGACGGCATCGTTGAACTCATCAAACGGCCCCTCCATCCATCGTCTCAAAGGCGACCATGACCCAAACATCAGCGCTGCGCCCCCTTCCAATGTCTCGCAATTCTTGAACAGTGTCCCCCCGTCCGCATCAGGTAATGGCAAGAACTTATACCAATGATACGCCACAAACCCTAGAGCGCCACCCTTCATCCCGAAAGCAGATTGATTGTTCATCTGAGAAGCTCAAGTGTTAGTCTTAGCCTGCCAGCAATAACATGAAGTCCAGGAGCGGACCGGGAACGCACGAAAACGACAGCTTCCTGCTTGCCATCTGGCCGGAGGTTACGGTCAAGTGACCGCCTGGCTGTGCTTGCATGCCGGGTATAGGCTCATCATTGTCAGCACGCCGGGCGACGAGCACTTTGATGGAGCGGCTATTCCATTCGGGGATCTTGTCAAAGTCGAGGAAGGCTTGCCGGACCTTGGAAGGAGGAGCGGAGATGGTGGTGGAGCGACAGACGAAGACACTGTTGAAGGTTGTGGGTATCTTAGGAGTGTCCATGAGGCTTGTTCTGAGAAGATGGGTGGCGTGCAAATGAATAGCTGGCGGGTGAGCTATGCTTTTGATGGTCTCTTCTTCATGAACTGTAGTGTTCGTACTTCGGATGACGCGGCAGGGTCAAGAGTCTCGTGCTGACTGTATCGAAAGTTGATCTGCACGAGGAAGCTGATTCAGCTATCAGTATATCGCATTCGCATAGATGCAGTGATGGCAACAACTCGGCAAGCAAAGGTGCAAGGCGGCTACTCCAACAGGTAATAAAGATACTCTGATACCTATCTTGCTGGAATATCCATGAGACTGTTGCTTTACAGTACAACATGCTACGTTCCAGAAATGGGCCTCCAGTCTAGAAGAGTGGTTGCGAGCTTTATTGACCCACGGCGTCATCGAATAGAGTACTCGCGATCGCCTGTCGTGGTCTTGCGAACTCCTTGAAGGCATCACGACTGCTGAAAGAGAAGTCGTTGATGTAGTATAGGATTGGCGATGTTTCGCCGTACACTTTTTTGCTAAGTCGCAAGGTCGCAGTCTTTTGGGCGTGATTAAAGCGTACGATGCGGATATTGAGGCGCCTGGTAACCCTCGTACTTCCCTGAAGATTTCATGTCGGTCTTGCGCTCCCCAGAGGGTGTTTCAGGCCTGCGCGGCTGCTTTTGTGGTTGCCTGAGAAGTTGCCGCCAGTGTATGCGATGGCGTGATCTCTCAAATGGTTCATCAGCAGCAAGGCACAGCTCGTAGATTTGGCAGCGGAGCTCTGGTGGCAGCTCTCCCAGGTCACCAACTCTGTTGCCCTTGTTTACCGCGACTGGGGGTCTTGCCGCAGTCTATGGTAGTGGACCGAGTCGATGGCGGTGTGGCTGTCGGGATCGGCTCAAGCACGCCTTGAGGAGTTGGTCCGCGTGAAGGAGGTACCTCACTCTTACAACAATGGCAGACCTTCCTGCTGCTGCTAGAACGACGTTCTACTACGTATCCAGAAGTGAAGAGTTTGTAGGTCACCCGATGATCATTTCACAGTGATGGTGATGAGGACAATGTGAGTTCTTTTGCGGAGGTCGTGAATGGGGTTCGCAACTTGGCGCAAGTCAAGATCTGCGTGACTAATCAAATCTCGAATCGGTTGCATTTCGATCGCGCAGTCCTTTGAACTTTCTCACACGTCGCAAACTTGTCGCAACACGTCGCAAACACCTACAGTCATGGACACGCTACCTGGCAAGCGGAAGTTCGCAGGTGGCGCCAATGGCCCTCACAAAGCGCCCAAGCTGGGCGGAGGAGGAGGCGGCGGTGCAGGGAAGATGTCAACCTTCGCGCAGAAGATGATGGCCAAGATGGGTTACAAGGAGGGGCAGGGTCTTGGTAAAGAAGGTGAAGGTATTGTGAACCCGATTGAGGTGAAGTTGCGACCACAGGGAGCGGGTGTCGGTGCTGTGAAGGAGCGAACAGAGCAGTATAAGGAGGAGCAACGGCGCGCGGCAGAGAAGAGAGGCGAGCAATATGAGGATAGCGACGAGGAAGAGCGCAGAGCGCGAAGAGAAAGAAAGAAGAGGACACACGGCGGATCCGGAGTCAGCAGCGGGACCAGCACGCCGGGTGGTGGGCGCAGGCCGAAGACGAAGTATAAGACGGTCGCGGACGTGCAGGCAGCGGCGCCAGGACTGGATGTGCCTCCGGCAATGCTGAGCTCGATTGTGGATGCGACCGGAACGCAGACGAAGATGCTTACGAGTGCCGCTGGACTCATGACACCTACAGGTGCGCCTGCGGACCCTGAGGCAGACAAAATCGCGAAGAGGGAGAGGTTGGAGCTGGAAGCGTTCATCGAGGCGTGGCATGGTGTGCAGGAACAGAAAGTGTATGTCGAAGAGCACGAGGGGCAGCATGCACTTGAAATTGAGCAAGAGAAGGAGGAGCTGGATAGATTGCAGGAAGTTGTTGAAGCAGTGGAGAGCTTGAAACTGTCCAGAACTGCTGGGGAAGATACGCTCGCAAACGGAGCTGGATCTGCCTGGGAGCACAAGCTCCAGGTGCTAGAGAAGTTGCAAGCCGAACACAAGCATGATATTGAGCGCTTTGGCTTGACTGAGGCCGCTGTAGGCGCTATCACTCCAGTCTTCAAACAGGAGATAGCTACGTGGAGCCCGCTAGAGGAGCCTGACATACTCGTGAAAGATCTGGAGCGTATACGAGCCATTCTTGGCGTAGGCACCAACGACGAACTATCAACGAACGCCCACGCACTCCTGGACGAAGCATATGGACGACCTCGACGACAGAAAGCGACGAAGTCTTACGAGACGCTCATGTACACGATCTGGTTGCCCAAACTCCGTACCACCATCACTAACTGGGACGTGCTGAATCACAGCGCTCTAACAGCAGTCGTACAGGCTTGGCGACCTCTGTTGCCGACTTTCGTCTACAGTAACTTGATTGATCAGCTCATCGTCCCTAAACTAGCTACCGCATTGCAGACATGGGATCCAAGGAAACGGGCACATCATCACAAGACCCAAACTGTTAAGCACGCGCAACCGCATAGCTGGATCTTTCCTTGGCTGCCCTACCTCCCGCCGTATCAACTCGACCCGAAGGCTTCCACTGGCTTGTTGGTCGAGATCAAGCGCCGCATCCGCCAAATTTTTGACGGATGGCATATCTCTTACGGCACACTGCCTGGACTGGACCAATGGCGTGATCTGCTTCGTTCGGAGCTTGACCACATCCTCGTCCGTCATCTCTTACCACGTCTGTCCTTACACTTGTCGCAAGAGTTCGATGTCAACCCTTCAGATCAGAATCTCACACCATTAGAGAACGTGCTAAAATGGGAAGAGTACTTCAAGCCTGACGTCCTGGCACGCTTACTGATCGCGGAGTTCTTCCCCAAGTGGCTCTCGACACTGCATCTCTGGCTCACGACCGAAGATGCCAACCTGGACGAGATAGGTCAATGGTTCAGCTGGTGGCAGCAGCAGTTACCGGATAAGCTCGCCAATCATCCTGAAGTGAAGAAGCAATGGGAGAAGGGCACAGTCATGATCAACTCAGCGCTGGACCTGATGGATCAAGGCTTGCCGGTTTCCAGTCTTCCACCGCCCGCTGCTGGGCCTGCAAAACCGATAGCGAAGGAGATGGCGCGGAAGCTTGATGCGCCGCCGAAGCCTGAGATAGAGCAGCATACGGACGTGGACTTCAAGGATATCGTTGAGTCCTGGTGCGCGGAAGAGGATTTGACGATGGTGCCGTTGCGGGAAGCACATCAACAGACGGGCTTACCCCTTTTCCGCATCACGGCCAGCGCGACTGGTAAGGGTGGTGTGATTGTGTACCTCAAGGGCGATGTTGTATGGGCGCAGAGAAAAGGAGAGAAGGGAGTGTTTGATCCGATTGGACTGGAGGAAAGGTTGGTGCAGAGGGCGGAGGGGAAGTGAGGAGGGGTATTGATTGAGCCTTAAGGCTCAGCGAGCGAAATGGTGAGAAGGTGAGACTCTCCGCTTGCGTATACAGAACAGGTGGTCACCTTTGCTTTTTGCTAATTTGAGGACGGTTCGGCAGGAGCGTGGTAGTTGGTGAGGATGGCGGAAGCGCACGGTACCTTCACACGTACGGTCTCCTCAGCGCTTTTCACGAGCTAGAAATGCATGCGACACAACCAGAGGTCATTTACGCAAACCCCCTTGCATCCAAATCAACTTTACCTCCTTTGCATCTGCTGGCCTACTGTCAACGCATCGATGCCCTCGATATCTGTTCACAATTACAAGCCGAGGGATCAGAATGATGGAGGCCCTCTCGAAGCGCATACGTTGCTATCTAGCTGCAACCCGCCTGTCACCATGATGTCAATTCGGGCACGCGACTTATCGTGGAAGACTGGCGCTCTCCAAAGATCTAAGATAGGGGCTTCTGTCTAATCGCTCTATTGCCTCGCCCAGACAAGTGGAAGCAGTTGCTGACGACAAGTCTGCCGAAGAGCTATGTGCTGCAAGCTTACGAAGCTTATTACACACATTAACCAGAGCGTCCGTCGTACAAAAGTTGGTCTACGTCATCGCGAGCATAGTCGATAGCAACCAGAGCTTATCCGCACATCTCCCGTCGTACCGGCCGCCTTACGTTCGCCTTCTAATGACTCATACCTAGAGTACCGCATCGTCCCTCAACCCCAGCGCTTATAGCCTGTGGTGTTCTCCTGAATCAATCGCGTCATATGCATCAAGATCGCGATGTAGTGCCAATACTCCGAATCCGGGATGCCGTACTTCTGGCGGCGTGCTAAACACTCCTCCAAGCTGTGCGCTGGCCGTACGATGACGGAGATGATTGCACTGGAGGTCCACAAGACCTCCTTGAAAGCTCGCTCGGCTTTGGTGAAACCTAGTTTGGGAATGTCGATGCGCAGGAAAATCTGTGTGCACTGGGAGAATTGTGTAACTGAGCTTGCGAGGTACATGACCCACTCGACGTCGTTCAGTCGGTCGATCTGGTAGCCTGGGATGTCGACGATGAGCCTCTTGATGTTCAGGAATCGAGGTCCGCGGTACAAGCATGCTCTCGGACGACTGCAGAAATCGAAAAGGTCGCCGATGCTGCTCAAGATTAGCGTGTCGGTAAGCTCCCACATCCCCACCAAGTCGTGGAATAGCTGTGGGTGCGCACGCATGATGGCGAGGCGCGACGGAGACTTCCCACGAGCATGAATGGTCATGACAGTCTCGTTCATGTCGAACAGCTCGCTGAAGATTTGGTACTTAAGCTTAAGAGGTAGAGTGAGGAAACTGGGGCGCGGAGTAGTCGATGGGTTGGTGATCAGCGAATCTCCGAAGGCGATTAAGCTGGAGTCGTCCATCGTGTTGGTGAGATATGCAAGTCGTGGACAGGACGGCACAGGATGTGGAGGACAAATCGAAATATTGAGAGGTTCGAAAGAACCTCAGAGTTGCCACCCTCGCATGCTTTTGTACTGGGCAACCAGCAACGTGGCTACAACGATGTTTGCTTTGCTTGCCAGAATGGAGCATGGTCTCCTCCAATGATGTTTATCACGCTACCGGACTGTCGGTATTGCAACGTTGCCAGGACCATACTTCTAACTTTCTAGTAGGGCGACTACTTGTAGTTGATACTTCGCGTGATCTTGACCTGGAACACTATACACGGGTCGTGTTGCCACACCACTGTGTAGTGAGGTTGCTTCGCTGCACGTGACGTATTTGTTCTTACCACAAAAGGCTAGCGCGTCGAGCCCTGCATGTGCGGGAATGAGACTGCCGGGACGTCGTTCCATCTTCTGGGCGCTTACAGAGCTCTTTGGTTGGCTTTCTCCTGCAAGCCATCAACATCTCATGCACGTTGGGTTCTGTTGCGCGCGTCTGTCATTCGTTTCACGTAGGCGAAAATGTCTAGGTTAGGTAAGCCCTGCGGGATGCGAGTCGTGCTCTTCGAATCGAAAATAGGTGCAACATCCTCCCCTGCTCGGCTAGAGCTCACATCTTGGGACTTTCGGCCAATGGCGCGTCCTTTCCTTTCCAGATTTACCACCCCTCCCTTCTTTCTGGACACTGCGCTGCAAGACTCGGCAGCCTTGTCACGGTGAACGGCGGGAACGGCGGATTGACCAACCGCAGGGGTTGAGACGTTCGTGCTGGACGTGTTTCTTCATGCTCGATACGCGCTCCTACTCGCTGCGCGTGTCCAACGGCGCGCTTCTTGTCACTAAGTTTCTGTCCTGAGTGGGCAAACAGTGGCAGCAGGATCGCAGCCCTACAGTACTGAAGACTTTTTGAGACTGTACGGGATGAGCCAACACAATGGCTTCCCCGGCCCACCGCCTACACCTGGATCGGCGGGCAGTGTGCCTGGAGACTTTTACTCACAGCGGCGCCGCGTTGTGCCTGCGCAACCTCCCACTATCACGACCAGTTTCCTAGGGGTGCAGGGTGGTTCGCCGCTGTCACAGACGCCCATCACGGGCGTGTCGACGGCTGGAGCAACACCCTTTCCTTTTAGTCCCAGCACGCCCATTGCGCTCAATCCTCGGACACCCAGCGCCCTGAATCCGGCGTCTCAGGTCCCTTTGTTGAGAAGCCAGAATCCAGCGATGGAGCCGTACAATCCTCGACAATGGTCGCAAAGCAGGCAGGTGTCAGGCTCGCAGATGGTGTATGGTAGGGCGGGCAATGTGGCCCCAAGTACGAGAGAGGCGACCGGCATGGAGGGTAAGTCTGTCATTCCACCTTGGCTGAGATGTTGGCTTTGTGGAGCTGCGTTCGCATGAGGCACGCCAGGATTCCAGTGTCATGTTGGTTCTGACTAGAGGGCTTACGGACACCTGGCTGACTAAACCCCGATGCAGAAGCAATGCCTTCTCCGCCACCACCATATAGTCCTGAGACACCTGGTGGCGCTCAGCATGCTGCGCGAGGGTCACCCTTGCTTGAGAGCACTGGCTTCACAGCGTCGCCTCTCCATACCGATTCGGCTCGCAACTCTCCTGCGGTACCGATGTCACCAGCCTTTCCACCACCACCAGGCCAATCCTCACGTCATCGGGAGCGCTCTGCGTCCGGATTAGCGGGCACGCGTTCGTTCTTGTCCGGCTTGCGCAACAAGCAATCGGTGACTGCCGAAACTATACCGCAGCCGAGCCACCCGGTCCAAATTCAGCAGCTCATCGATGCAAGGCCACCAGCAGCAAGAAGAGCAGCATCTACGGGTCACATACACCCTGGGGGACAGACTGTATCCGCTGTAACACCTGGGTCTTCAGAACGCTCTTCCCCGGACATTGTCTGGCAACCAGGCATGCCCTTACCGCCTCCTCCTCCTGGACCACCCCCTCCAGGCGCCAGATCGCAAAGTTTGAATCGTTACGCACCTAGCACTTCTCGTTCGAACAGTCTGACGTCGGACGAAGGGTTTGCGGGTCAGCATCAGCGGCGAGCAGCCGCAGTTTCTAACCTTGGCCCAATTCCACCGACTCCGGCTGACTGGACAGAAGAGTCTCCACCTCAGCAGCTGGAACATCAACCGCAACAGCCAGAACCACAGCCAGAGCCCGAGCCTTCCTATCAGCCACTCCGTATTGACACTGGCACTCGCCGTGACGCTTCAATTACCAGACGACCTGCCACACGAGATTCAAGCGCTCAGGGCATACGTGAACGCCGGTCCCGCAGCAGGAGAGGCAAGGAGCGAGCTGGCAATGACATAATGTCGCCAGTCAGCGACGACTCAAGGCCTAGCGATCTTTTCTTTACGCCTGTCGAGGGCTCCATCAGCCGCCGGAGGGAGCACATGCGGACGATTTCCGGTTATGCTGAACCTTCTACTAAGCCGAGTACCCCTGCGCACTTGCGTTCTGTGTCCCACACGCAACCTGCCTCGAAGCTTTCCTCAAGCATATTGACACCGCCTTACTCTCCAGCTGTTGGGCGAGAGGAGGCGGATGGTTACAAGAAGTCAGGCTTGCGCGTACCCGGTAGTGCCTCCAGCGATCGGCCAATATCGCACCTACTCCACACACCTAACGAAGATGTCTCGATCCCAGCTTCGCTCAGCCCAGCACGACCGCAGTCCGCAAGCTCGACAAAGGCTACGCCCAGACTTGATGCTTTTGCGTTGCAAGCTATGGAGCGCCATCGGACGTTCATCGAGAAGGAAGCTTTGGCCGGGTCAGACGAGGAACGACTTGAGCTTTTCGCAAACTTCATGGTCCATGAGTCGCGACTACGCAGAGACCGTTACCACACTGCTTACAACGCCATGGCTGGTGATATTGTTGACTTGACGAGAGATATGTGGCGATCGTATACCCGGACCAGCAAGCGTGCCGCCACACCCAGCACTTCAATGTCTTCGTTCGATCATACAGTCCCATCGTGGGCGTCGGACGGGCAACGGTCTGCACATGGCGGTATGCCGAGCTCAGCATCGTCTTTCGGCGACTTCACTCCGGCCACTGATGTTGGCTCTGTTGGCGAGGAGGGCTTTGAACGTTCGGAGTCGAGACAGTGGACAGAGACGTTCAAACCTTCCTTGTCGCCGATCCAAAGCGTGGCACAGAGCACATTGCGTGACGAAGACAGCTCCCGTGGTAGAGCACCCAGCAGATGGTGGGAGAACAAAAGCTCAGGCTCCGGGTCCATTGGTAAGCCTGATCGCATTGAGAAGAGTCATCGCGAAACGAAGTATATGGGCATCCGAGCTTCGCAGCTCCGAGAGGACGCTGAGCCGTCACCGGCGCTTAGCCGGCATACAGCGACGCCAGGTGCAAGCACCCAGACATTCGGTGAGAGCGCTGGCGAGTACCCTCCAGAGAAGGTGGGCTGGCATGAAGGTGGTGACTTTGACACCCCGATGGCCACGCCTGCACATATACGAGAGCGCAAGACATCTACACCTGGCGTCGAGCCATTGGATGTCTCTCGACTGGTCACTCTGCCACCGCCGTATCCACGCCACCATCCGGCAGTCAACAACAGCCACCCGATCCTGAATGACTTGCGAAGTGAGCATCGCAAGCTAGCAGACCACAGTGACATACAGCAGATCAAGGATGCCTTCTTGGACCAGGACTTCGCTGCCCAGCAGATGCAGAAGGAGGCTGCTAAGGAGCGTCGAAGTCGCCTACGGTCCAGTATTCAAGGAAAGGTGGCCAGCGGTACTATCTCATTCGCGGAAGCTGCTCAAGCTGAAGCGGACTTCAATGTTGAAGAGGCCGAGCGCGGCAAAGCCAATGCCCGGGCGTTATTTGACATGTTCGAGACAAGTGTGGCGCAACCACTCAATGTTCTACTGACTGACAGAATTGGGGAAGCGAACGCTGCTATCGGACAGCTCCGTACGGAACTTTCGTTTGGCAATCAGGCGTCTGACCCGAATCAAGCGCAGGAAGAAGGCGATGAACAGCCGGAACGCTTGGAAAAGCTGACATTACTGAAGTGGCTCTTTGAAGCACGAGAGCAATTGCACAAGGAGATGTTTGATCTCCACGCCATGCGAAGTGAGAAATACTCTGAAGTGATACTCACACCATATCGGATTCAGCGTGCTCAAGCCAAGATCGACGAAGCCACTGCCTTCTTCACCAAAGACAGCAATGAGCGCCAGACAGCCTTTGCCAAAGACTCGCTCAAGCGCTTCGAAGAGCTGCAGCAAGTCATGGAGAAGAATGTAAGCCGCGGCGTTGAAGACCAGCTGTCCGCTTTTTGGGACATTGCTCCCAATCTGATGGAAGTCATCACTCGCGTGCCAGCACAGATGGCTGGCTTCGAGGTCCAGATACCAGCACAGGAGTATGACGAGAACCCATCATACCAAGAGTACCCATTGCAGTACCTCTACAGCCTGCTGAGTCATGCGGAGAAGTCGGCATACCAATTCATCGAGTCGCAGACGAACCTACTTTGCCTGCTTCATGAAGTCCGAACCGCTGCTTCGAAGTCTGGTTTGCGGTTAGTGGAGATACAACGTCTTGCTGCATCGCCCAACGATGCAGATCTACGTGCGGAACTGCTACAAGCCAGGCGAGAAGCTGAAGAAACTCTCACGCAAGATCTCAAGGAGAAAGTTGGCCAGGTTGAAGAGCAGTGGAAAGAGGCGCTGGGTGATGGGCTTGAGGAGTGCAAGGAGAGGGTCAAGAAGTGGTTGGAGGAGAGTGGTGGGTGGGAGGATGGGCTTGACGGGTGATGACTGATCCAAAGTCAAAGGGTGGTTCGAGATTGTTTCTCTTCTGCAGTGTGTTGCTGCTGTAAGACTTTTTGCTGCGTTCGAGCGTTGTGAGCGTACTTTCTGTTTGGTAAGCGAGTATCATTCTTATTGCTTATACTTATCTTTCATCTATACAACTTTCAGTAGAGACCAATGCATTGGTATCTGGGTACATGCTTTAAATTGCCATTCGTGCAAGCCCGTCAGATCATCACCACTGGATGCTGGATCCGCGAAAACGGACTCTACCAAACCTTCTTTCCCTGACTCCCATTCTCGATACCCTTGGCCAGGTTGTTCGTCCCGTCCTCGATGCCGTTGGTCAGAGACTGCAAGCCATCGCCAACTTGCTTTGTGCCGGTCGTGTTGTTGACCGTACCGCCTATGCCGCGACCGGCTGCGCCTACAACACCACCGACTGTCCTAGTAGAAGACGAGTATCAGATACCGAAAGATCCCGATGTAGGCATATGTGATAAGGTGTAAGCTTACCTTGAGACGCCACCAACTGCTGCTCCGACCTGTCGAGAGCGCTGTCAGCTTATGGATCTGTGAAATGTGCTGAAGCAAGGTGAAATGGGTCTAAGACGAGCTCGAGGTAGGTGTTGCGAGATTGGCAGTCTTGTACGGTGTTACGATCACTGCCCTGCAATCAGGACTACACACAGAGGTTTCAGAGAGCCAAGTGTCTCCAATGCTCTGGGCTTGCACTCTATCCAGATATGCTTGTTGTCCCTAGAGGACTCGACAATCCTGAGGACCATTGTCTCCAGCCCGCGAGGTCATGAAGTGTGCAAGGCAGTGCAGGGCCGCACGTCGCCTTAAGATGAGGTGGCACTGGGGTTTCAGTCGCCACGCTGCTGGCTCCTACATACGCTCGGGCAGCGTTGCAGCCAGAGGCGGTTGCCACTTACCGTGCCGGTCACGGTCGTGACTGCGCCTGTGACGCCTTGTTTGTCAGGCATGTTGCTGCCGCCTGAGTCTGCCTTGCTGATCTCGCGATTGATGTCCGACCGGAGTCGCTCTGCCTCCGCCTTGATATCTGGCATGGAACATGCGATGGTAGAGGTCAATGTCCCAGTCAGGACAGCACCGGAAATGAGTAGAGACGCTGACTGCACAGCGTCGTCATCCCTGTCACATGCTGTTTCATCGCAAAATGTGGTAGCCTCAGGCGACATGTTCGCTTAAAGTGTTGCGCTTGCCCCCTCGTAGCCAAATTCCGCACAGACCAAGCGCAATTCTTGTGCAGGAGACAACTTTTTGGACAGCACGCGCGCTGTTACCTTCTTCCCTTCTTCACCCACCACTAACCCTGTCATCTTCCGCTTGCAACCAGTCACCTCTAGTGTCTTGCACAGCACATCTTCTTCGGAATCAGGCCCAAAAAAAGTTGAAAATCGAGAAAAACCCGTCCCTTTGTGATCCTTACCCCCAAGGCATCC
>Ga0115842_100822_pt1 | contig 12290 bp, 8 predicted proteins | sample InSIn2SAF170_2_FD_83856 | JGI IMG/M metagenome (GOLD analysis project Ga0115842, IMG submission 83856)
TGAAACACCTAAAGGAGAATTTGGTGTCTTTCTGGTCAGTAATGGAAGCAATCGTCCCTACCGTCGTAAAATAAGAGCACCTGGCTCTGCCCATTTACAAGGACTCGATTCTATGTCCAAACATCACATGCCAGCAGATGTAGTCACCATCATAGGTACTCAAGATATTGTGTCTGGAGAGGTGGATAGATAGGACTACTAGTTGCTCGATCAGGACCCTAGCTTTATTGCGAGCCAAAAACTATAAGCGGCATTCTCCCTTGACTCTGAATCCCATTTTTTCATCATGGAATTCGTTAGCTGTGCTCTTTCCTAAGTGCACAAAGAATGAAAGGGAACTCATTACCCGTACATAACAACAAGGGTCTTCTTTAGACACTCGCCCTATAACAGATAAGCAGGAAAAGGTGCCTAAGAGAATAATAGGTTGTCCGATTCCCATACTTCCAATCTTGAGCACTCGTCAAACAAAAAATAAGTAGGATAAGGGCCCTCGTTTCCTTAAAATCAATCGGACGGAAAGATGACAACTCGTTACTCTTTTTCCAAGAAAGGTGCACTCCAAGTACGATTCTGTATATCAGGGATAGATTATTGAACGGTTTAGGGGACAGAGATACAATACAGCTCTTTGCAGGTTCGAACCCTGCTTGTCTCTAATTGCTTTATAGTAATTGCGTTTATAGTTCCAGCAGCTCTCCAGTCAAGTGTCAAGAGACAGGGGGTTTGCAAAAGATCGCGGCCCAGGGCCGAGTACGAAAGGGACTCGTTTATGGCCGGTAACCCGTCGGTTGAGTAGATCCTGTCCTTGAACTCTTGATTGGGGAAAGCACTAGTAGGGGATAAATTGTGAATTAGTGTGTACTTTGAATCACTTGCCAATGAAAGTACGAACGAAGTGGAACGGAAGTCGCTCGACTGCTAAGGAGATAAGAGGAACGGAATCAACTAAGCCCTATTCACTTTCAAGGTTGTTCACTCGGGGGCTTGGGATTGAGACCCAAGCGGACCCAAATTGTGCAATGGAAGCACAGCTAATTTTAGATGCCTTTAACTAGCTCAACAACTTGAATCCAGGTTTTGAGCGCTTGTCAATTGAAAGCACGGAGCCCTTCTCCGGTCAAAGTTCAAGGGAAGGCAAATCGATTGGAGCTCATTCTTCTCTCCAACTCAGTCGACCTCCTTCGGAGCCTAGGATTTGTTAGATCAAATGGCACCTTGTTTAGCATTTAGCAAAGACCCGGGAAATCCATAAATCTATGGGTCAAGAGAGCCCCGACTATTCTAAACTAAAGAAGGCAAGTGAAGTGCACATCTTGAAAAAGAGATCGTGCCCGCTTCTCCGACAAACTAGAATGGTCCTGAAAGAATGGGTCAAGTCAACGCCAATTGTCCGAAGAGTACGACTCAGGTCCATATCTTATTATCCATATTTCTATCTATCTTGGATGTCGTCCCTTGCCTTTCACTTTAGCTAGGTCCGAAGGGGTGTGGTTTAGCGTATCCAGTTGCAGCTCCACATGCTCTATCGCTTCCAGCACCTAGCCAAAAACCTTCGGGGCATCCTTTTATGAAAGGACTGGGTTTCACAACGCCTTCTCTTGCTTTTTGCTTTTGATATGAGCTCCCTTCCGTTTCTGAACTTGACATGTCATGGCTGCCTGCCCACAGGATCAGACCCAGACTCATAGTAGATCCCTTTTTTGTTTTATGCGTGGAACCTTTCCGATTGAAAAAAGGAGAGGGTGGGTTCGACTAATTGATCAGGAATTCAATAAGAGAGATTTTTGCGTGGCTTGCTGATCAGAGATAGGGTTAAGGCTATCAAAAAATCAATTGAAAAAACATAGCGATATGCAACTTTCCGGATGGACAATTTCAATGGAAAATCCCCCGGTTTTTGGACGGAATCGAAAAGTAAGGGTTTAGGCGACTCGTCAATCAAGAATAAGGGATTTACCACTATTGATATCCCAGGCTGCCTCCCTCAACTCTGCTCACTCGCTCCTTGGGGTCAACAGCATTTGGTTCATTACTGGTTGAGGCTTCTTCGTTCCACTCATTTGTTCAGTCAGTAAGTACGTCCCTTTTGGGACCTTCTTAACCATAGCAGACTCACACTCTCCATGCACATAATAATCTAGCACATACTAATTTATTGGATAGATACTACGCTTGCTAACCCTTTCAAATGAATAGTACTCAACAGGTGATCCGTCCGGATGAACCATAGGAACTGGAAGATGATAGCTTCATCTACAGAACAGGCGCTTTCACCCCTAGGTCGAGCCCAACTTCCATTTACCGCATCCGCATCCAGACATTCGAATTGATAACATTCTCCAGGTGCCCCCTATCTTGCTTGATCCGTGGCTGGAAACATAAGATTGATCCTTCATAGCGCTATCGTCCCTCCGACGCGTATAAAGTATGTTTACGTTTCTCCACGACCAGGCGTACAGTACAATAGGTTGAAGCTGATGAAGAAAGGGACAAAGGCTCTTTCTTTCTCTATCGAAAGGGTGCATAAGAATTCTCTAGAAACACGTCTTTCGTCGCACCCATTCCTTCGTCTGGGTGGACCACCACGGACCTTATCTATCTTATGTGAGCGGATTCGGCAGGGCAGTAGCTCCCTTCTTATTCATATCTCCTTGATCCGAATCGGACCAAAAAAGTCTTTGTAGCTGCGGATTCGCTATGGTCAAGCTGCGAGAACCACCTCAGTGCAGGTGTCTGAACTATCTCTCAGATTATTACCAGTACAATCGGCTTCGAACGGTTGGTTCGTCCCCCTGCCCGCCTTAGATGCCTCATGAAGCTAAAGCTGAGGCTGAGGCCGAGAAAAAATCTATGACATTGGGATGTCGAGGAGATCAGAAATGGTTAGATGGAAAGAGATGGGAGGCTAGAGGGAGGGTATCTAGGTTCAAGTTAAGGTATCCGAGTGGCATTGACAGTCCTCTTAAATAGGAGAGAAAAAGGATGAACAGAATGGAGGGGACCCGCCAATCGCTAAGCCAGAGGCCTTCCGGACGTTTCACCATTAAAGAAATAAAAATCTTCAGAAGGAAGATGCGGATTGGAGGATTCGGGAAGGTTTGGAACCCACCTACAACTCAGAGCCGGGCCATTTGGACGCAGCTATCGCTAAAGAAAGTGGAACCTAAAGAAAGGACTCAACTGAATGAAAGAACTGAAGCTATCTTGTATGACACTCCCGCTGCGCGAGATCGTCCTCTATACGGGTGGTTTGCAGCATTGCTTGGCAGCGGACGATTACACTTTGTGTATAGAGCTAGAAGAAAAGAAAAGAGAGGAAGCCTTGATCTTACACTTGACCTTACAATAGGGCCGAGCCTAAATAAAATAGTGGGTTGTTGCTGTATCCCATAATAGATTTCAAACCGTTTCCAGGGGATAGCCTCCGACCCGAGGTTTGAACATCAAGTGCGCGTCCTATCAAACTATACCTGTCGCACTATAACTTTTGCTGGGGTGGGTTCCGGAGCTGACCACGACGTATCATATCAAGTCACCACCAAAAGGAAAAGGGCTTATTGTGCATCTCCCTTTAGGCGCAAGAGGCGCCAGCAAAGCATTCTTTAATGAATGCAAGTGGGATGCTGTCCATCTCAAGCACGAGCCGAGCTGCCTCACGGCTGACTTTCAGGCTCGGGCTCATCAGACACCAAGTCCTTAGTCGCAGCTCACAGGTACGTAGGTCCGTCCATCCGTTCGCTTCCGCCGCTTCCCTCGTCGTACGTAGTCCTCTTAGGTATATTCTTATTCTTCGAGGCCCTAAAGTCCAACATCCAGATGATCATCCGAAGCCATGCGAGCATCCAAATCCACATCGGAATCCGTCGCATCAGAAGCAGCAGTAGCTATGGATATATCAGATACTAGGAATTGCCAACCCCTTAGAGTACTCAACCTGTGAGCCTTCCAGTTCATCCGGAAGAGGCGGAGGATCCATATCCAAAGTGAGTCATATCCAGTATAGGCTGGCTAACACTTATGTACCTAAAAAGGGAAAGGGAAGGGTCTTATCTCTCGAAAGCAGCATAAGGAGTTGCTTATCGTGAATCCCTATCTATAGGAAATGAAATTGAAGCAGATTTTGCTCAGTAGGTTGCCCTCCTTGTTAGCTATGATTAGTAAATAGTATATATAATAGTCTAAGTCAATTCTACGCTCCCAGGTTCTGGTCTTTCCTCTTCCTCAGTTTCCGGCCGGGATGAAGAGGTTTATACTTTCGTCCTCAATGTACTTTCCCATTGGAGCTTGGCCCCCTTTTTGAAAGGACTCAATTCCAATCGATTAAAGACTAGGAATGGTATTTTGAAAAAATGGAATGTTGATCCAGTAAAGTAGTGCCCCCTCCGCCGTAAGGTTGAGCCCGCTTTCGCTTACTGTGCCTGGGACATATTGATGAAAATCCAATGAAAGGGGTTTAGCAACCTTTTAGTCTTCTGTATGCCCTATGCCCTGCGGTAATGATTCCTCTGGCATTACGACCTTTACCACTGGCGTTCTTCCTTCTAAGTTTTTCTCGATTTCGCTTCGAGGGCCTAATATTCATAAAGAATTTTCGAATGACCATTCGAAGTAGAGAAGAGGGAGCGGGAGCACAGACAGATCAAGTCCCAGCATATTGCTCCAGTGGCAGGATCACCGGCACTCGTTATAGAGGTGGATGGAGGTATTGGCCGGGGTTTAGACATAGGCAGCATAGCCTGCAGCATCCCTTCCAGTTGCGGATTTATAGCGAACAATAGATCCTCTCGTTCGTAATGAATGCGAGTGATCCGGAGTCGATCCAGTTCCTCCGGAACCAGCGCGCGCGGATTCAGTTCTTTTCAATCACCCAACCAACCCCCGGCTGGTTGTTCTGCTCATCGGTCGTTCGTGAGGCCGGCGGAAAAAATCCCTTGTTGATCTGCTCTTTGATTTGCCGGCAACAACATCTTTCTTTCGATCTTCCCTTTATTCTCTCCGGTCAGCTACCTCAAGGACTGGCTGCGTAGGGATAGGGTAGCAAAGCCAGACAGATGCGCTAAGGGGTGGGTTTCACTGGGGAAATGCAGGTCGTCATTTGTTTTTTATCAATGTTCATTGCTCCTCATTCCCACTAACCCATCCTTCCCACCCTCTCGGCGCGGAATGAAAACATCTTTATGCAGTTCATTCACCCGCGAACACTTTCATCATTATCCTTTGGCGTGGCGGGATTCCCCAGCGGGAACGCATTGGATCAAATCAAGTTGGTTGAAAGAGCGGCCTACCGGCTTTAAGGGTTTCGAACCACCCATTACTGATGAGGGAAGTCGCTACCATTCGCGTCGCAGGCGGGGAGTCTTCTCATCGTCATCGGTTCCCCACCTAAAGAAAGAGAAAGAATGCCATTCCTTCCGACCTCGGAAGGTTCCTCCTCGAGCCTTCACTATCGCAGGAGTTCCATTATGGAATAGAATAGCAGATCTTCGCTGGCGGCTATCCGTACGGAACGGCAGAATCCTGCACAGATTCTTGGCACAACCTTTCATCCTGATCAAAGAATAATAAGATCCTGCATCCACAACATTTCTTCCCTCGAATTGAACTATGAAAGCCATACAACTGCTCTATAGCTAGAAAGCGTTCTCCTCCTCCCGTTATACAACAAAGACGAAACGGTCTGCCAGCGGAACTACTTACTTCACAGCGATCGGGAACTGCTTAAGCTGGTTGTGCAAAGTTTGTTTGTTCACACAGGCAGCGTGATTGTGTGGGCGTGTTGCTTCGCAAGGTAGTTAGTTTGTTCATCTATCTATTTATTTGAAAAAAGTCATTCTGCTTCTTACTCTAGAACGATTCTAACCCCTTTGGATAGAGCTGCAAAAGGCATAAGATAAGGGAAGTCGGAATGGTCTTGTAGCTGTGAGTGGAGAGTCTCCGTGAAAATAACATAAAAAAAAATCTAGTGTCTAGTATGAGTGAGCCATTCCTGTAGTTGAGTGAGCCATTCCTGTAGTTATTGTCTTGTTCAATGTGGAGTCTATCTTTCGTAAGCTCCTCTCCCAGCTAGGGCATTCCTTGAGCGAGATAGCCCTACTCTAAGTAATTTCCTGCCTAAGGGTAGTGAGCACTTGATAGATGCCCGAGCGTACCGCTTTCAGTTGTTGTTTAGTGAAAGGTGCCTTCCTCGGCCTTGGACAGGATCCTTGGCCTGTGGGCGAGTCCGGTGTGTGTTGGAGCTTGTGAGCGTTCACGCTCTCAGTTTCCGACACCGACGAATAATAGAGATAGAGGGGGGGTGACCAAACCTTGGTTGGGAGGTCGCCCTAAGGTTACGATCCGTTGGGTTGGGAAAGCAACCTGGATCCTCTTTCCTCCAAGAGCCCTACCGATTGAGAAGGAGATAAAGTTGAAAACAACCGAGATCGGATCTCTCACGGAAATGGTGAGGCCGTAAATAAATTATGTCTTTCTTGTACCTAACCTGTAAATCTTTATGCTTCGAATGTCTAAGGTAAGAATTTCGATCGTTTTCTTCTTCCTTTTTTTATTCTACTTGACATTTTTATTGATTGAGATGGATTTCGATCTTTTTTGGCTGAAAGTAAAATGGACCATTTTCAGCAAGTCTCTCCGCCTCCTCTTTAGTCGGCTCGGGTTCGGGGGTCTCTGCTGTATAGGAGTCATTTGTGCTCTCTTGGATCCAGAAAACGTGAGTAACTTTATGGCTCCTTCGGGGGAAAATTGTGAAAAAGAAGGCACATCTTCTACCTCTGGCTCTGGGAATTGGAGGCAATATCTAAACTTATCCTCAGAAGGAAATTCCGCCCCCGAACCATCAACTGCTCGGACCCCCGCCTTCAGGGAGGCCGCCCACGAACCATCAACCTCATCCACGTGGAGTGGCTCGTGGATTGAGAAATGGTTCGAGGTATCATCTTCGGCCCCAAACCTGGGTCAGCGGCAGCAAGGGGAGGATGCTCTTTTTCAGCCAACCGACACGCAGCAAGAGCAACCCCCAGTCGCTGGTCCATCGGAACCCAGAGGGGACCCCGCTCATGTCCCCGTGGAGTCCCCCCTATTGTTATCTCTTTCCGAACAAGAATATCTAAAACTATTTTTCTTGGAAGAGGGCGCTGCTGTTGAACAACAACAACAGCCGGAGGTTCAGGAGGCGCTGCCGCAGGCGCCAGCACCGGCTGAAGACCCAGAGGCGGAGGCCATAAAACACGGAATTATCGTACAAATGAAAGAGCTTGACCCCGGCGATCCGTGGGATCCTGACAATCCATTAATCCGGGGGAAGTTTTTTCCGGGTGGAAAAGGAAAAAAGCGCATACGGCCAATGACAATTCAGGAATTAAGAAATATTCATGACCGCCTAAATCGTGACGGGAAAAAGGCCTACTGGGCTAAGGAATTACATAGAAGGATTCAAAACTGGGAGTGGCAAAATCCACGCGGCTAAATATAGCTGACCCTCTTTTCGCAACAAGGTAGCTCTAGCCGAACCTAGAGCTGGATTGAATTCTAACGATCGAAGAACCCTGCCGCTTGGGTTGTTGAAAGTGAGAATCCTTAAATTGCTTAATGGCATTCGATTTCGTTCCGTCGGCGATCCTCGTTGTCATGTCTCCTTGTGTTTCTGTTCCTCTAGCTATACAATATATTATATTGAATTACATAAATTGAGTTGAAATCCTTCGCGTATTAGGAACCAAACCTGCCCGGTGTTTAGCTATGTATAGGACTTTTCTTGGGATGACTGATTGACTGTAATGGGAATGAGTAGCCCCTTACCCTAAAAAAGCGAGCACAATAGAGCTTACAGTTGTCGTCTATCTTCGCCCGATCGCCGAACCGTAAGTCTTAACTCCTTGAATCAGTCAGCAAATTAGTAAGTCCCATCAATCTGTAGTGGAATAGTCTCACCAGCTCGTAGAATAGTCAAGTAGTGGGTGAGTAGCGTCTGTACGTTTGTGGGCACCGGACAGCACAGCAAGAAGCTTCTCGGCCGCCCTATCGCACACGAGATGAGAGTATACAGTACGCGTAACTAACTGGTATCGGCAATAGTTAAATGAGCGGGGTCAGGCTCAACCAACGACACCTGGTCGGGATCAGAGCAGCAGTGTTTACCTTATTACTTCCCTTCTTTTATATTTTAACCTATGACCTTTTTATTGCTATCTTCGAAAAGTTTCTCCCCCTTCCCAACCTCCTACTTTCCGGAGCAGAAAAATTTCCTGCTATCCTATCAACCGATAAGTCAGTAATAGTCGGAGCTTTGGGCACCAGGCACACAGCAAGAAGTAGCTCCGTCAACACAGCTCTAGGCGCACGCAATCCGCTCAGGAAGAGCACAACTCTAACTAGCGAAGCGAGGCGATCAGCTCAACTGAAAGAGAGGGCATACAATTCTTCGATTTCATTTCTTGCCTGTTGCACTGCGTGATAACAAATTGAATTTATTGATTGGATTCGATCAGAAAGGAAGAGCATTTTCTTGTCCCACCTGGCAAGGAATTTGGTTAAAATAAAAAGAAAGGATTCGTTGCTTCAACTTCTTTTCTCGTGGTAGGTAGGAGAGACAGTAGAAAGAAGCTACGGATGACCCTTAGCAGAAGAAGAGCTAACACGGGCACGGGCGGGAGACCCAGACTTTCATACTTCAAATCAATTTCTCGATATTGAGTTTTCCTTCGTCTTGAAGGCCTTTTCCTAGCCACCAAAAAAAAACACAATAGGCGATTCCTCCATCGGAGAGAATTTATGAGGGTTCGAGGAACTTGCTTTACTCAAGCTTTAACGTGCCGACTTAGTCCATCTCTTAAGGAAAGCATAGAGATCGAAGTAAGGCTTGAACGAGTTCAAACCAGTATGAGAGGAGTTACAGGCGAGTTTGGTCAGTCTCGATATCAGACCCTTAGTTTCAAGCAAGAAAGATAGCAGCAGAAAGCAGGAAGGGCACGAAGTGGTGGGAAATCGCAAAGCCATTCGAGACATGTCGACTTCTGAACTATTGATATTGCCCAATAGAACGAAATTAGTGTAACTTCCCCCCTTAGGACAGTAGCAGAAAGACTTCCTTTGTAAGCCTCTAAGAACGTAGCAAAGCAGGAAGCAATAACTCTTCTTTCTTTATTCATACATTTCTTTCTCAATGCGATTGGGATACCTTTCATCTTCCTCTATCAATTCCTTTTGTTTGAATAAGCTATTAAGTTGTTTGAATAAGCTATTAAGGTGCCGAGGACACTAGTAGATGCCCAGAAGGAGTTGTGAGGGAGAACTCCTATTTAAGACGATTTTCAACAGACGAGATCAGATCGTAGAATAGAGAAGGATTTTCTGCTTACCTTGCCCACCCTACTACCGAAGTTCCGTTGCTTGGTCGCTCTCCCGCTACCGGGAACCCCTTACTGCGATTGTGGGCCATAGCTCGCGAGGTACGGAGGTCGACTCCCAAAAGCAAGCCCCAGTCACGCAAGACAACGAGAGACTTCCGGGCGTGGGTCGAGGGCGACAATAAAGAATGCTTCTACCAATGACTACGAGGATAAGCATAGCTTCCCTACTTACTATTTGATTGACCAACCCCCGGTCTAATGGATAATGGATCCAGATATGCAACTATATCTACTGGTCCGAGGTATGCTTTTTTTTAGCTGCTTCAAGCTCTCGACCTGGTTAAAATGCAGCCCTTGCTTTTGTCACTATCAAATCTACACCTGACTTGTTGAACCAAGCTAAGGTCACTAGTGAATCTACGTATCCAAGGGACGAGGAATTCTTCGTTGGTGGTAAGTTAGCCGTGAATGGACTCTAACTCTAATGGCTGAGCTAGGTATGTATGCTTACCAACCTTGTCCCGAGCGCAGGAGACTGCCTCGCCGTGCCCCGTACCGATGTTAATTGAATGAATGGACACCACCAACCAACAAGTTCGTGCTCCGAATCTATAAACAGCTGCGTGCCTGAGTCCTTCCGCCCCAAAAAAGGATTGTTCCTTCTTCGTTGGTACGAGCTTTTCTTGTTCTCTTCTACCGTGGGATTGAATTGTTTTCCTAATGTTGTAAGGGACTCCCTTCTCACTAACTTCTCTTTCTTAGTAGGCAGGGGAGTGAGAAGATTCGCTTAATTGAATTGATCGTAGATGTATTGGGAATCAACCTTGAATTGAGAGGAAGGGAAGTCAAGTAGGAGCATCGTGTTAAGACAAGGGCGGTGGGTAGGTCAAGACAGACAATAAGAAAAGGGAGAAGAGGGCAGGCACCTCTAGGCCCGGCTACGACAAAGCAAAGTACTTCTTTAGTTAGCGAATCCCTTACCGCAAAGGGGGCAAAGCAATTAGTTTAGCTTTAGCCCTATGGCAATAGACAATGAGAAGACTGAATTGGGACCCTACCTATGTCTGAAGGACAGGACTCCCCTAGTTAGTTGTTCGCCGCCAGACGGCAAGAAGAAACCTCAACAAAGGGCAGCCCGAAGATGATGGTTCTGTCGTTATTGCAGAAAGAAAGTCATGTCCCAATCCCCAAAGCTACAAACAAGCCAAGACTACAACTGCTGCCCAAGATAAGACTTTTTTGCGATGCGGCGTGATTCAAATAGCTACGCCTTCTAAAGCTGAATCTCATACCACCTTTGCCTTCTCAATGATGCGCCTAGCTATCGCGCTTATGCTTATAGAGAGGGAGGGACCACAGGCAGGACCAACGCTTAAACAACTGGGGCCAAGGCAAAGAAAGAGCCCGGAAGGCAAGACAGGCCCGAGAACGAACGAGGTTGAGGTTCTGGTGAGAGGCTTCTGGTTAAAGAAGCTTCCAATGTTTCAGAGAATTCTTAAGGGTAAGGGCTTCCGATTAAGAATCTTCCTTCCTTGTTTTAGTAAGGCGCAGCTTGTTAATCTGGAGTTGTTCCATCTCCTTTCTCGCGGCGGACTGATGCTCGTTCTGAACTTTCTAGATATGAATGAGGCTTTAGAAAAGACGATATGTTAGGCGACGATGCATGTCTAGTCTTTCAGTTGAATTTTAATTTATAAGTCTTGCAGCGCTAGCATCCCTGGTATCCCTAGTCTCACCAGCATCCCCTGCATCACTAGCTACAAGCACCAAGTCTTCTTAAGAGTGCGTGGTGAATACTAAGTTAAACCGGCCTTTGTCTACGTTAGCATCCACGAACGAGACAACTATCATCCGATACCTCACTCATTTAGAGGCCTTTACAAGCAAGAGGAGTAATCGCACATAGCGAAAGACCACTAGCTTTTTATTAAAGAAAACATAACATAGATTACGATGTCATCATCTCTCTTTGGGGAAGGACCCCTAGCTTTAAAGAAGATAATATAGAGATGACGGTGAGATTGTCATCTGTCTTTGTATAGCTGCCACATCCAACTTGTATGACGATGAGAGAAAGGCTGCCTTTGTATGGCTGCTACATCCCAGTCTTTGTATATAGCTGGCTACATCTCCGACTTGCTCAAGTCTGTGTACGGGTAGAAACCTCTCTCTATGGCAAGCTAATCTATAAAGATGCGTTTTAAAGTAGAATAAGAGGGAAAATCGAGTACAACAAAGTCAAGATACACAGAAAGAAAGTAGAGGGGAACGAGTCCAACAAAGAGAGTAGTAGAGTAAATAATAAAAAAAAGAGAAAGAGAGATTCTGACTCTTCTCATCGAGACAATGATTCATCTTCAATTTCGAGCCTGAGCAACAATAGAGTAGAGTTCCCCATTAGAGGCAATGTATCTTGTCGAACCTATCCTATCCATCCAGTGACTTTCACATCCGAGAGCAGTGTATAAGATTGTCGAATCTATCCATCCAAGACGGATGGGCTGACCAGCCTGCGCAAGACCTCGCCTCATCTCTCATACCATCTCCCGCTCACCTACGTGCTCATGACTACATTGACTACGCGGGATATCCTCTTGACAGTCGTTTCTCACTACCACTAGTCTCTCTTCTCGCCGCTCATACGCCTCCTTCCAGTTAGTTGCCTATTGGGAGATCGAACTCTCGCTCGCCTAGCTGTCGATCGAATATGCTTTCTCTCTATATATGTAATGTCATTTCGAGCAGCGCCTTCTCTTGCTTCTTCACTCTGTGCTCACTTCTCAGAAGGACACTACGCTTGTACATCTCCTTGGTAGTCGACACAGTCCCTACCGTGGTCTTTCGCTATGTGCGATTACTCCTCTTGCTTGTAAAGGCCTCTAAATGAGTGAGGTATCGGATGATAGTTGTCTCGTTCGTGGATGCTAACGTAGACAAAGG
>Ga0115842_100823_pt1 | contig 12277 bp, 13 predicted proteins | sample InSIn2SAF170_2_FD_83856 | JGI IMG/M metagenome (GOLD analysis project Ga0115842, IMG submission 83856)
TACATCTGCATCTGTCTCTACCCAATCAATCAGTTCCTGCTACTCCACATCGAAGATCCTATAACAAGGTCTCATCGAAGAGGTTGGGTACCTCAAGGATCCTACCCCTCCTCCTTGGGACGATCACTCTATATCACCCCACCTCCTACTTGGAGGTATGGCTGCATGTGATCCCTCAACCCACCTAGCTTGAAGTTTCCCCCTACTGGAGGTCTCTGCATGAGTATATGTCTCTACTCGATCTCCTCTCAACTTCCCCTATTGTGGCTGCTCCACAACTTCCTAAAGCTGCTGCACCAATCATGTCTCCTCCACAATTGTCTGAGACTTCTTCTGGCTCTACATGTTGAGAGGTAATATACCCTCCCTCTCAACCACCAAGTCTCCATGAGTTGCCTTGCTACTCAAGGCTTTGCATGCATCTTGAACCTAAAGAGCATACAGGTTCTTGACCTATGAACCAATCTGCTTCACCTGTCTAGTGATGATGTGTCTAAGGAAAACCTTTCCCTTACTAAAGACTACATCATAGCCTTTGTCTTCCAGCATTGCAATCAACACCATGTTTCTCTTCAGCCCTGGTACATAATTAACATCAGTCAAGGTAAGGTCAACTCCATGCTCACTCTGAAAAATAACCGTGCCTACACCTGAGGCACTATACTTCTCATCATTACCCATCGCTATGAGTATCTGGAGATCTTTCTCCTCCAAATTACTGAACAAACAATTGTCATTGGTCATGTGGAAAGAAGCTCCACTGTTAAGAAACCAACCACTTCCCACCATGGATGAAACCATGCATATGAAGAGTGTGAAAGCAACTCAAACTGTGAAGCAAGTGCCTCACCTTCAAATCCTTCCTTGGATCCCTTCTTGGATTTCCTTCGTGGATAATTTGCAGCATAATGGACCACCTCATGACAATGAAAGCATCGCACTTTTGATTTGTCAACCTTCTTCCCATCATTGGAAGAATTGCATTCGGAAAGAGAAACCTTCTCCTTCCCCTTCTTCGCCTTACTCGCTAAGGCACAGTTCTCCTCATCATGCATGGATGAAGAACTGTCTCTGGTGCTTCATCTAATCTCGTCCTGCATCAAATCCAACCATAGTCGTTCCTAATTTGGCAGTTTCTTCCTTCCATTCACGGAGTCCTGGTAGCTATGCCAGCTCTTAGGAAGGCCACGAAGTGCTAGACTCACCATATGCTCATTCGATGTCAAGACCCCTAGACTTGCAAACTCATCCCTGCATGTGATGAGCTTGGTCAGATACATAGAGATCGTCTCATCCCTTTCACACTTGATCTTTTGAAGTTTGTCCTTTAGTGCCAGATTCCCCTCACCACTACTATTATGATATAAATCTTTCAATGTTTTCCACATTTCATGTGGAGCCTCTTTCCAATGTAGGCTCGAGACAATGTGATGTCGCACTCCCTCCAAGAGAATTCTCCTAGCTTTAGCCACACATTTCCTCTATTCCACCTACTCAGTCTTGTCAATAGGCTTAGGAATTTCTTGATCAATGAAATCCTTAAGGCCATAATATTCCAAAAATGCCTCCATGCGATCCTTCCAAGCTATATAGTTTGAGCTACCATCAAGGGCATACTCAAGCCTCAAACCATAGAATGCCATCGATGAAATAGATGTGATAAGAACTTAAGATCTATATTAAGAATAAGAAACTCGAATTCCTCCTGCTAGTATAATGTTCTTGCTTGATCACCTGTGCTTCAATACCATGTAGAAATTTCACCAGTAGAACAAACTGATATATGCAATGTCCTAAAGCATAATACTTGTTCTACTTCTACAAAACATTAAGCAGAAGCATAATCAAATTCATGAACAACATCAAGTAGAAACATGCATAACTAATCAAGAGAATTAATCACACATAACACAAGATATATCTAGGGGAAAGCACCAGCATAAAACCCCAACCATGTATTATTAATCAAGTGGAAATCCTCTTCACAATACAAAAGAATTAGCTCTCAAGCTATTCAGTTCTCAATGAACTATGAAAATATGAAGATCTGTCTCATGAACCAACCAAGCCCTGTTTATATAGGCTTTAGCTATGGTCCTTGCATAGTTTTCTTAGGAAATAATAGAAAAAGCATATGCTATTAATTCCAACATACCAAAATTAACCAATGGTCCAACTACGCAATACTTGAGGACACTAGTTCCTCAATCATGCAAAAACTACTTACTAGAAATAGTCAAGCATCTGATAGTACATTGTCCCACATTTGATCTCAACTGGGTCTCTGACAGAACTGACATGCAACAGTTATCCATGAGTGAATACTCAGTTATCTAAAATAATAGTTGTCACATGTATGCAAGCATTAACAAACTATATTTTATTATTTTAACAACTTGTTAAAATTATAATCTAACTGGACTTGACTAGTTAGAACTAAGTCAATTGATTCTCTCATTACAGAACTCATACTTATTCCCTCAATTAGTGGGACAACTCATGTGCATGCCCACAAAGACTTCAAATTCAAATTTCCTTAACTAATTAACTCAACTGAATTAATTAATTAATATTTCCAACTACTATTAAGACCAAAATTAATTTTTCTTCCTATAGATAGACTAGGGACTACTATAAATAAGAAGGGACCCAGAAATTCTATTTTTAGAACTTTCTATTTTTAGCAGTTTCACCTCTCACCCAATGTGGCCAATGACGTCACTGGCCAAACTACTATTTTTAGACATGATATTTTTAGCACATTCCAAATTTAACATTTCTTGTTGCACAATTTTCAATAGGCCTAGCACTAGGGGAGCCCTTGATCGTGCTCGATAAGACATAAAGGAGGCAAACCTACCTCTGCCACTCTCTCAACTTGAACCTGGGGTTGAGATGAATCCTCATCCATTCCTTCTACTTCCATCCTCTACAAAAAAATGTGACATTTGTACACCAATCCTTCATAGGGCACTTCTAAGCTAAAGGGTCAGCCCAAATCTCAACATTATCATTAGGTCCATAAGAATATTCCACCTAGTCTTCCATCAAAATGATGCATCTAACCCTTGCCATTTCCAAAAGAGTAATACTGATAGTAAATCACCTGGACAAACTCCCTACCATAACACAACATAATGGAGCTCTCTTGCATGCACCACAGACTTTAGATTAGTATGTGAAAAATTGAATATCTGAATTTATGAATAACTAGGGTTATATCCCTTATGATAATATCTAAATTTATAAATAACTAGTTCTAATAATATCTAAATTATGTAAATTGGATATGAATAAGAGAAAATTGAGCATGATTCAATTTATGTACGATTAGTTGTAATTTATGCTCAATTTACATAAAGTGCTTATTAAATTTATGAGAATTCACTCATACTATTAAAGGGTATTTGTAATACTCTTTGAAAAAGAAGGATCATTCTTTTAGATTTGAAATGAAACAAAAATATATTACTAAACACAACAAGGAGGCAGAGTTGGCATGGAAAAATGAAGAGAGCTACTCTTGGTTGTAGTTTTGGTAGTAGAATAAAAAATGAACAAATCATTATAATAATATGGTATTTAGATTAATTAATGAAGAATAATGGTATGATGACTAACTATATATGACTTTGTTTGGTGTTGTCCACCACATTTTCGTTCAGATGTTCCGAGTTCGGTTATGGGTCAGGGACATATTTTCACTATGGCATCCCAATTTTGATTCCTTACCACAAACATATTTTACAAAATAGTTTCTTAAGAAAGCTTCTTAAATGAGAAGAAAAAAAGCAATATAAATACTTGTACAAATTTTATATTAAATATTTTCATACTAAATAACACACATGTTGACCTTTGTCTGAAAATTAGAAATAAACGCAGATCAACTACAATGAAGATCAAAATGAAGTAGATGAAAGCACTTTCACTATCTAGGGTGTTGCATACGTCTTCAACTTTAGGAGTGACCATGCCAACCATCCCCATCCTCGGCCTCTCAATGGCCTTGCCACCACTCCTCACACAATTGAAATGCCTAATGGCAATTCCACCATAGGGTCCATTTAGTGGTCCAGTTTATTTCTTTCTCTTTCTTTTGTAATGAGGTTATAGGGTATGATATCTTTGAAAATCCTTCTATAAACCTCCTATAGTATCTAGTAGTAGCTGTAAATGACCTCACATTAGAAACATTTTTGGGAACTCATGAATCAAGGATTTCCTTGAGATTTATGGATTCAATTTAATTGCAGCTTCCAATATTACATGCCCCACGTATTGAATTTTCCTCTGATGAAAGGTGCACAACTAAATTTATCATATAATTGATGCACCCTAAGTTTCTGTAATACTCGCCTTAAATGTTGCTCATTTTCTATCTCATATTTAAAATATACTAAAACATCATCTATGAAGATTGGAACAAATTTGCCAAGGTGCTTACTAAATATGTTTTTCATTAAGAAAATGAAAGTGAGAGGTTAATTAGTAAGTCCAAATGGTAACACTACAAAATCATATTATTTGTACATTTTTATAAAATTCATCTTATGAATATCTTCATCATTAACTCTGATCTATGGTATCCTGATTAGAGGTCTATTTTAAGAATGACCTTTACACCTCTTACTTGATCAAATTAATCATTTGTTATGGGAAAATGGTACTCATTTTTAATTTTCATTTTATTAAGTTGCTTAAATTAAATATAAAGTTTGTATGTATCATTCTTTTTCTTCTAAAAAAAAGGAAAAGGTGCTCCCCACGATGACACACTAGGTCGAATATACTTATTTTCCAACATTTATTGAAGTTGCATTTTTAAATCAAATATGCTGATTTTGTAAGGTGCATTAGAACATGAAATTGAACGAGGCATTAATATATGGTAAAATATATGTCTCTCTTTGAAGGCAGTCCCAAAATTTCTTTAGGAAAAACATCCTCATATTCTTTGAGAACTGCATAGTCCTCCAAAGTTGTTTTCTGTTTTTAAGCTGACAAATCTACAATTTGTATTGCATATTTTGGACATCCTATTATTATACACTTCTTTAATTACATTGTTATTATCTATCTAATGGTCTCTAGTCTAGGGATACTTTTAGCCACTATAGCCTTTCCATCATCATCTTCACAAGCGAAAGTTTTCTCTAAGCAATTTATGATGACAATATCCTTTTCCAACAAGTCCATCCCAATAATAATATTGTAAGATACCAAAGGAATTACGTTTAAAGTATCTTTATTCTCCATATCACATATAACTAAGGATAAATTTGGTAGTAGATTTAGTAACATTCCTTTTAGCCCCTGTGGCCTATTGTACCAACTAAGAAATTTTGTGTTTTGTTTTTCCTAACTTATAGGTTTCTACTAAATTAGGTGAATTGTAACTTAATGTAGCTCGATATATTAAAATAGAAATTGTTGTGGTTAGAATTTTACCTTCAACTTCCACCATAGATGATTGGTAATATTATTTTAAATTTTCTAGTGGAACATTAATCCTATGAATGCTCCTTACAATGTCCTCTACTGTGGTTGCTTCCTGAATATTGTTTACATTTGCATTTTACCTTTTTTTAAAAGGGATATTCCTATCCAATTATGGTCCATTACATTCCCAACACTGTTGGGTCGAAAATGCGATGCAAATTAGAGTTTCATTTACTATCAATCCGGGTAAGTAAACTTCGAGGATCATCCAATATATATGGACTTAAAGATAAACTAGACTAAGCTAGGTGAAGAAATGCCAAAGCTCCCTTATAGGAGATTTTTCATTGGGATCTCCAACATCTATTTAGTCATTTAACAAAATGAAATCTAAAAATTAAAAGACATTGTGATAGGTGTAAGAAATATTAAAGCTCCCTTACAGGAGACTGCTCATTAATATTTCTAATCATCTTAATCAATAAAACCTAATTCTATTTGATTGCATGAAATATTAAAGCTCTCTTACAAGAGACTATTTATTTATATCTTAAGCATATAAATCAGAAACTTAAACTAATGAAATCAAACATTAAATAACAAATCAAGTTCATTAAAGGAAACATTAATACTTTCTCACGAAAGGTGATTCGTTATTATTTCAAACATATGAACCTAATAATTTAATCTAATGAAATTCACAAACAAACATAAAATAAAAGCCTATGAAAATAAAAGTGTACTTGCTAGGCAATAGGGATCCTTCCAAGGATTCACAAGCACACCAAAAGAGAAGTCAAATGTAGAGGATCAAAGAAGCTCCGTTTTATTCATCATCAATTGAAAATTGAAATTACAACCATTACAATGATTCTCCAAATCTAACTTCTCATTACCAACCTATTAGATACTAAGATTACAAATGAAGGACTAGGTTATAAAAGTCTAGAAATTAAGATTACAAAAAATGAAGGTTACAATGAAGGAGATAACACTCCTATTTATACAAAAGCTATGATAGAAAACTCATAAATGTAAATCAACTATTCCCTCCTTTGACCCACATATTTCTCTACCAATGGTGATGCATAACCCTATCCTCCATGATCTCCTCCATGAGGTCCATGATCTTCTCCATGAGGTCCATGATCTCCTCAAATTCGAATTTGAACATAGAGTGCCACATAAAGATGCCTTGGAAGCTTCCTTTATACCTACACATGTCAACAAACTCATTCTAATTATTAGGTATAAGTATATGGAGATTATTTTCTAAAGTTTAATCATAAATTCACTTAACAATACTAAGAATTAATAATGTTTTGGAAAACAAAATGGTAAACCATTTAATGATGAATGTGAAGCTAATGTGGTGACATGGTGGTGGAATAGAGGTGAGAAAATGTGTGAATGGAGTGAAAGTGGATGTATCTTAAGGATAATTCTTAGGCCCAACATACCCCAAAACTGAAGGTATTGCATGTCCTCATGCAATCTATTACATTACTTTTGGATACTTGAGCTTTGGCTTAAACTCTACATGATATCATTTTACTTAACTTCTGCAAAGTGTTTTTGATGAATTGCAACTTGGTTGGTTCTTTTGTTTCAACCATATTTTGTTTGTTGCATTGCATTCAATTTTAATGTATGAACTTTGCATAATGATAATTTGATTTTTATTGCAAAGTGTTTTGTTGGAAGGCATCATGGTTGGTTCTTGTGTAACAACCATGATTGTGTTGCATCCAATTAGCTTTTAAGTACCTTTTACAAAGCCATTTATATGCTCATATAATAGTGAATATAGTTTGAAGGTATGTGGGTTTTAGAATATGGAAAAATATGAATATGACAAAGTATGAATGTAAATGTACACCCCCCCCCCACCCCCCCGCACCGCCCCCCCCAACTGATCGCTTTAGTAATTTTTTGAAATGAGGAAATGAAGTTTTTTCCAAAAATTATCATTCTCACTTTCAAGGAATTAAATGGTTAAAAGTTAAAAAATATCATAATTCAACTTACCCTTTCAAAAATGGATGAGAGTTGTGCATGTGTGGCTACAAAAATTCTGATCATAGTGTTCTTTACTTGGTTGTGAAAATGGTGGATGAAATCGAAAAAGTGAATCTTTTATTGTTGCTACATCTACTGGTAAAACTGTTGTTGGATATTCTCTTGAATGTTCAAAATCTACTGTTGAATGCGGCTAAAAATGTATAAGGCTTGGAAGGTATACAAAATTTAGAATTTACACTCCCCCACCCCCCCCACCTCCCCAAGCCTAATTTATTGACTTGTCCTCAAGTCATTTACATTAAAAACTGAAAAGTAATGAAAGTATTTCTTCTTCCTCTGCTACAAAATGATTGGTCTTCAAGTCTTCAATGCTCATTGGCACAATTCTTGTCATGTTAATAAATGTTCCGGTGTCGAACATAACAAGAAATTGTTAACTTAGTGGCCATTGATGGATGCCACTAGTCAACACGAGAGCTCCCATCTTTGATGTGGATGAGAGTCGAGATGACCCGAACACATCTTTCTAAATATGAATGAATTTGTTGTTGTTGAATACTCAGAAGATCCGACGAATGAGGGACATTGATGTATTCCCTTGTTTATTGACATGATAGCTTTCCCTTAAGGCATGCAAGCTTCAAGGTGTTTTTAGACAAATATTTAGACTCAAAAAATATGGACTCAATGGGGTATGGAAGCAAGATTTTATTTGCAAGGGTAGTGAAACAAAAACTGACAAATGTAATGTGGAACGAAAAGCTTGTAAATGAAGTGTATGTGGATAATGACAAGTGGGTTAGGATTGATGAAAATGTAATGAAGTGTATGAGGATAATGAGAAGTGGATAATGACTCTTGCTGGGAAAAATTGAATTTTGGGATGCAAGGGATTCAAATATCATGAATTTGGGAATTTTTGCTAAAATTGCTGAGTTTGACGAGCGTTGACCAACCACCTGTAGACTTTGAATTGATGAGTGGATAGGTAATTCACCATACTTGGACATTTAGGCACAAACCCTAGATCTTCAAATGTGCTAATATGTCATGCAACACGTAAAAACATTAAGCTATTCCAGGAAGTTGCAAGAACTTGTAATTTTTTGGAAATTTCATTTATGTTCATAGACTTGTTCTTTAGAGTTTCTCATGAAATTAGTCTTTTGAAGACCAATTGTGCGCATAATTAGTTTCCTTAATGATCAGTTGATCAATCGAAATTTGTAAATAAAACTTGGCATAAAAAATGTTAGTGTGTTCAACAAGGAATGGCCAATTCCTTGATGATTCTTACGCAAAAATTAATGCCAAATGAAACAGGTTATGGGTAATCAAAAGCGTAATTTTAGTCCAATTCCTGATGTTGATAACAGTCCATTTTTTATAAAAATAACCATGAAAATGAACTTATCTCTCTCTTTGTGTTAGACGTCTCCTCGAATGTGCATGACAAAGAGCATATGCTACAGATTAGTTTGTCTCATCAATGCATACAACCTTGATGAAAGCATAGATTTTAATGCCAACTCTAAGCATAATCCTCCAAATGTGTGATCAATGAATCCTCCTTTGTGTGATTCTCTTCCAGGTGTTATATAATTGTTGAAAGGCGCATAGCGCATTTTTAATTAATGAAATCTCAAAAAAACCAATGCATAACTTTATTTATCAATCTTAGAAATAAAATTAACCTGAATCCCTTTTAATGGATTAAATTTATGGAGGTGCAAAACTTCCTTCAAATTTCCAACTTTCTCATGGCATCTTGAAAGTGACAAGTAAAACAAAGTTTGCAATTCCATGATAAAACATGTGAAATTTGATTTGATACTCATGTGCCTGAATTTCATGAAGTTGCTTTTTTTTATTTTATTTAGTTTTTTTTTAAACTAAATTAATCATTTATTTCTACTCTATCACATATAAATGAATTTTAGCAACTGAAAATAGAAATATAAATAAAAGCCTAAAATGTTCAACCTAAATTAAATTAATATTAACAATATAATAAAATAAAACCTCAATCATTTTTCCAAATCCTGAGAACGTTGGCTCCAAACTTCAATAGCTCACTCCAATTCTTCATTCATCTGCGCTTTTGATCAATTTTCTGAATGCGCCCGGTGTAGATACTGGATCAATTTTCTGAGTGCACTTGTAATGTGCAAGGGTTTCAAAACCAAATCCCCGAGAAACCAAAACCTATGCAGTCCTCCAGGATGTGCACACATGCCATAAAAATCTTCCTTCTACTAGTCCTTATAGGACTGTGGATTTGGTCACTGTCAAAGCTGGCTTCACTCTTGTATCCAAATAGAATAACCCTAGTGAATGTAGCTATACTCCAATTTTCTATAAAATCCAAAGATACATACTATGCTATATAACACTGATAATGAAGACAAACAAAATTAGATTTTTTTCAATGCCTTTGTCTTCAAACTCAATGTAGTCATCTGCAATGCTGTCTTTATCTTCGTCAAGACCACCTGTGATACCCTTATTCTGACAGACGTTCTCTGGGAGCTTGTCATATGCTTTGAGAAGCCTGGCTTCTAAATTCTAGATCCTCACCTCCCTCCATTCTTCTCATACATATCAAGTAGTGCATTCCATTCTTGTGGCCATTGGCAAGTTCCAAAAGGTTACACAAAATTGTATGTGCAGTCTAATAATAATGTGCCCAGCGAGAGATCCTACCATACTGTAGCTAGGGAGAGGTCATACCAGATTGTAGCCAATGAGAGCATGTTGTTTATGAAGAAGCATACCATTGTTTGAATGATGGTGACATGCTATAATATATACAACCATGTTGTATCATCGCATGTCGTCCATGTAACGTATGGGAGCCATACCGTTGTGGGCATACCATTGTCATTTATGCATTGTCAGGTTCTTAAGACAATTTATATGACCACATATTGATACAACATTACCTAAAGATCAAGCAATGTAATTGCCATAGATTGAAACGAGCTACAATAATTCCTATAATGCCTATCCCATCGTATGCCATCATATGCTATTAATCTCCTAGCCATCATATGCTATTAATATGCTAGCTATCCAAACCTTTTATGCCAATTTTTCCAAATTCATTATGAAGGAAAATAGCAAGGAAAACCATTCCTTTGGCATACTTCTCTGACATAGAATGTTTACAAGTAAAATTCAAAGAAAATAAACTCATAAAGAATTCCACGATCAAGGTGTCTTAAATACGCATCTCAGTCATTTTTTAGGGCTAGGGCTATATTCCATTCTGGATCCAATAACTACGTTTCAAGCAGTAGGAAGTCCACCATAAAAGGCGAAGGTAGGGAATTCTGTTGAGATGAATGAACTAAGGGATGGAATGTAATAGTGGAACAATGTTTGAAACACATTAATTTTTTTTACTGTTTATGTCGAGATTGTACACCTTATTTTTGGAGTGATTTCCGCTAGGGTCTATCACTTTTGCATCGCCATAACCAAATGAATAACGTAGGCTTTGGTTTTTTGAATCTGAGCATGATCCCTAACATTCAGGTGGTTTGAATGTAGTCGAAAAGAATTATACAGCCACAGCCAAACAATCAAATCTTACCAAAATAAATCAAATCCCATGCATTCAGATGAGGAAATGGTTCATCAAATGGGGTGAATGGTTTGCCAAAATGTATCAGTGGAGAAGGGGTCAACATGCTGTCTATTAATGACACGCGGGAAGCAGTCAACCTACTGCCTTTCAGTAACAAATTTGTATTGAATTTGAGTGCGGCAAATCTGGAATTGCATTATGTAAAAGAGGGCCACACCTTATCGTGTTTTAATGGTTTTTGCTAGGTATGGTTTTTGGTGGAAGCCAATGGGATTATATCCCTTGCCTACAGATATTTTGTGCAAAGGTCAAGAGCCATAGCAATAGTCATAATAAAAATGATGGCCATTCACATACACTACCTTCAATAAAACGTTCAACATCTTTATCTGAGAAGATATCTACCATACTGGTGCCCATAATATTAACAACGCTGTTGCACAAGCTCTTTATTGCTAAACTCATCAGAAAGAAAAGAATAATAGCTAAGACAAGTGTTGGGCATCATAGCATTGCAACAACTATTGTCTCTGCACAGTTTAGTTTGTAGTGTGTTGTTTACATGGGTGCACAAGATAGGGAAAGGAAATCCTTCCAAATGTGTCTTCTTGGAGTTGAGGTACAACTAGCACATTATTATACAGCTATATTGAAAGATGCTACTTCACAGGCAATTCGTTGAAAAGTTGTTCTTTTTTTATTGGAAGACATGGGCTAGTGAGCCTAAAATTTGAAAGTTTTTTCATGACAGAGTTGTTGAGTCCCAAACCTGAACCTTCCCTATATACCTTTTCAGGCTTCTTTTCCATTTATTTGATCCACCAAGCTGTCAAATCATTGCATATTAGTCTAAAAAGAGCTTATGAAATGGTTTCCTAACTATGTTTATGACTGCTGTTTGATTTAGATTTTTGTTCAAACAACTGTGGAAACTTGTCACTTTCCACAGCCACCTCAAGTTTCCGCAGCCATTTTGTTAAAGACTATGTTACAGGTGTCCAATGGAGAATCCGGCCACATGGGCAAGCTGCAAATGACATGTACATGGAGCGTGTCCCTTTAGTTCAGCCGAATCACTCATAAACAGCCATGGTCAAAACGGTCAAAGGAGTAGTCAAACCAAGAGTTTTGTGGTGGAATGGCTCTGTTTTGCCCACGTGAAGTGTTTGTGTGGCAAGATCCTCAATTTCTGGAGGTGTGCTAACACCTGTGGATCAATCCTTG
>Ga0115842_100825_pt1 | contig 12237 bp, 11 predicted proteins | sample InSIn2SAF170_2_FD_83856 | JGI IMG/M metagenome (GOLD analysis project Ga0115842, IMG submission 83856)
CACAATATTTGGCTTTCAAGATTCCGCCTCTTCTCAACACATCAGGGCATTGACCGCAACATAATCCTGACGGTATGCAGCAGTAATGTGCCTTATACTGAAGAGGAGCAAATCTATGGGGACGACAGGGATATGTTAATGATGTATATTAGCAGCTTGAATTGATGATAAAATGCGGTTGTCTGAAAAGTCAACGATGGTGAGTATGCATCATCTTATGTAGTATGTAATGGTGGTAAGCTGTGGATCATTGATTAGCATCCGCTCCTCTCACCACTTTTCCCCTTCTGTCCATCACCTATTCGCGAACGTTTTGGGATGTTTTTATTCTTCATGGCCTGGCAGATTCAAAATGGTGCTGATAGACACTGCCTCCCCATCTCAAGCAACTTGACCAAGCACGAGAACAAGTCTCCTCACCAGATGCCTGGCCTAACAACATGGCACCAGCAAAGAAGAGGGAAAATATTTGATCCTACGGTACAGCAGCCCTCTCCAATCCGTCCCAGTGAAGAGATTGCTGCTGTCAGCGAGCAATCAAAGACCTACAGTACATCGCCAGGCTTGAGACCAGGGTACCGACACTACGTATCTAAACCCTCCCACAAAGATCCCGAGAACCATCTATCCACAGCCGCAACACTCTTTAAACAACCAGCCCCGTCCAGCTCCAACCAACCAACCATTCTCAAGGAGCGCAGAAAAAAATAATATGTTAAGCTCGTACGCAGCTCTTACTTTCTCAGAAATGTCTAATGAAAAGCGTTCGATGAACTACGTGAGTGACCAAACCAAGAGCTCAATGCAACCAGCCATACAGATCACGACACATTTAGTGACTCAAGGACTGGGACTAATCGCTCTGGAACTCGCGATAAGTTCTAGAAAGCTAAGTCTTGCTAAATACGCACAGGGTAAGTAGGATGGACGTCCATGTGTACTGTACACACCAGTTCCGGATGCTGATTGCGTTGTGAGATACTGCTGTGTCATGATTAAGTGTGTGGGTGGGTGTGAGTTGTGGTACAACGTTAGCTACGGAAGGAGATGTGAAGATGTTAGAGTTGGGGGAGTGGTATATTGAACCATGATATCTACTGTACAAGTATGATTATGAAGGTATTATGTGTAGATTAAGGGAGTATCAGATCTCAGATAAATCCTAACATCTCAGATCTTGAGAATGTTTGTAGATCTGGTACGTTCTGTGGCCTCATTGTGGCTGATAACTAAGCATCAAGTCCTTTGGTTCTGACCTTTCGACTGAGGCCACAGCGGTTGATCATTGTGAAACGCTATGGGTAGTACGTGGTTCCAGTCGTGGTGTCCAGCCGAGTAGAGAAGAGTTATTTCGATTATGAGAGGATTGGAACACTGATGGTTGTAAGAGTGACCTTATCTGTGGTTGGATTGTGAATGGGTCGTTCCATGTTATAGTGCTAATTGCCTATTAGACTTCGTCCATTGCCGACGTAAGATGATGGCATGGGCACAGATGGAATATTACGGAATCGCCGAGTTTGCTTGAGAAGGCCAGAATTCGTTTCCATGTTGTTGGATTATGTTGCGGTCAATGCCCTGATGTGTTGAGAAGAGGCGGAATCTTGAAAGCCAAATATTGTGCCTGCCCATGGCGGAAAAATGTAGCCAAGAGCGCCAATACTGTGAGTCTTTCAGTCACAATTGACTTCATCGAGGCTGGCACTATATGGTTACATTAGAGGTCGAGCTTTGAGTATTGGACACCTGTTTAGGGACGCCGTGTTGGCCGTGGGATATCGTTTGCCTTGCTGCAGATGCTTGTGTGATTGCTGGTAGACTCCCTCAAAGCCTCCAGCAAGAAATCTCGACGACGTTTGTGAAAAACAAATGCTACAAGCTCCCTGTCAAGCAGATTGGTAAATATTGTGGATGTGGCGCTTTTGCGGTAAAATGCTGCGCGGGTATACCTATAAGGTTTGCCCTGCCCAGGCAATCGATCTCTCGCAAGCTGAGACGTATAGCGCGGCATCGCACAGCGCATCTCTTGGAAAGGTGTTGGTGGTGTGCAGGAAGAACTTGCTTGTGCAAAGGCTATTAGCGTACAACTGTCTGGCAATCACTAATTGAGATCGGTGTTTTGATTTTGCAGTCGATGTTTGCTGATTCACCTTCTTCTGAAGAGAGCAAAAGGAGAACGAACTTCGGATGCGTCATCCTTGAGCGAAGCCAATTCCCATAAAACAGGATCTTTTCGTCCATCGCGTGCAGTCTGAACCTCGAAACTGCCGGTAACGTCCAATGAAAAACCTAAGGCTGTCTTGCTCTCCATGGCTTCTTCTTCGTTGATCTCAATTGTCATGGCTCCATCATTTGAAACAAGAAGGCGAGTAGCGGACCACAATTGACTGAAGAAGCGGCCGACTATGGTGAACAAAGAGGTTGCGACGCTTGTTCGCTCGGCAGAAAGTCTCGAGTTATCACCAGGCAGGCCAGAAGCTTCAACAAATCTCGAATACAGACTCAACTTGTAGGGACGGGCCAAGAAGCTGGTCTTTTTGAAGGGAATGACACTTCTCTCAGTAACTTTCAGAAAAACCTGATCGTGTTGCTTGACGAGAGTAATAGCATGTACCCAACCCCTGGTTCGATAGATACAGATACCTCCTATAGCACTCAGGACTGTGGCAATGAGAATGTATGTAGGGTAAAGAATTCGCGGAAGATTTCTCCTCTTAAACTCTTCAGGATCTAATAGATTGAATTTCTGATATGTGAGCACCATTGCAGTGATAATTGCTGCTACCAGATAGCTTTGGAAACGAAACATCGTGAGTCTTGGAGGTGCCGAATACAATTTCTGTAACCCAGCATCGTACAATTTCTCAACCAAGTCAATCTTTCTCAGTCGTTCAAGCCTACTTAGATCTTGGCTAGTGGGCATGCGCCTTGCACTCGGCGCTGTAAATCCTCCAGAGGCGGGCTTTGGGCTTTGCTTCGGTATTGATACAGATACACCGGGAACTTTCGCTGGCTTAATTGTAGCATATTGTCGAAGGGTAGAAATACGTATTGAATGGCTTGGTCGCTGGAAAATGTTGCGCTGAAGAACGCCGCCGCGAATTGCTGGACAGAACATGGTGAAGAATACAGATTACAGGAATCGAAGGCCAAGGGAAACGGCGAAGTGATAGTACAGTGTTGTAGAAGGAAAGACTGTTGAAATTGTAACTACTGTTCAATGTTGATGGTTGCAAATCGGTGCCAAAATTATATGTAGTCCGGCGGCCGCATGCTCCAGCTCGGCTGCCTCATCCCAACTTGGTCTTCTCAGCTTGCGGAGCTCAACATTTACTAGAAGTCACAACTCGACAGTTGTTACTGCTAGTCACTTTGCTTCAGCGTTTTGTTACTGTCCCTCTTCCTCCGTCGCTCATTTATCACCATCTACCACCGAGAGAGTTTGTTCCTGCTGAAGTCAGCCAATATGGCTGCACGACTCCCTGTCCGCATATTAGCCCGACATGCTCGCTCACACCAACAACATGCCCGCAGACACTTCTCTTCAAGCATTTGGAGCCTCGAAGCCCAGAATTTTATGATGCCTGCTATGTCGCCAACCATGACCGAAGGCAATATTGCTAGCTGGAAAGTGAAGGAAGGAGACTCCTTCTCTAGTGGTGATGTTCTGCTCGAGATAGAGACAGACAAAGCATCTATGGACGTTGAAGCCCAAGAAGATGGGATCATGGCCAAAATATTTGTACAAGACGGCGCCAAATCTGTACAGGTTGGAACACGGATAGCTGTTATCGCAGAGGCTGACGACGATCTCTCCGCTCTAAGCATACCCGACGACACCTCCTCACCCTCCAAATCTCCAGTAGAAAACGTAAAGAAAGCCTCAGAAGAGCAAGCAACGCCGACTCCCACGATCATAGGCACACCAGAAAACAAGCGACCAGATCGCGACAGGCCGAAGACTTCTCCTCAAGGGCCTGGCCAGAACCCGAAGTACCCTCTCTACCCAGCCGTTCAAGCTCTCATTCTAGCAAACCATATTCCTGAAGAGGAAGTCCTGAAAATCTCAGCATCAGGTCCGGGCAATCGTCTCCTGAAGGGTGATATTCTAGGCTATCTGGGTACAATAGAAGCAGATTATAGCAAGAAGCAATCCGATCGAATTGAAAAGCTGGGCCATCTCGATCTGTCCAACATCAAGTTCCCTGAGAAGAAAGCACCCTCAGATGCTCCAAAGGGCTCTACTACAGGTCCGGCGACCGGTCCAGAGGCTGGAAGCGCCCCTGCTGAACTACCAAAACTCACATCAATATCGATCAATGTCTCCCTGGCAGAAGTTCTCAAAGTACAACAGCGTGTACAGGAAACACTAGGCACGAATATCCCTCTTTCCGCTTTCCTCGCTCGTGCAGTTGATCACGCAAACGACGACCTTCCACTACCCAGGGGCACGAGGCCAAGCGCGAATGATCTCTTCAACGCTGTGCTCGGTCTAAACACAGTTGCAACAGCTTCACGAGGCACATACCTCCCACAAATCACTGCACTACCCATCCCGACTGCTGGCCCAGCAATTTCCCGATCAGCGGGCACGAAAGCAGCCAGAAAACCAGTTGACATTATCGACATCCTATCCGGAAATGCCAAACCGGCACGTTCAGTAATTGGCCGCGCTGTGCTCGCTGGAAAGAGCGGATCAACAGCAAGTGCTGGACCAAGTGCAGCCGCAGTCAACGCGTTCAGTCTTACTGTGCCGGCTGGTGAGGAAAAGAGAGCCCGAACCTTCTTAGAAAGGATGAAGACCGTCCTACAGATTGAGCCAGGGAGACTAGTATTGTGAGCAAGCGTTGGGTGCTAAAGATTTCGATTAAATGTGGTACACTACTGCTCTGAGCATGAAGCGCGGAACTATTCATTGTTGGAAAAAGCAAGCACTGCTTTGGCATCAGCTATATGCCTAAAGGGCCTCGTGTTGTACCAATTCATCGTGCAAGGCAAGGCAAGGCAAATACTGTCCTGTAAAACAGCTTCAGCTAATTTATTCTTCTTCCGTCAACCATTCCGCACTAACTATAGTAAAAAGCAGGACCAGGCAAGGCAAAACAAAGACTTAGGTGCTGATCAGGATGTATCACGCTACACAATTTATACACTGTCAGTGCTTTCGACCACCGAAGCCGTCCATACTAAATCGATAGATCGAGCACGAAAGACTGCTACATGTATGAATTCCTCGCATGAGAACATCGGATATCTTGCTTTGTTACAATCTTTGAATGTAGTGATTGATCTCATCCCTGGTTTGATTTGATTTACATTGCACTATTCACATCTCAAGCAATGCATTTTGTCATGATATGCACGCTTTCTCGCTGCTGTCCTGCATGCATTCTCGCTTCGTAACGCTCACTGATCGTTGATCGATTGTAGATTTTGATGGTGTATCGAGCACCACCGGATCTTTTGATCATCAAGGCCAAATTCCTGTTCCTACCTAATACTCCCCCAATCACCCAACCGGTTCGTCATCCCACTTGACCGTCCAGCTCCCTCGCCACGTTTGCCAAAGACTTTCCAGAATCGCAGTGTTTCGTCTCCTGCGCCTGTAACAACAGTCGTGCCGTCGGGCGACATACTCAGGAACAGCACTCGGAATGTATGACCCGTCAGTGAAACGACCTGTTCCATTTTGGGGTATTTCCAGACAACGATCTGATTTTGGCTATATCCGTGCGTGCTTACAATTTCGTCGCTGTTCTTGGACCATGCGAGATTACACACTTGTGAGCCTGTGTCGACTTCCTTGATTAGTGAGCCTGTGGCTGTGTTCCAGAATTTTATGGTGCGGTCGGCGGTACCACCGCCTGAGGCGAGGAGGTGTCGTTGATGTGGTGACCAGGCTATCGCTTTTACTGCTGCGACGTGGTTGCTGAAGCGATAGAGTGGTGTCTCGGAAAGCTTGTCCCAGACACATAACTTGTTATCGTTGCCTCCTGAAGCAAGTTGGCCGTCTTCGGTGTTCCATCTTAGTCCACAGACTTCTTGTTTGTGGCCGGCTAGGCGGCGTATGTATTGATCGGGAGATCTGACATCGCGATGATAAATCAACCGATCGCGAGAGCCAGAAGTCAATATGTGGTCGTTCCATGCTAACGCTCCAACTCGAGCTGAGTGGCCCGTCATCGTTCGCAATCGTCGACAGCGCTCTGCATCCCAGATCTGCACGAAGCCCTTATGTGTACCTATTGCCAGATGTGAACCACGCTGAATCCAAGATACGGAAGTTACCCTGTCATTATCAGGTAGTTTGCACAGTGGTGTTACCTTGCCAGACGTGCTATTCCACATGTAAACTGAGGAGCCAAGACCGACGCCCAAAATATTGGCACTGCCCCAATCCACAAGATTCAAATAGAAGTCGTCTATTAATTCTGGAGCATCGAGGACTTTGTACGGGACTTTTGCGATTGGTCGAGGCGGCTTCCGTGGCGTCTGAAGAATAGATTGTGAGGCGTAGTTGATGGGAGAGATAGAATAGAGGTCTGAGTGAGGATTCAGGTTTATTACACCTGGGTGTCGTCCTCTAGATGAACTTGGTGTCGGATGACCTGATCCTATTTGCTTTTGCGGGGAACGATAATTAAACATGTTTTTGTGGTGTGGTGTGGTCGGAGTCAAAGAGGCTGGAGGTAATGACGAACCCGGTGGCTGGCCAGGCGGTGTATGTCTTCGTGTGTAGAAATCTTCCGGAGACCTCGATCTGGCATCTTGAGGTACTGAATCACCCATAATCTCGTTCCGCAGAACCCTAGAGTATGTTCGATTGGCCTCCTCTGTTCTCTGGAAGTGTAACTCCTCGTGTGCACCTTTCCGCTTCGATCTTGAAGGTGTCGCTGGAGACCCATCGTCATATAATAGACTGTAACTCGCCTGTAAATCTTGACCATCTCTGTTGGGAATGAACCGATCTCCGTATATGCGCTGTTTCTTTCGCTTGGGACTGAGACCTGGTGTACGCTCCCGCTGTCTGCCCGCATTTTCGATCTCCCGTAACCGCCGCGTTAATGCATCTTCCTCTGCTTGCTCAACCGATTGTCTCCGCGCTTCACCACTGCCAACTACACCATACTGCTCAAGAAATCGCTTGCTCGATATTGTGGGAGGTGTTTTGGACTCTGCAGGAGTTGGTAGTGAAGGTGTATGTGGTCGTTGTGTAGTATCAATAGTGATCGTGTTTCCGTGTTCTTCGTCCATTTTGTAGATGTGCGGCACGCGGCCACAGTCGCTCACGCGCGTGTTATAGATCGAATGTCCTTAGTGATCGGCTTGAAGATTATACAAAATCGTCGCAAGTAGATCTGTAGCTTAGAATGAGGAATTGTAAAGAATGTTGCTGTGGTAGTAGTACTAGTGAAGGATGACCAGCCACAAAATAAACAGCGATGGTAATGTATCGTTGATCTTGCGCGCGATTACAATGAGTGACAACTGAGGATAAAGCGACAGTGTCTATTCGCAATAATACTCAATGATTGTTGGTATTGTGAGTGTGTTTGAAGAATATCCTGCTGAGGTATTGTTGATGTTGAATAGCAATTGAGCACTGAGGAAGTGAACGAACGAATCGACAAAGGAACATGCAAGTCTGAGAAGGTTGGCTTGCTGTGGCAGAAGCGGCACGACGGGCGAAACACATCACTAGCATGGCACGCTCCACAGCTGCTTGCAGCACAGCGACGATCCCCACCATGCCCAAACAGACACCTATTGTGGACCCCTAAACACGCAGACCAGCAGCTTGAGGTTTCTGGTTGCTAAACAATTCCTACCGCTACCGAGCAATTCGCACACAAACTCTACCGCTTACGTTGTTTGATGTCTACGAAGTCCTCCCTTGCATGCGCTGAGAACAATGAGATTTGAGAGCGTGATTTATAAAAGTGCCTTACTGATTTTGATATTGACGGCATGACCAAGCACGTATGAACAGACTGCCATATGACACGGCCAGACTATGACCTTCCAAATATCATAACATCGCGTCTATTGCTTGTATACAACACGTGTATAGAGCTCATTTTGGGCATAGCGGTGTTTGGGTTTGGGTGTTTGGAAGGCCAGGGTGAGACCTCAAACCAATGGCTCACAAGCTTCGGCCACCGCTTAAGCAACCGCCAGTTTCGATAGGCGCGGCTCGCAGGAAGCTTGTCCCCTCGGCGCGTGGGGCCCCGTTCACTAACAGCTCTCTCAGAAGTGGCCAGTTACAGTACTGTAGCCCTGTCGCAGGGTTCAGTATCAAATCTGATACACCAATCTGTGCTGCGTATGCTGGACTTCCCTTGATAGATACATGTGTCTTAGCCTTATCATCCGCCGAAGCTTCTCGACTTCTAGAATGGCTCCTATCAACATCAAGACTGCTGCTAATGACTTCCTATCGTTTGTGAATGCTTCACCAACACCATTCCATGCTGTCAAGTCAGTAAGGGAAAAGCTTGCAAATGCAGGCTTCAAGGAAATCAAGGTGCGACTCAGAATTTACAGGAAAACTGTCATAGCTAATGGAGGCTATGTAGGAGCGAGAATCGTGGTCTTCCGCATGCCATCCTGGTGGGAAATACTACCTAACACGAAATGGATCAACAATCGTTGCATTTGCGATAGGCAAAAAATGGCGTCCAGGCAATCCAGTGTCGATGATTGGAGCGCATACTGATTCTCCTTGTTTGCGGATCAAACCAGTGAGCAAGAAGCAGAGTGATGGCTTTCTTCAAGTTGGTGTTGAAACATATGGAGGCGGTTTGTGGCATACTTGGTTCGATCGGGATCTTGGAATCGCGGGTCGAGTAATGGTTCGTGACGAGGATGGAAAAATCACTCAGAAGCTGGTACACATTGACAAACCGCGTGAGTTCCCACGACTACAGTAGGTGTTGACAGTCATTGATTTCTGTTTACAGTTCTTCGAATCCCGACCCTCGCGGTTCATCTTGATCGACAGGAGACTTTCACTTTCAACAAGGAGACACAACTGTTTCCAATTGCGGGGCTTGTCGCAGCCGAATTGAAGCGAAAAGAAGGCCTAAAGCAGGGCGAAGAGAATGAAGAAAATACTGGGAAACAAGTTTCAGGGCTCAAGGCCACGACGCAGAGGCATCATGAACATATTGTTGAGCTGATCGCAGCCGATGTGGATGCGGATCCAGAAGACATTGTTGACTTCGAGATAGTGCTCTATGACACACAAAAGGCTTGTCTAGGAGGGTTGACTGACGAATTTATCTTCTCAGCACGGCTGGATAATCTGAATCAAACCTACTGCGCGACAATGGGTCTGATTGACTCAGTACATAAATCAGCTGCCTTGGACAACGAATCATCCATTCGACTTATCGCATGCTTTGATCACGAGGAGATTGGTTCGACGACAGCTCAAGGTGCTGACTCATCTATGCTTCCTGCCATTATCCGCCGTCTATCAGTACTCCCAGCAGCCGTGTTCACCGAAAGCGAATCCGATGCCTCGTACGACAAGACAACTGATCCTGAGCTGTCAACGGCATATGAACAGACTCTGGCATGCTCGTTTTTAGTCAGCGCCGACATGGCTCATTCAGTCAATCCCAACTATGCCTTTAAGTACGAATCTGACCACAAGCCAGAAATGAACAAAGGACCCGTCATTAAGATCAATGCAAATGCTCGATATGCCACCAACAGTCCTGGAATAGTATTACTGCAGGAAGTGGCACGCAAAGCGTCCAAGATGATCGACACAGATGAAGCCGGAGTACCATTGCAGTTGTTCGTTGTCAGAAACGACTCTAGCTGTGGCAGCACCATCGGCCCCATGCTCAGTGCGGCATTAGGAGCAAGAACACTCGATCTTGGGAATCCTCAATTGTCGATGCACAGTTGTCGAGAGACGGGCGGTGCTGATGACGTGCATCATGCGATCCGTCTATTCAGCAGTTTCTTTGAACATTATTCCAGTCTCGAGAAGACGATTCTGGTTGACTAACTTACGCGCCTGATGAACGCGTGTCTGCCCTTCTCGCGTTTCGAACGTGATGTGGGGGCCGCCGGCTGTCGGAGAAGATCGGCAAGATTAGCGATTGAAGAGATGTTGTCATACCTACAATTCGATTTTGTTTACAACTGCGGGACAAGTTACAACTCGTGTTCAGGCTCACCCGTGGTTTATTTGCGAGCACCAAACACAACATGTCGACACCACAGTACTTGACTGGTCAGAAAAAAGAATTACAAGACTTCTTAAACAAATATGATGTACGATCCAAATACAACATTTTCCCACGATGTTATTCATGTGTTGGTTGAAACCAGATAGTGACCGTGCCAAACTTTCCACTGAAGATGCGAACAGTCGACCTGACTGTATGCTACAATCACACTCCGGTGCCGTGGAAGAGTCGGACGGTCACTTTCTGAGCGACCAGCACCTATGTAGTATTAGCTGACAGAAATCCAGGTCTTCCTCTTTGACTGCGATGGTGTTCTCTGGTCGGGCGATACCCTATTCCCCGGTACAGGCTCAACCCTCGAAATGCTTCGCAAGAAAGGCAAACAAGTAGTTTTCGTAACCAACAACTCCACTAAATCTCGTGCCGACTACAAAAAGAAACTGGAATCAATGAAAATACCCGCAAACGTCGAAGAAGTCTTCGGCTCCTCCTATTCCGCCGCGATCTACATCTCCCGCATCCTCCCCCAGCGCCATCCAGAACTCAAATCCAAACCAAAAGTCTTCGTGATCGGCGAGTCAGGAATCGAACAAGAGCTAGACTCAGAAAACGTCCCACACATCGGCGGAACAGACCCAAATCTACGAAGAGACGTAACACCAGAAGACTACACGAAAATCGCTGCCGGCGATGCCAGCCTTATCGACCCCGAAGTCGGCGTCGTGCTAACAGGTCTAGATTTCCACTACAACTACTTCAAAATGTGTCTAGCATACCACTACATCAAGCGCGGCGCCATCTTCCTAGCCACAAATATCGACTCGACCCTCCCTTCCGCAGGAACCCTATTCCCGGGAGCTGGAACCATGGCAGCGCCACTAGTCAAAATGTTAGGTGGGACGGAACCGCTCGCGCTCGGGAAACCAAGTCAAGCTATGATGGACGCTATTGAGGGGAAATTCAAGTTCGATAGAGCCAGGGCTTGTATGGTTGGGGATCGGGCGAATACGGATATTAGGTTTGGATTGGAGGGGAAGTTGGGCGGGACGCTGGGTGTGTTGACGGGGGTGAGTACGAAGGAGGAGTTTCTTGAGGGGGATACGAGGCCGCATTATTATGTTGATAGGTTGAGTGATTTGCTGGAGGTTGAGTGAGTGAGTGAGTGAGTGCAGCTCATGCAAATGCTTTGTGTACTGTAGAGGAAGATCCTGAAGGACTCAAGCAGAACTCATACCATAAATATCAGAATAGACAAACTGAGCCCACCCGACACCAGGATATACATTTACTATGACCGGGTCTTACTACTCATCCTTTGTTCATCGTTTCTCGATTCCTCTTTACAATACCACTGATCAGATTGGCAATGACGACGTGTTTGATGTCTTCGTCTACGGTACCGTGCTTCATTTCACACCCCTTCCATGTCCGCGTGTCTTGCATGGAAGGATAGGAAGTACGTATAACTGAATAGAGTCTACACATTCCATGTCCATTTGGTTGGCATGAAGCAGGCCAATGGATTAGAGAAAAACCCACTGCTGCTATTTTCCTGCGAGTTATCATGGGAATGATGATTTAGGCAAGGTGTCTGGGATAGGAGAGGTACATCGGGACTTGTTGCGCTTTGATGTGGGTGCCTGAGGATGAGTACAGCACGGAAGCTGGTGCATTGTGGCGGTGATGGGGATACATGTTGGGCATGGAACAGCTGTAATAGCGAAATACGGCCCATGAAACGTGCATGAGGGTGAGCATGGAGGGATTAGACAAGCGCGTGTGAAACAGCAGACAACAGATTACGCGCGGAGTTACTGCCATGTCATGAAGACCGTGATGTGAAAGATTTGTGTTGATCAATGGAATGACCTGTCACTCATTTCGTCTTTTTCCTACCAGATTGCCAGGTTAAGAGAAAGAGCCAGTGTCGACATGTTGTGTTTGGTGCTCGCAAATAAACCACGGGTGAGCCTGAACACGAGTTGTAACTTGTCCCGCAGTTGTAAACAAAATCGAATTGTAGGTATGACAA
>Ga0115842_100829_pt1 | contig 12206 bp, 2 predicted proteins | sample InSIn2SAF170_2_FD_83856 | JGI IMG/M metagenome (GOLD analysis project Ga0115842, IMG submission 83856)
TATCGAGTATGGGGCATACCAATGTACGTTTCCACCACGAAAAGTTTGTATAGATAAGTGCTAATGACGTGTAGCATTCGAAGAGATCACTATCAGTATTGCGGGAGGTCGAGCTACACCAGGCTTCTTCGTGAATGGAACAGGTCTACAACAGAACAACACTGCAGGTTGGTTGGCGTGCGATTGGTGGTTGGGATCTCCAATGATCTTTGCCTTCAACAACTTCTACTCATACCCAACGCCGGCATCCTGCTCACGTGTCAACTTGATCCCAAAAGCTCTTGCTTAGAGGGCGTGTCAAGACGGAAACCAGACGTCATCTTGAAAGAAAGAGGTGGATAAGTGTAACATGGACGATCATTACATGAAACGGTATGAGTTATGAATTGCATAAGCATAATGGATGGGACAACGCATAGCAAGGACGGTATTGGAAAGTATTAATTAGAAGAGCACGCATAAACCATATAGTAGTTAATTGTAATATTAATAGATCCAATGAGGTTCTCGAATTCGAGAGACTTGCCAACATTGCTGCTTTTCACTGTACGTGTGACAGCCCCTTCGTAGCACATGAATATTGTTCATTCCAAATGCCAGCACTTCCATGTTTATCTGAGTTCTGCACAACCACTCCATATGCAACTGCTAATACTGGAGGACCGAGAAGCTCAACCACAAGGACTTAAGGGATGAGAAGCTAGGGCTGGTCGATTGCAAGCAAGGGAAATATGTCTGACGAGGACCTCAGCTATGCGAGGAACCAGTATCTGGACAATAAGTCTTCCTAGCAAGATCATGACAATGAGGGGAAATGTTCACTTGAAATGGTATGTGTCAAGTGAAACACAACGGAGAAAAGCAGTCTTGCACAGTGTTGCACGTTCTTCTTCTGTTTCACACACATGCAGGTCTGCAGAATATATTTCATGTCCTTGCTGCACAGCATCGGCATTGTCAGTCCTCTTCGTCCAGCAGAGATACTCCTACAGTACTGTAAGTGTAGTGGGGCATGGCTTTCGGGGCTCCATTGAAAGCCCGACCCCTCTTGCCCCTGTCCGGTTGAAAGTCCCCGCATTCATTGGAAGAGCCTCTGACTCTTGCCCTCTTCTACAGTACCTTAGCCTCGAATCCTTCACAAGGCAGAACCACGGCAAGCATTCTAGCTGCTCTCACAGCAGCAAAAAAGACTGATCCCGATATCGAGAACTGAACCAGCGACCTATATCATACCCGCAGGAATCGCAATATCTAGCTCGAAAAACAGTCATTTCAAATGTCGACGAGAAAAGCAAAAGAGTAATCCCCCGAAGGGTATACAGGCCCGTATGCCATAGTATGTCATGGCCACGTGTGCCCGGCCAATATGTGTTTGTAGCTATTACTCTGGACAAGATTGTTTGGTAAATTGAATATATAGCTTGTGCCCGAAACCCGGGTATAAGAGCAGCAACGGGATGGGAAGGCTACTGATGTGAGTCATCCTGAGATGAGGCGAGTGAACACTGATGGAGTAGAAAGGTGAGTACTGTACCAGATCAGAGGTGGTTAGCTCAGGTACTCTGACAAGGCATACACTCTCGACCGCGGCAACAATTCTGGGATGCCGGAAGTTCGCTCGGCGGCAGACAGCCTGCTATTGTCAGAGTGGCATGCTCAGCGCTGTTTTCGTGTTCAATTCAGCTTTCCTTGTGCTTGAAATCCTCCATCAGTACCGACAGCTGGCCTGTTGTAGTATACGACACATCGAAAGTGTTGCAACACTATCCAGCATCCGCACAGCGCAAAACTTCGGTTTGCAAGCCGCTTTTGAAGGTCTTATGCTGAAGGTCTTTCGACGACACAAGCAGCAAAGACCACGAGGACATCAAGTACTCACCTTGACTGGCAATGGACTAGTGATTCTGCTGAGTATGAGCATGGGCCACCTGTCACAGATGTTGGAAATGATTGATGCTCTATCTGAGTTCGTTCCACTACCAAAGACGATGCGGTATTCACCAAACATTCGGCCGCCATCTGTGCTATTCCTCTCATGAGTGGACTGCTTGTCATTGCTTTCGAGATGGCAACCTATGCATGTTGGTTCAGCATAATCTACATCCATTATTGCTGGTTGGAAGAGCCACGACAAGTCAGGCTTCAAACCGTCTTAGATGGAATACGAGCATCAGGCACTGCTATACTGTGTTGCAGGAGGAACGCTTTCCTGTCTCTTGCCAGTCGATGGCATGACGATCGAGCTCGTCGCGTCTCTTCAATGGTCTCCATGAACTTCGCTAGAGGGTGTCAGCTGATGCTTAACAGGTTGACATCGGCGTAACACAGTTCAAATTTATTCAGACAAACATGATGGTCCAGATCAAGCTTCGTTTCAGTACTGTACTTGCAATGAGAACCTCCCCACGACGTAAACAACAAGGATAGAAAATTGATGTGTTCAAGTATACATTCTTTAGTATCATCTGACTCTCGCAACGATTTTTATTCTTCAGCCTTGTTCCTTCAAATCATAGATTATCTTCGAGAAATGCTGCTCTTATTCCGAGCGCTATCTACGAGATATACATGACATGCTATGACATAACTGAAACTTCCTAGGTTCGGAACGGTTTCACTTCTGGAACACAAAAGAGTGGTATTGCGCCAGAAAGTCCAAGCAAGGAAAGTAGTCGCGTGTCTATGAAAATCTCAATTACAATGGCGTATTTCCACAACGCCCTTTTTTTCAGCCGCAACGATATCCAGTTTCGAGTGGAGCACAAGCATTTGCCATTTGCCGCAAGACAAGTAATCAATTCCTTCACCCTCTATAGTTAGGTACATCCGAGATATCATTCCAAAAAGAAAATCTCGAGATATACTGTGCTGCAAGTAGTCAGCACTAACGCATATGTGACACAATTGCGCATATCGAGCTTCGGAGAAAAACTCCACACCATCAAAGGACATCCGACGCCAACAATGTACGGAGGTATTCATCCGAAACTCATGATCTCAACGACTCTTACAACTGCTCCCGCAAGGGAAATGCTGTACCAGCGAAACCAGAACACGTCTTCCATGATCTCAATGAATCCACTCCTGCCCATCTCCCTACAAGTACCGAAGTCCCCAAATACTGGAGCCGCACAAGACTCAAGAACATCATGACTCGCCAACCTTGTCAAGATCAACCGCAATCGGCTTGAACCAACTCATCATACCGCAAAAAGAAACGGTATCGCATATCATACCCACTTCTACCCCTACCTCCCGTTCACCAATGACATACTCTACCGCCTTCAAACCACCACCATCCCAAACCACTCACAACCCTCCAGCCAAAAATACCATGCTTTCCCCGTCATTTCAAACCCAATCTTACACTAACCCGGGAAGCAAAGCACACCAACCCCAAAACGAACACACAAGCCAGAAGCTAACAAACCTTCCATCCCAATGCGTTCATCATCCGTCCGAAAAAGCGTTAGTGCATTTCACAAGTAACCCTCAGTCCGGTCTGAGCCCAAGTTTAGCCAAGCCAACGATCTGGTAGGTAGCCAGTGTGTCCGCGTGCGACAACTCCTCCCATTTCCCAATTCCAATTTCCAATTAAACACCAGATCCACGCCTCGTATATTCCAAGACAATATTATACTTATACGATAAGCATGTGTTCTAGGCTGTGTACAGGCCGAGCTATCACGTAAGACAATGGTCTGGCCGAGCCTTGTTTGGATCAACAATAATGAATAACATGTGTGTCAATGTATGCGAAAGCAATCGTGAGTCACATACTTCGATCGGCGTTTTCCATTACTGTAGGTCGTTGTTCTTGAACTGAACGTCCTCGTGAGCATTCTCATATCAAAACCCGGAGAGAGAATGAATGAATCAAGGAAGTTACAGCACCCGCAGCAAAGAAAAGCCAAGTAAAAGCAAGCAGAAATATGGAAAGACTAAAAGTAATAACCTTGAACGTTTCGAGAGATTCCATGTAGGTAGTAAACATACACAAATGAATATTTGCTCAATAAACGCTTTCAAGTGCGAATGAATCCAACTAGTTCCAAACAGTGAGCCTTCAACCATTAAAAATCGGTTGGTGTATAGAACATATATCGCTCCAGACTCCATCCCAAGACCGCATAAATCAATCGTTAGAACACCATTAACCCTTGCCGTCTATTGTCCCAGATATATCTCCCACCAAAGTTTTCCATCTAACCTTCCTGTAAATGCAATAATTTGTAATATATAATTGTTTGATCCTTAGCAAGCTAGCTTCGTCGTGTCATCATGGTAGTAGTCTGAATGTGGTTGATAAGTATTCGATAAATCCCAAACGTATCCTGGTCTATTTTGGTCATCATTGAATTGAGGTTGCAAAAGTTGATAATCCAGACACATCATGAGGAGATGATGTGGAAGTAGTTATTGATAGGCATGCGGAACAGAGAACAAATTCGTGTGGTTGCTTAGCCCTGAATGGCTTCACGAATGTATTGTCCAACAGCCTTGGCAACTGGCGGCTTCATCATAGTGAAGTGATTGCCCTTAATGGTGACCATCTTGCATTGCTTGACATCGAGGAGTCTGTCCCAGCCGTTGGGGCCGAAATCAGTTCGGTTCTCCAAGAGCCATTTCATGCTCTTTGGGTCGTCAGCCTGTGGTGGTGGTTTTGGATCACCTGGCTTTCCACATACACCGTCAGTGGCCCAGATCATTAGTGTGGGTGGCGTGACAAATCCAGCTCGCTCTCCTTGTTCTGGACGGTATGCAGTCAGAGCTTTAATGCTGTATTCGAAGTGAGGCAAGAGCCAGTTAGGTGTCTTGCCGGTACCGGTTCCGAGAAGACCTATCTGATCGAAAAAGTGGTGAAGACGAGCTGGGAGAGGCTCGAGCTTGACAGGGCATGGAGAGTCGATCAAGATCAACTTCTCGACATACCAGTTCTTGTCGGTGTTGGATTTGGAGAGTTGAGATAACTGCTTAGCGACTTCGTAAGCAACGACACCGCCAGCAGACCATCCACCAAGAATGTATGGTCCAATGGGTTGTCGGCGCATGACTTCCTCCAAGTAGAGTTTGGATACACCCTCGATACCGCAAGTGTAGCTTGTGGGGTCCTTCATGAACGGGCAGTTCAATCCGTATACCGCGAGGTTCTTGCTGTCAATGGCCGGAATCGAGACGTAAGAGGTGGCAGATCCACTGCCATCGGGAAACAAGAAGAAGTTTTTAGTAGCCGTCTTAGGGTTGCCTTGCAGCAAAACCGATGTGGCAGGAGGCATGTTTACCACGATGGGGATAGTTGGCGCTGGAGTTGGTGCAGCAGCAGCTACAACTGGTTTGGCTGGCTCAGGTGCCTTTTTAGTAGCAGGCGCTGAGACAGGCTTGTCAAGGCCAAGTGCCTTCCTCAAGTGGCCCAGAGTTGGGTTGTCGGCAAGGATGGTTGGATCAAGATCAATGTCATGCTCCTCTCGCAGCTTACCAAGAACAGTAAGAGCCATCAAAGAGTCCATGCCGAGGTTGCTTAAATCAGTAGTCTCGACAATCTCCTCGAGATCCATCTCCATTTCTTGAGCGATGACCACGCGAATGGTTTCGATCATGTCGGCGCCACCTGCAGCAGGAGCGGTAGCAATAGCGTCGACCGCTTCAGATCGACCTTGTTGTTCTTTCGGTGGCAGGTCAACAGTTTCGGGAGTGGTGATGCCAGACTCGACTGAGCCTTCCTCACTCTCCGAGTCGCCATCAGCAGAGTCAGTAGAACTAGAGTCTTCGGCAGGTGCGTCGACAACAGGTCCAGACATCCCAGAGAGGTGTTTTCGAAGAGCACCGACAGAAGCATAATCGGTGAAAAGACTGCTCTCAACCTCCAGATCAAGATCCTCTCGGAACTTTCCAGAAATTGTTAGTGACATCAAGCTGTCAACACCAAGGTCGGCCCATTGCACATTGTCAACGAGCTCAGAGTGGTCGACATCGATCTCCTGAGCAATGATGTTGAATGCCTTGGTTGCGAGACTTCCAGCAGCAGCAGGTTTGGCAGCAGCTACCTTCTTCGGCTTAGGAGCTTTTGGTGCCTTCGGTTTTTTCTCTTTGATTGGAGCAGGCGCAGGTGCAGAAGCTCGGGTAGTGATTGGACTTGGTGTAACGACCACTGGAGTGGCAGGCTTGACTGGAGCAGAAGTCTTAGCACCAGCAACCGCCTTTGGCTTGGGCATCATAACATCCATCAATTTGCGTGGAATGCATTGGAATCGAACGGCACCAGCAAGACCAATGACCTCCTTCTTGTCGTTGAAGACCCAGACATCACCAGACCTCATCTTGCTGCCAGCGACTGGCTGCATCTTGACGTAGGCATAGTAAGTCTTGTCCTTCTGAAGGCGCTCAGCAAATCGGAGACTGCTCCATCCATGGGAAATGTAGCACTCATCTTGAGGGTTGACTGTGGCGTTGACAGTAAAGCCAGTCAAATGACATACACTGTCGATAAAGTAGGGGTTCATGAAAAAGTCGCCATCATTGTCGCCAGCCCTGAACTTGACAGTAGAAGCAGCCTCAAATTCCGGACCGTCGAATAGTACACTCTGCATACCTTGGTAGATATCTGCATAGTCGACAAGGGCAGTGAAGAGCTTGTAGGCCATGGCTCGGCTCACTTTGTCGGCCTCACCATTCTCGACCTTGTGCTTGAGGAGGTCAATTCGGGATTGGACAAGGTAAGCTTGCTTGGCCCACTCTGCTTTCCAGACCTCAGCATCCTCGAAGGTGACGATGCACTTAGCGTGAATCACGTCCTTGCGGCCATTGAATGATGTAATGGTGAAGTCAGCCTTGTTGGCAGCCAAGTCGACGGTGCAGTTGGCTCGGAAGAGCTGTGACTCTGGTTCGTTGATGTTCTTGAGCAAAAGGGGTGCTGGGTTGTCCATAGTACCAATATTGATGTGAACATCTTGGCCGGGTCTCAACATCTTGTAGGCATAGTCGACAAGAGTGTAGCAGATAGCAGCGTACAGAGTTGACGGGCACAGACCAGATCCGTTGACCAAGTGACCAGCGATGACCTTGAACAGCTTGGGGTCAGCAAAGTCAGACTCGGCAATGACGGTGGCTGTCTGGCCGACAACCTCTTCAGAAACAATACCATGGACAGCAGTAGAAAGCCTCTTTCGTGGCTTGACTGGAGCGACTGGTGCTGCGACTGGTGCTGCCTCGATAGTCTTCTGCTTGGGGTAGTCACCCTTGTAGATCAACCAATCTCCAGTGTACTGAAGCCAATAATTTTTCTCGTCGAATCCATAAGTTGGAAGGTCATGGATGACACGGAGCTTGTCGTTCTCCTTGTGGAAAGCTTCCCAGTTCAATGGCTTGCCAGAAGTGTAAAGAGTGGCCATGGATTGGGAGATGATTTTCCATGGGTCATCATCTCGTCGCATGGTTGGCAAAGTAGATGTTGACAGACAAGACTTGATCATGCTGGCGCAGAGTGGATGCCCACCAACTTCGAGCCAGAGAGAAGCGTCACTGATGGTAGTGGTAGACATGGCAGCAGCAAGACCACCAACAAAGTCGACAGTCTTTCTGCAATGACGGCTGAGGTAGAGGGCATCGAAAACACCGCCAGATGTGACCACATCGCTCAACAGGGGAGAGATGACAGGCACCTTTGGCGGGTTGTAGGTGATGTTGGCAGCCAACTTCTCGAAGTCTTCAAGGATGGGGTCAACCTGGGAAGAGTGGAAAGCGAAAGGTAACTTCAACTTAGTGCACTTCTGGCCAGCATCCGCCAATTTCTGAGCGACCACATCAATATCTGCCATGGTACCTGACAGAACGGTGTCGGAAACGCCGTTGATGCAGGCGATTTCGATCTTTCCTTGGCTGTTTGCTACAACATCCTGGAGACCAGCAACTGGGCATCGGACAGCAAGCATAGCATGGGTGCCCGCTGTGCACTTCTTCTCGAGTAGAGAGGCACGGCTACCGACCAGGTAAATTGTGTCGGCAACAGAGAGTACACCGGCAGCTTGCAGAGCGGCATACTCACCGAGGGAGTGGCCGATGACAACGCTAGGTTCGACTCCCCATGTAGCCCAAAGTCGTGTACAAGCCATTTGAATGCAGCACATACCAAGTTGAACCACCGTTGGAGGCAAGTTCTGAACCTCGACACTTCCGTCAATAAGAGGCATGATGGATGGCAAGCCTTGTCGAAGGGCAATCTCGTTGAACTCCTCGATGTCTTGTCGGAATTGCGTGGAGGTTTCAAAGAGCTTCTTGCCCATGCCAGTATATTGGGATCCCTGACCAGTGTAGGCAAATGCCATTTGAGGAGCCGCAAGCGGGATCGGGCTGTGCGTCTCGGACTGAATGACATTCAACGCAGCAGAGAGCTGGGCTACACTGTTGACAGGGAAGGATGCACGGTAGTTGTAATGCGTCCTTCGAGCGCTGGTGGTGTAGGCAAGATCGGCAAGACCAAGGTCTGGTGTAGCATTGACATACGCTTCAAATCTGGCTAGAGTCTTCTTCATTGCACCCAGAGACTTGGCAGAGATGGTAATGACCTGGGTGGCTCTTGGATCCGGGGTACCAACCTTGTTGATCTCGGGACCATCAGTCAACAGCATAGCGGTGTTACCACCAGCAGCACTGAAGTTGTTGATAAACATGGTACGCTTACCACCAGCTGGTCGTAGGAGTGGAGTTGGCTCGAACGCAATGTTCACTCCTCTCTCCTTCAGATCCGGAGCAAAGTTTTTGTTGATTTGTTTCTTGATACCCGTGTGAGGTGGGATCATGCTCTTTTGCAACATCAATAAGACCTTGATCAAAGCGCAGACACCAGACACAGCTTCACCGTGACCGATGTTCGACTTGACAGCACCAACGTACAATGGCTGGTCAGGTCGTCTGCGGTTCTGTCGAGGAGCAAAGACCGAAGACACTGACTCCATCTCAATGCCGTCACCAGCCTGAGTACCAGTACCGTGCATTTCGACGTAGTTAACATCGTTGCATGGCACATTGCATTCTTTCAGAACCTTGTCGAAAAGGAAAGACTGGTTCTCCGCGCAGGGGTGAGTGATGGAAACGGCTTGAGCGGAGTGATTGGTGCCAATACCACGAACAATACCCAAGATTGGATCTCGGTCGGAAACAGCGTCTTCATATCGCTTCAGGATAACGGTGCAGACACCATCACCACGGCAGTAGCCATCGGCATCATTGTCCCATGTTTTGCAAGATCCTGTTCGGCTCAAGAAATGACCTCGAGAAAGACCTGAGAAAATATCGGAGTTGGTGAGAACGTTGGAGCCACCAGTGAAAGCAGTGTCACATTCGCCAGCTCGGAGGGATGTAATAGCCACATTGATGGCAGCGAAACTGGAAGAGCAAGCAGTATCAACGGAGAAAGAGGGACCACTCCATTTGAAAAAGTAGTTCAGACGTCCAGGACCGAACGCTCTGACACCTCCTGAAATGAAATAGGTGTCGATGTCTTGGGCGGCATTCACCTCTCGCCAATCGTCAGATGTCTGGCCATAGAATGTACCAATTCTGTCTCGCTTCGAAGACGGCGTTCGATCAGCAACGAAACCAGACATCTCCATTGCCTCATAAGCTGTTGTCATTAATAGGCGCTGCATGGGATCTGTCTGCGCAGCCTCTCGAGGCGACATGTTGAAGAAACGTGCATCGAACAGTCCAGGGTTCTCAATGAAGTTTCCGAAGGGCGTGTGTGAGGTGTTCTTTTTCTTGGACGTGGGATCCGTGTGAGTATCAACAGGGAAACGATCAGCAGGGATTGGGCGGTGGACGTCGAGACCCTTGACAAGAAGATCCCAGAAGAGGTCATGATTGGCAGCATCGGGAAATCTGCCAGAGAAGCCAACAATGGCAATGTCAGCTTCTCGCTTGGACTGCTTCGTGCCGGCAGCAGAGATCGTCGCCCACGAGGACTGATCCTCAAGCGTGACCTTGGTAGTATTGGCTTTGAGCGCTGATACGACAGAACTGGCAAGGTTTGTGACACCAATAGCAAATACCTTTGCTTCAGTGGGGGACCCGGAGGCGCAGTACTTTAGGACTTTGTCCCACCTTATAGAATGCATGACCACCTCGCGGATAGCCTCTTCTAGAAGCTCCATCCCGTTCTTCGCTTGAATAGGCGTGCCAGAAACGCTGGAACATACTGAGAATTTTATTGATTGACCACCGAAAACATCTTTTGTTTGGGGTCGGAGAATCTTTTGCACATCGCTTTCTGAGTGCAAGTGTGCGGCATGGTAAGGAGCGTACACCGGCACCGGTGCGCTTTTCTTTGATCGGAAGAATTCAGAACTCTCCCAGCATCGTGACTTTATTGAAGGGGGGCCGCTGATAGTGACGGATGTAGCTGAAGACGCACTAACCCAAAGTCTGTTGGCTGGAGCAATCTTCTTCTCTGCGTGGAAGCTGTCCAGGGCTGCCTGCGCAGATTTTTCATCGGATGCCACGATTGTCGACCATGACTGACTTCGAGATTCAACCTCAAGCTGTTGGGCAACCTTTCCAACATGGGCTCCTGCTCGGAATGCAATACGGACGGATTCGATGGCGAGGGGTAATAGGGCAGTTAGAGAATCGGCACAAGCCACCGCGGTGGCTGTAATTAGGCCAGTGCATAGACCAACGAGTCGTGCATCTGCATTAGGGGATATATATGACGCTGAACGCTCTGAGAATGCTCTGCTTGTTGTTAGCACATGGCCATCCACCTCTTGATGCTTGCTCTGCTCACCCAATAAAATGACAAAATTGAGAAATACAAAGTAAAGCGCTTTCTACGGCGGCATCTTTCTGCTCGCCTCGGTAGTAACGATCGACAAGTTCTTGAATAGTGTTGAAATCTGGGACTGCTTTCGAGGGGTGTGATCTAGATCGGTTTTCGACTCTGACGGCTTCACTCGCTCTTTCCAGGAAGGCTTGTAACAGGACGTCGTCCTTTCGTGGAAAGACCTTTGTGAAGAACGCCCGGCAGTCTGCCGTTTGGTCACCGAAGACGTAGATTTCCTCCATGGTGAAGGTATACAAAGGAATGTAAGACGTACTTCGGGTGCGTTTCTTAGCAAACAAGCAAGAAGGACAAGAGAAAGGCCGGCCTTGGTTATAGATATGTATCAGGGGCAGCCCTCCTGGCATAGGTAACCATCGAAAATAGATCCTGATGAGCAGGGGCTGATAAGCGTCACATGTGGGTCGCTAAATTGTGCGCAAACGATGAGCACAGGAAATTCAGAAGATCCGGGAGCCACCCTAAGCTGGCTTGTCAATTGAGGCTTGTTGGTAGCGTCAGGCCCAACACCTCCACCTGTTTTTGCCATTACATTTAACGTTCGGGACCCGACCTGGAGATGATGCTGATGGTTCACTGTGGATCGTACCCTCAGATTGAGCAGCATCTGGCCTAGGATGTAATTTAAACGTCTTACTTTCACGCACGCTAAATCTGCACTTTCCGCAAGCTATGCCACTCCTCAATCATATTTTTGGCAACTAACCAGGATGATAGCCAGTCAGCATCCTCTTCTTCTTTACAGCCGTTCATTTCATCCCCATCATTGCGGCTGGGCTTGCTGAGCCTGGGGCTAGTTCGCATCCTCACTTCCAAACGGTGTACTGTGCTAGCATCAGTCGAGCATAGCTGTAATATCTTGATACCATTTGCGAAACAGTAAGCAGGATGATCGACCAGCCTTACCGATACATGCTCGCCCCTACCGGTTGGTTGTCTGGGTACCACTCGAGGTCACAGCCAGCGCAGAAGGATCAAACGAGCCATGGCTCAGACCATCGAGTTCCCGAAAGCAAGAAGAACCTCACACGAAGGATTCTGGACGACTGTCTGATAGGACAAGGCAAGCCCCACGAGCTATGCCCAGAAACAGCAAGTACCTTGGTTCTCATTGTGTTATGGCACGCGTTGGTGAAACGTAGGTCAGTCGCACTGATGCCAAGTACTTCAACGACTTCTCGCGTGGGCGAAAGAATGTCCTACAGTACTTTGTTTTCCGATGCATCTGTCCTACACACGCTACACAGGAATGGGTGTGATGGACAACAACCTGTACATGGCTTACTACCTATCACTGTTTGCATTCCGAGCAGGAGCCCATGTTGGAAAGGTTGCCCAACAGCTTGAGGTTGAATCTCGAAGTCAGTCATGGTCG
>Ga0115842_100830_pt1 | contig 12199 bp, 13 predicted proteins | sample InSIn2SAF170_2_FD_83856 | JGI IMG/M metagenome (GOLD analysis project Ga0115842, IMG submission 83856)
CTACATAACCTTGACAAATTCTGATTAAGATAGGCATCCTAATAGAGTATTGACCGCCTTTGCATATCATAGAGACAGGGTACACTTTTCCTTCAGTAACTCCTACAGATCTGGCTGAGAAGAAGAAATATGAAACAAATGCAAAGGCGGTCAATACTCTATTAGGATGCCTATCTTAATCAGAATTTGTCAAGGTTATGTAGTATAAATCCGCAAAAGAAATATGGGACAAGATTGTTCTGAGCTATGAAGGAGATGAGCAGATAAAACGAGCAAAACTTCAAACTCTCAGGATTCAGTATGAAAATCTCAGAATGCACAATGATGAAAATGTGGCTAACTATTTCCTTCGTGTTGATGAGATTGTTAATTGTATGAAAAACTTGGGTGAAGAAATAAAAGAAGCTGTTGTGGTTGAAAAAGTTCTAAGATCTCTGTCCCCTAGATTTGAATCTAAAGTTTCGGCAATAGAAGAAAAGGAGAATCTTTGAAACCTTACCATGTCACAGCTACATGAGATTCTAACTGCCTATGAAATGAGGAAAGGAGGACCATCAGATAGGAGAGAAGCAGCTTTCAAGGCTTCAGGCAAAGGAAACTACTATGAGTTAGGACATGCATCGGAAGAGGAAGAAGAATCAAATTTTGTCAAGAATCTTCAACAGGGTACTGGAAGATTTAGAGGTAAGTTACCCTTCAAATGCTTTGCTTGTGGGAGATTCGGTCACTATGCAGCCAAATGTATGCATAAAGGAAAGGAACCTGTTAGATGGAACAAGAAACAAAATGCAACGAAGAAAGGTTACTATACTCATGAAGACAGTGATGGCCTTTCAAATAGTGATGAAGATGAACGAGGTAATAACTACAAACTTTTAATGGCTTTTGAAGATGATGAGTACATGGATGCTATAGATATAGATGGTTTTCATGAAGAGATTTCTAGACTCAAAATATGTCTAGAAGAAAAGAATATGATCATTGATACTCTGCAACTCCAACTCGATGAAAAGGAACAATTTCTTGAGAAGTTAGAATGTGAAATTGTTGGGCTTAGAAAAGAAATTGGGAAAACAAAGGCTATTAATCTTAAATTTGTTAAAGGTTCTGAAACTCTGGATAAGATCATCAATGTACAGTGATCTCCTCTAATCAAGACAGGTCTAGGGTACAATGGAGAAGCAGCTCAAGCATCCACCTCAAAGAGTTATCTTGATGCAACAAGGAGGTATGAGCAAAAGCCCAATGGAGATCACTAGGTAAAACAGGGACGAATTCCATCAAGATTAAACAAGGACTGCTAGGTAAATCATGGACAATCCACCTTAAGGATGAACAAAAGCTACAATTAGCCACAGGTAAGATCTTCTCAATTTACCTCAAGAATGGATGACAATAGAAACTACAATCATATGGCTGGTAGATTTGATAATCGCAAAAGTTTCTTCAATGGCCAATGCTTCTCTTGCCATAACTTTGGTCACAAAGCGGCTCAATGTGTTGCCTATAAGACAATCATGACTAGAGAAGCTCAAAAACAAAGAAGTATGATTGGGATTACAAAAGGGACCTATAACAACTTTTCGGCCCTTGAAAATGAAATTGAATGTTCTATTTGTAATAACTTTGGTCATGAAGATTCTGAATGCAGGAGCAGGTTTTGGCAGACAAAGGAACAAGCCTCAAGCACCAGATCATGGAGAATAAAGCAACCACAACCAGAAAGATGTGGGATAGCCTTTTATGCAGAAGGACAGGAAAATCAATGGTACATTGACAGTGGATGTTCAAAGCATATGACAGGTGATAAAGGAAAACTTGAATCATATAGTGTTTTAGAAAAGGGAAAGAAAGTTTCTTTTGGAAATGATACCCCTGTAGTCATAAAAGGAAAAGGCACTGCTCAGTTGAAAGAAAAAGTCAAAGCATGAAATGTTTTATATGTTGATGGCTTGAAGCATAATCTTCTAAGTGTCAGTTAGATGTGTGATCAAGGAACCGAGGTAATATTTCGATCAAATGGATGTAGTGTTCGTGATCTCGATACAGGAGAAACAATGATCAAAGGCAAAAGAACACCAAACAATTTATACATATTTGAAGAAGGACAACAACAATGCTATTTGAGCAAGGATGATGAACATTGGTTATGGCACCGAAGGTTGGGGCACCTAAGCTTTTCATAAATAAGGAAAGCATGCAAATACTAGGCAGTCTGTGGTCTTCCAGACATCAAAATTCCAGACAACACAATATGCAAATCATGTTAGCTTGGTAAGCAAACTAGAACTAACTTCCCTGAGAAGGAAGGATCAGCTAGCAGGCCTCTTAAGCTGGTCCATACAGATGTATGTGGTCCATTTAGGACAAGGTCACCTCGAGGAGAAGAATACTTTATATTATTCATTGATGATTTCTCCAGGATGGTTTGGTCAGGACTTATGAAGCAAAAAGATGAAGCATTTGAAAAATTCAAATCCTTCAAAGATTTGGCTGAAAACGAATTGGATCACAAAATTAAGTGCCTAAGCTATGACAGAGGTGGGGGGTTTACCTCAAATGAATTTTTTGATTTCTGTGAAGAACATGGAATAAGAAGGGAATTCTCTATAGCTAGGACTCCTCAACAAAATGGAGTGGTGGAAAGGATGAACATAACGGTTCAACAAATGGCTCGTGCTATGCTTAATGAGTCTGGAACTCCCACAACTTTCTGGGGAGAAGCTACGTTGGCTGCGGTTGTTATTCTCAACAAAACAAATGTCCGAGTGAACAACACTCAAACTCCTCATGAAATCTGGTATGGTGAGACTCCTTCGGTAAAGCACTTCAAAATTTTTGGAAGCAAATGCTATATCAAGAATAATGATGAATAGCTTGGCAAACTTAATCCTAGAGCAGATGAAGGCATTCTCCTTGGTTATTCTCCCCACAGCAAAGCTTACAAGTGTTACAATAAAAGACTTGGAAGAATTTTTGACATCATTGATGTAGTGGTCGATGAAGAAGGATACATTCCTAGGCAAGTCAACTATGAAAATATCGAGGAGGATGAAGACTACCCTCCAAATCAAACTGATGATGAAGAAGAAGAACCTCAAGAGGCACCAGAGGAACAGATAAGGATAGAAGAGAAGGCTCCATCCAGGTATGTTCAAAAGAATAATTCAGCATCTCAAATTTTGGGGCAAAAAGAGGCAGGCATACAAACTATAAGAACAATTGCAGAAGCTTCAAGTTATTTGGCATTACTCTCCTCCACTGAACCACAAAATGTAAGGGAGGCATGCAAAGATGAATGCTGGGTCAAGGCAATGGATGAAGAACTTGAGCAAATTGAAAAGAACAACACTTGGGAATTGGTTCCTAGACCAAAAGATAAGAATGTCATAGGCACAAAATGGATCTTCAAAAATAAGTTGAATGAGAATGGGGAAGTAATCAGAAACAAGGCCAACTTTTGAAATGTCCATGCTTGGTGAGCTCACATATTTCCTTGGGTTGTAAGTTCAACAAAACAAAGACGACATTTTTCTATCACAAACCAAGTATCTCAAGCAGATCTTGAAGAAATATGGGATGGAGGATTCAAAACCACTATGTACCCCTATGGTGATGGGATGCAGCCTCAGCGCAAATGATGAGTCAGCAGCAGTTCATCAACCAACCTATAGATCCATGATTGGAAGTCTACTTTATTTGACAGGTACTCGACTAGACATCATGCATGCAGTGGGAATAGTTGGAAGATTTCAGGAAAATCCAAAGGAAGCTCATCTTCAGGCAGTTAAGAGAATTTTCAAATACCTTCAAGGAACTCAAAACTATGGCTTATGGTATCCTAGAGATACAGATCTCACACTCCATGCTTATACAGATGCATATTGGGCCAGAAGCGTGGATCACAGAAAAAGCACTAGTGGAGGTGCATTCTTCATGGGTTCCAGATTAGTATCTTGGTTCAACAAGAAACAGAGTTCAATCACCTTATCTATAGCTGAAGCAAAATATGTAGCTGCCGCATCTTGTTGCACACAACTTCTTTGGATGATGCAAACATTGCAAGATATGCAAATCACTTGTACTCCACCTATCTCTATCTTCTGTGATAATACAAGTGCAATCAGTATTTCAAAGAATCATGTCATGCATTCAAAGACCAAGCACATACCAATCAAATATCATTTTCTTCGGGAACAAGTGCTTGAACAAAAGATCAAGCTGGAGTATGTTCCTTCTAACGAAAGAGTTGCTAATATACTCACCAAACCACTACCTAGGGAGACCTTTGAATACCTCAGGCAAAAGCTGGGGGTAGTTGATGCATCATCTTGTTGTTGAATCTCATCTGTTTCAGAGATTGTTGGTTGTACGCAAGTTTCATATGGGGTATATGTGTACATTTATTGGTCAAAGATCTAATGGCACAGGTTCAGGGGGAGCATATATAATGCATTGTTGGCATTATGATAGAAGATCTTGTAGAAGAATGTTCAAAAGGAGAACATGGATGCTGATCTGAATATTGCTGCTAATATGTCTCTATCTCTTTCACGGTCACTTATGATGTATGGTGGATTATGGTTCTTCTTGAAGAATTTTTTTTTGCAGATCTGATCTACAATCAGGGGGAGCATGATCAGCAAAGACTTAAGCATGTTCTCAAGGGGAGCATAACCCTTTGCCCTTGATGTCAAAGGGGGAGAATGACGTTGAGGATCTTGAGGTTGCCATCAAGTCCAAAGGGGGAGATTGTTGGCATTATGATTCAGGTTTAGTGATAAGGCACAAGTGTTGTACTTGATGGAAACTCACTCAAAACTCTATTCAGGCTCTCAAAATGATGGAAAATAAGAGGTTCGCAGGTGCATCATTCAAAAGGTGCAGACCCGCAGGTACGCCAACCAAGAAGTGCGGGCATACCCGCAGATTCTTTGTTTAGAAGGTGCGGTCCCCCAGTTCACTCATTCCAATGCAAAGAAGCGCGCTCACGTGGGGTTTCTTATGTTTGGCCCATGGTATTTAGCCCGTTGATCATGATCCATGGTTTTGGTCCATGGTATTGATTCTAGATTATTGAGCCCCAGGTTTTTGGGTCCCTTGTATTTATTCTCTATGGTTTTGCTTCATGGTTTTGGTAAGGGCTTGCCTATAAAAGGGAAAGGAGATCATTTGGCCAGCGACAAGTGAAATTTGAATATCTTAAGATCTGAAACATTGGGTTATCAGTTTCAAAAAAAAAAAACTAGATTTAAATCAAGGTGAAATTGAAGGCGAATCTATTGATAAGTCTTGATCTCTCGAGCCCATGACCAGATCTGTGGATCTGACTATCTGTGGCACATTGGAGGACTGTTAATTTGGCTCTAATCATAGGTCCACAGGTGATCCACAGTGCAAGTACGGAGGTACGCAGTCCAGTAAAAGGCATAGGTGCAGAGGTATGCAGTGCAACAGAAGGCTCAGTGCAGAGGTACGCAGTGTAGTAGAAGGTGCAGGTGCGGAGGCACAGTAGAGGTACGCAGTGCAGCAGAAGGAATAGTGCGGAGGTACGCAGTGCAGCAGAAAGGCACAGTGTGGAGGTACGCAGAGCAGTAGAAGGCGCAGGTGTAGAGCTGCGCAGGCCAGACAAGGAAAAACTGCAGATCTTTCTTAAAACATTTATTGGCTGTCTTTTATCTATTGTTGAAGATTTCTGGGTTTAGATTACTGGTATTACTGATCTGGTTATTGAATTCTAAGAAGTTATTGGTTGATTCTTTGGTTGATTGAAAAGGTTGATTGGGTGATTCACATGTACTTGATGATTATTTGATGTTCATGGATCCAGTTTGAAAATTTATGAAAAGTGGTCATTGGAAGAAAAGAAGTAGAGGGTTGTAGCTCCCTTCCAGGAGAGACTAGAAAGAGAGAGAGAGTTGTAGCTCTCTGCAAGTTTCAGCCTGTGCACTGGTATAGGACTACACCAGTATAAAACCATTGTAAAAGAAGTTTCTAATTGAAAGAAGATAGAGACATATTGCAGCAGGTGGTTTTCACCCACATTGGGTTTCCACCTTATATCTGGTGTTCTTTGGTGTGCCTATCTATTTTTCGTGTTCTTGTTCATTATTATATGGTACTGACATACAAGTTAATGATCAATATATGAAGAATAAATTAAAGTATAAATTTGGAAGGTATATTGAAAAGAATTTAATAATACTGATTCACCCCCCCTCTCAGTATTATTCCCAACACTAATCCTTGACTTTTGTCTCTAAAGAATCTCTGCCTATTTTTCTCTTTCTGAGATTTGTGTTTGTAGTTGACGTTCCTGTTCTGCTATGGTTTTGGATCTTCCTTCAGCTATGATTCTCTGATGTAATTTTTGCATTTCTTGTTCAAGAGCATCTTGTGCTTGAAAGATATTGCGAAAGGTAAAGCGATTCCATTGTTTTATTTTTTCCTTGAGATTTTTTAGCTTTTGTTGGAGCTTGTACATTTTTGTGCCTTTAGGTGGATTGAAATTTTTCCATGCCTCTGTTATTAGGTTATGAAAGTATGGGTTATTCAGCTAGAAAGCTTCGAAGCGAAAGGGCCTGCGAACATTGTCTCCTGGTCTTTGCCAGTGAAGCTTAATAGGCCAGTGGTTCGAGCCAGAGAGTGGCAATATAGAGGCCAAGAGATCCCCATCAAGATGTATTGTGTTGTTAGAGAGCAGGAATCTATCCAATTGAGATTCTATTTAGTGAGCATCTGCACACTTGTTGTTCCATGTATATAAGTCATTGTTGAATTCCATATCCATGAGCCTATTGTTATGAATGTAGTTTTTGAAGTGATTGCTTTAACAGTCCAACTTGACCCATCCTCCTCTTTTTTCCTCCAATCTTGTAATCATGTAGAAGTCTCCTCCTATGATCCAAAGTGGGTGGGATCTTTCTGAGTTGATCTGAGTTAAGGTGTTCAGTGTGTCTACCTTGTTTGTTGCCTCCTGGGGAAGTAGACATTGGTTAAGTGTCCATGAATGTTTGTCCCTATTAAATGAAACATGGCTTGAATAAAATGCTTACTAGCATGTATGTTAGTAAGTGTTATAGATTTATCATCCTAAACTATGGCTAGGCCTCCTAAGGCTCCTGTGGCTTCCATGGCCACTTCTTTGCTTCCTGGCCATGCTTTAGCAAGGTTTTGATCCAACGTTGTTGAATTACACTTGGTCTCCTGCAAGAAGAGAATTTGAGGCTTTTCCTATTGTAACATGTTACTTATTAGTCAACCCTTTCCCAGGCTATTGAGCCCTCTAATGTTCCATGAGATGAGCTTCATGATTCACGATTAGGAAGGGGATTATAATATTTGGTAAGCTTGGAGTATCTACTAGATTCCACCAACATCCCTCCTATGTGGATGGTTCTCTGAAGATATGTTTTCCTTCCTCATTTCTTATTGTCTTTGAAGATATTTCTTCCATCCCACTAACTGCCAATTTGGACACCTAATGATCTTTTCTTTTGTGCTCTTGAGAGAATTACTTCTAAGTTCTCTAGTTGTCGCTCAGGAATTTTGTCATATTCCTTTTTCTTACATGCCTGTTCAAGTCCCAGTATATCTAGGTCTCCAATGTCAAAGCTCTCTGGTTCCTTTTCCATGTGTTGTACTGCTTCCTACTTTACGTCTATATCATCTACAAGTGTGAGCTACATCTGAGTGCCATCTATCTCCATTTCTTGAGCAGTCCTTTTTTGCAAGTTATTGGGAGAGGGTGATTTGATATTTGTGGGTTGCTTAGAAATGAGGGCTTTCTTTGAGGTTAAGGGAGTAGAATGGGTAGTGGTCATAGGAATGACTTCAGGTTGTTCCTAGTTATCTACTATATGAACCTCCGACTGGAGCAGGGTTTCAAAGCTATTGCTTGTTGATGGCAAGGAGGTGTTGGTGATAGGTTTTTTGACTGAGGAAGAGGGATTTTTATGGGTCTTTTTGCGATTGGGAACTCTTATGAACCCATCCAAGTTTGGTTTTCCCATTGAGGGGGTGGTCATGGATTTCTTATTGGAGGGACAATCTCGGAATAAATGGCCCAGGGCGTGGCATTTTCTGTTATGAAACCAGCTTAAGAAAATATAGAAAAGATAGATCAACACCTTAGAATTCAGCCTCTTCGAGGGGGAAACCTCCTTTACATTATATAAATGAACAATTCTTGGATGATTCAAATGACAAAACCTCCTTTCTATATAGAGGATTCTAAGGTGTCATAATATAATCCAGCCGACCTAACAATAATAATATAAAGCCACAAAAATAATAATAGAGGGATTCTATGGGGCACAGAAATAACAATATGGGGGTAATAGGGGCACGAGAATATAAATAAGGGGTATAACTACAATAGTAATGGGGTAATCACTAGTATTATAGGGACCCAACATGCCCCTCTCCTTAAAAAAAGTTTTGTCCTCAACGCTTGAGTAGTTCTGGATACTTCTGCATAAAATTCTCATCCTCCCATGTAGAATCTTCAGCAGATAAGTTCTTCCATTTGATAAGATACTCTGAAATTGATCGATTTCGTACCTGTCGAGTTCTTGTTTCTGTGACTGCTTCTAGTTCCAATATAATTTTTCCTTCCTTGTCAAGTTCTGGCAATATTGTTTGAACTGGGAGCTTGTCGCCTATAACCTTCTTTAAACATGAAACATGGAAAACTGGGTGCAATCGAGAAGCTGCAGGAAGCTCCAATTTGTATGCCATAGTACCAATCTTTTGCAACACCTTGTACGGACCATAATACTTTGGTGATAATTTATTATCCTTCTTAGCTTTCTTTAGGGACATTTGCTTATATGGTTGTAGCCATATGAATACCCAATCACCTACATCAAAACTTCTTTCACTGCGATGTTGATATGTCTATTGTTTCATTCTATTTTGTGCCAACACGAGGTTATCCTTTAAGAGTTGGAGGACTTGTTGTTGATGTTCGATGTGATGTTCCACTACCTGAACCTTAGAATTTTCTCTTAAATATGATGTGATGGATGGTGGTTGATACCCATAAAGTGCCATAAATGGGGTCATTTTTGTTGCTGTATGGAAGGAAGTGTTATACCACCATTTAGCCAGAGGCAACCATTTGACCCATTATGTCTGTTTATCAGATACAAAGCAATGAAGATATCCTTCCAAACATTTGTTTACTGTCTCAGTTTTCCCATCAGATTGAGGATGATAAGATGAGCTATGAGCTAACTGAGTACCAAGACAAGAAAATAATTCTGTCCAAAAATTTCCAGTGAAAATGGGATCTCTGTCACTTACAATAATCTTCGGATTTCCATGTAGCTTTTGAATTGTTTCCATAAATGCAGTAGAAACTGTACTAGCTTTAAATGGATGTGATAATGCAAAAAAGTGTGCGTACTTGGTAAGTCTATCAACTACCACCATGATGACGCTCTTTTCCTCAGATTTGGGTAAACCTGTGATAAAATCCATTGAAACCTCCTCCCAACATTGGCTTGGAATGGATAAAGGTTGTAATAGACCCGGTGTCTTAACTGTTTCAACTTTATTTTGTTGGCAAACCAAACATTCTGCCACAAACTTTTGAATATCTGATTTAAGGCCATCCCAAAAAAATTCCTTCTTAACCTTGTGATAAGTTTTTAAAAATCCTGAGTGCCCTCCTAAGGGGGAAGTGTGAAATTCCATAAGAATCTTTTGTTTTAGCTGGGAATTCTTACAGAGGTATAAGTGATATTTGTACCATAACGAATCATTTTGCCAGCTAAATGTATCAGACGTACTGGAATCTTGTTGTAGCTTTCGAATAAGTGCCCACACTTCTTCGTCATTCTTCCATTCCTCCCTTGCTTCGTTTATCCAATCTGGTTGGATAATAGAAATAGTGCACAACAATGCTTCCACATCCTCATCCTTTCTTGAGAGTGCATCCGCCACCACATTTTGCTTCCCTTTTTTGTAGATGATTTCAAAGTCATAACCCAACATCTTTGTGACCCACTTTTATTGCTCTTCAGAGGATAATCTTTGTTCTAAAAAGTATTTAAGGCTATCATGATCCGTTTTTACCTTGAAGTGTCTTCCCATTAGGTAGGGTCGCCATCTCTTAAGTGCATGGAGTATTGCCAACATTTCCTTCTCATAAATAGCTTTGCTTAAAAACTTTCCCTTGATTGGACGACTTTCAAAAGCAATGGGCCTTTCATCTTGCATTAGAACAACACCAATTACATTTCCTGAAGCATCACATTCCACAATAAAGGTTTTTGTGAAGTCCGGTGTAGCTAAGACCGGTGCTTGGCACATTGTCTCTTTAAGATGTTCAAAGGCCTTTGTTGCTTCTGGAGTCCATGAAAATGCATCTTTCTTCAATAATGTTGTTAAAGGCGCTGTTATTCTCCCATAATTCTTAACAAACTTGCGATAATACCCTGTCAACCCAAGAAATCCTCGCAGATGCCTTATGGATGTGGGGATTTTCCATTCCTTAATGGATTTAATTTTGCTAGGGTCTACCTTAACTCCTTCATGAGATACAATATGACCCAAATATTCCACCTCCTAGACTCCAAAGAAACATTTGGATATTTTTGCATATAATTGTTTCTCCTCCAATAGTTGTAGCACCCTGTCAACATGCTCAACATGATCCTTCCAAAACTTGTTGTAGATTAGTATATCATCAAAAAAATGCTAACAGAAATTTTCTAAGGAATGGTTTGAAAATTGAATTCATCAAACCTTGAAATGTTGAAGGTGCATTGGTAAGGCCAAAAGGCATGAACAAAAATTAATAATGACCCTCATGAGTTCTAAATGCCGTTTTCGGAATGTCTTCAATCTTCATTCTGATTTGATGATATCCCGAACGAAGATCCAACTTGGTGAAGTAAATTGATCCATGCAATTCATCCAATAATTCATCAATGACAAGAATGGGGAACTTATCTTTAATAGTGAGCTTGTTGAGCTCCCTATAATTCGGACACATGTGCCATGATCCATCCTTCTTGTGCATCAATACTACTGGAGTAGAGAAAGAACTTTGACTTGGTTGAATTATATCACCCTCTAGCATTTTTGTAACCATACGTTCAGTTTCACTTTTTTGGACATAGGGATATCTGTATGGCCTGATGTTTGGAGGAACACTTCTTGGAATCAGATGAATAGCATGATCATGATCACGCATAGGTGGGATACCTTTGGGAGTCTCAAATACCTTGGAATGATTATCCAAGAATTTTTGGAGATTTGGAGAAATAGATGATTCCGATGTGGAAACATCTAGCGAACATAATTGTGCAATTACACCTCTTTGCTCCTTTTTTAGAAGCTTCGCCATACCATTAGAGCTGATTATCTTTCCTGGTTTCCCTGCAATACCCCTTAATTCAACTTCCTTTCCTTCCATAGAAAATTTGATGAAAATTTCTTGAAAATTAAAAGCTATTGTACCCAAGGATTGTAGCCATTGGACTCCTAGTACAACATCAACATCTCCCATTGGAATGGAAAGCATTGGGCTAGTCAATACATATTCTCCCATGGATAGCTTGATATTATGGCACTTTCCCAAGCAATTTATTATTCCTCCATTTAAAATCATTACTTGACACTCTGGTGCTGGATATAGGAAGCAATTCAATTCTTTTGCTACCCTACAATAAACAAAATTGTGGGTGCTTCCTGAATCAATCAACACTATTACCTTTTTCTTCTTGATTTGTCCTTCTATCTTGATGGTTTGAGGAGTGGTAATTCCCTCCAATGCATTACAAGATATGGTTGGATTTATTTGTTCTTCATCTAGGCTTTGTTCCGGGAGTATATCCTCTTCATTTGACCTTTCTTTCTCCTTTTCTTCTTCCTCTTCACAATCTATGTAGAATAATTTCTTCTCAGCACACTTATGACCTTTAGTGTATTTGCTATCGCAACTGTAGCAAATCCCTTTTGCTCTTTTTTCTTCCAATTGTTGTGGTGTCAACCTTATAGGTTGTGGAAGACTAGGTGCAACGACACTTTCGTCTTTATAGTTGTGAGTGGTATGCTTCCTGGTTGCCATAATTTTGCTTTCCATTTTTCTTGCTAACCTGAATGCCTTCTCTAATGAATCAGGTTCCCAAAGGCGAACATCATGTTGGATATTATCCTTTAAAGACCCTATGAACACATCAATCCTATG
>Ga0115842_100831_pt1 | contig 12192 bp, 9 predicted proteins | sample InSIn2SAF170_2_FD_83856 | JGI IMG/M metagenome (GOLD analysis project Ga0115842, IMG submission 83856)
CTGGAAGTGCATAATGACTGCTGTGGCTGTTGGCATACTCCGACACCCATCTGTTGATTTCCAGCCTGTCACACGTCTTGTGCACGACATGCCATATGAGATGCAAGACCGCCGCATGTCGAGTGCTAACGAGGGCTTGTATGCGCCTACGGCTCTGATACTGCGGAAACTTCCCATTACAACCACAACTGAGGCAGTAAGAACGATGCTGCTATTCGCCAAAGACCTCCAGGATACTGAGGTTGTGCCAACCGAATTTGAAGATGACAAAGGCTTTGCGACTGCAGTCGCACGTTTCTCTTCAATGACGAGTGCGGCGGAAGCGCAAGCTATGCTTGACGGAAAGCCTAATACTGCAGGGCATGCCAATATGATTGTCGAAATGCTGCCTTCACCTACATTTAGCACAGGATTCAGAAGGAATACCATCGACCCGTCTACAATACATGCCGTTCCACAAACGTCTTCGCCTCTTGGCCGTGATGAACGAGGCGAGATGGAGGTGAGAAAGTGGACAAGCATCGCCTGGGAGAAGGTGGGACACTTTTGATGGCGCCAAATGGCCAGCCGATAGTAGCGATTAGTAGTGGCTAGCGAACCAGATACCAGAGCTGGGATGCTTGGAGATTCGGGGAATGGATGAATCGAGGCGACCCAAACGCTCGCTAGATCGAGGTCAAGGTTTGTCAAGGTTGTCAAGGTTGTGTGGCTTGCAAGCGTTCGAGTGGGGACGAGTGGACAGCCGCAGGTACAGTAAAGTACAGCATGAGTTGAAAGCCGACCACCCTCGCCAATACTGTACAATACTTTGATGCACTCTGGTCGTGCGCATTCTCCCACCTGTATATTCATGTACCATAAAGTGCAGATGGTCATACCTTTGGAAGAATAGCATGCGCTTCTCGTCAATCCGCTTAGCAATATAGAGTGGAGGTCAACACGAGATAACCCAGGGTGGTGGCTTGCTTAGCACGATCAATCGCGACGGGCATACAGCAATTCAATATGCATGTTGGTTTAGATTGATAGCAAGTCGCCGTGGGGTGGATTTTGTACTCTTCTGGGAGGGTGAACGACTGGCGCAAAGATCCTGGGTGGCCGACGCTTGGGATGCAAGAATAAGCAGTTAACCAGTAGTCGTTCAGCGGGCTGACAGTCCTCTCGCGCGTGCCCCAAGCCGACGAACGCTGGAGTGGAAGGATGCAAAAGCACGAACTCTGGCTGGCACGCAAAAACGAGTCTACCAAGCCCACATCAACCCGCGCAAGCCACAAATGCAAGATCCCGGTCGGCAATGGACCACCCGCCTGTTGGTGCCTCTTTTAACCTTCAGTAGCAAAGCCGTAGGTTGCTTGGCGGTGTCTTTCGTTCGGCTCTCCACGGCCCACTTACCTTTGCGGCTCGTGAAGCTGACCACGAGGGCAATACCATGAGCATGTTATCAGCAGTCATACGATTGCCACCTTTTGATCCAACCAACTGTAACTACTGTTCACAGCTTGTCTGTTTAGAGTGAATAATAACATGAACCTTAAAAGCAGGCTGACCATAGCAGGCTGTATACTGAAGAGAAATCAAATCCATCAAGGCTCTTGACTGCACCTGTGTGTGCTTGTCCATTATTGCAAGCCTGCAATCGTCTGCATTCGCAATCACTTCAACTACCTGGTAATTGCGCCACACGAATCCAGTCACAGCATTCGGACCTGATCAAAAGACATGTTGCAAAGGCGTGAAATGGGTTATCTGACATTCTACATAACACGGCCGATTGATATGGCAAAGGTTGAGAAGACCGCACAGTGTGCAGACTGTGATAGATTTGTAGCCTGAGTAGGTTCAATGTAGATCAGGTTGTCAAGTCTGTTTGTACATGTTCTCGCAGTATATGGCATAGCTGGATTATGCAGGCGTACACATACCTGCTAAATTGGATGTTAGATCAAACGGCCACATGCTAGACCTGCTTTCCCAATGCAGACAACATCATGTCGTGTCCTGAAACTAGCTAGAGCCTCAATTTGCTTCCTTGCTTGGTGAGGGACAGAGCCTGGCAAGAGTAGCAGGGAAGTTGGGTAGCCACTGTCTGACCTCCCGACGTCAGCTGTACAGATGGCCCAAGCCTCTTCACAGATAACACTGCATGGTCAATAAGGCATTGCCTGTACAGTGCTGTACTTTACTCAGACGATGACTGAGTTTGCGTAGACCTTCAACACAATACGCCTATAGCGTCGGCCCGAGATCTAGGATCGGCGTTGTGCTATGCCAGGATCAGATTTGCAGGCATGCACAACCACTGCGTCGTCAACAAGGCATATTGCGATGTCATAACTCCTGCTTCGAGATTAGGTTGAATGCCCGGGCGGCTTGTCGCTGTACTTCTCAAGAAGCTGGTTAGTAAGCTCGCCAATCTTGCTGCCTTTCTTTTCAATCATCTCCTGACGGTTGTTGTCAACCACGGTCTCGTAAGCCGGCGGCGAGTCCATTAGTGTCGTGTCAGAAACGGAATCGTCCGAACTGCGTGGCCGCTTTGGTGATGGCTGCCCATCGAGATCATGGATAGTACCCATGGAACCTGGTGTCAAATCTCTGACATAGTCCAACTGTGCCGGATCGCGAAAAGGATTGTTATCGTCCATGATCGTAGAATTGGTTGCCTGGCTCCAGCCACGTGCCCGGCCAGACTTGGGAACATGTTGCACCAAATCCTCGTTCGCAAAAGCACGGTTGTCTTGCTCCACGAACTTCCTTAGGGCGTTTGACAACGGAATTGGTCTGAACTCCATGGCCGTAGTGTCTGCATACACAAGCATTGCTGTTGAATGTTCCTTCATCACCGCTTCCCGGACTTGCGCAACCGAAACCTTTCGTACTGAATAGGGGGCACTGCCGCCCGACGTATCCTCCGGTGAGGATTGGCTACTATTGTCAGTCCATTCTGTTCTCCACCATTGCCATAGTTCGAATGGTTCGTCATCATCATCCTCGTGCATGTCTATGAGGTCGGGGTTGACCTTTCGTAGATACGTAATGTTCGGTTTGGTTGAAACGCCTTGGAGGACGTACTTTTGCCTTAATGGACGAGATGAGTCCGCAGGATCCATGAGGTCGGACATTATTGCATTGATTTGTGAATTCAGTTCAACCTTCTGCTGGTCAAGAGCTCTTAACACGAGGTCCATTTTCTCAACAAGCGCACTGATCTCGTTCTGCATCTCCACAAGCTCGGCATCCGTGTTGACTATGTCTCGCTCGATATTGTTTCCAGCCTCGCGCTCTACAACTGCCGCTACCGGCAAAAGGTCTCTTCCCGTTTCTAATGCTTGTCGAATGTTGATTCGTGCGCCATTGGTGCTGCCAACTGACATTTCCCTAATACGTTGCTGAGCTTTAGAGAGTCTTCCGATTTCTTGCACAATGGAGCGTGACCTATATCTCATGTCGTAAGCTACATCCCTGTATTCAGATGTATACCGGTCAAGGTACCAAATTTCTGTAGGGAGGAATTTCAACTTTGTAGAGGCAGGCTCATCGTTGTGTATGCGCATGGTGAAGATGTGACCGAACCTCTCGAACCAGACATTATCCGGAGCCTGATCTGGCGCGTCGTTCCAGACAATTAAGTCAAACAAGCGTGACTGGTCAGGTGCCTGTTTCACGGGGCCTTCAACAAGGAAAATGTCCTTGGAGTCTGTTGAGGTACCATTCGAGTCAGGTCCCTTTGTGGCTGTCGAGGTAAAGACCTGTGTCAATGGTTCATCGAGCTTCTCATGCATTGCGGCGCTTTGCCACGCCTCTAGAAAATGCGTACAGGAAGATTGTGGACGAAAATACTGGAAAAACCTTAGACCTGCTAGCGCATCAACACTGCCGTACGCACGTGAAGTGCCATCCAAAAAAGCCATCAAGCACTGAATTTCGCAAAGATAGTTCAACCGGTCCATGTTGCCAGGAGTGTCTTGCTGTACTGAAACGAGTTTGGAATTTTCATCAGAAGTCCCTGACCACCATTCAGGGTTGTGTCCATACGTGAGAACCTCCAGAAATGGTGAGAGTAGTGCTGCTCGAGCAAGCGGAATGCTGTGATATATGGTAAGCAGGGATGCAATGTAACCAGTTGCTGCTGAGCCTTTCAGAAAAGCTGGTTCAAATGACTGACGCCGACGCAATTGTGGTGGAGGATGCTCGACAAGTTCTCGAGATGAAGCGATGGGGGCAAGGGCCCATTGATCTTCAGGATAATGGGAACGTTGCGCGGGACCAAATCGTTGTCCCGTCTGGATTGTACCATTTTCTTGACCGTGCACATCTTTCATAGATTCTGCTACTGCACGGTTGTAGGCATTTTGCTCTTTGGTCTTCTGATCGACGGTAGCTATTATAGGTCAGATTGCTCTTTTTGTTGGTGCCCTCATACCTTGCGCATGTTGCTGAGTCAAATCAATGAAGTTTGTATTCGGAGAAGGAGGTCGGGACATGAGCATGTCATCGTCTATTCGAAAAGCTCACGTCAACATAAGTGTACCTGCTCAGCGTACCAAGGTTTAACGTACAAGGTATGTTATCTTGCGGCTCCCATTGCCTACCCACAGCAGCCTTGACAGTGTTATTCACCAGATATGAAGGGCCGGGTGAATCATGATTCACTCACATCGTCACGAAGGGCGGTGCTGGGGTCCTCGTAGAAGTGTATGACAGCATCTTGCCAGTTCGGCCATTTCTGGATCCCTCGTCAGTGACAGCAACATCATTCCCACGAAACCCAACTAACCTTCAATAGCACAATTGCCTGCACTCGATCGACGCCAGTGACTTCACATACATTGTTGACGTCAACCTGGCTGGGCTGTATTCCTGTGTTGACCATGCCGTCCGTGCACTTTCTGTGTAAATGTAAGCATGTTAAGCGGACATCAGGATATTATATGAAGGGCTTGTGTTACTTCATCAGCTCTGGTGTCACATTCATGTTGAAGGTAGCAGCTTAGGCACCATCATTTGTCAAGTTCCATTATAGCTCCATCAAACCGACGAGCCTCAGCACGTTTGGTAACCGTGAGATCTGTTGGTACAGGATGCGCAAGTCACGGTGAGGATGTACTGCAAGTATGTTGATGCATGCGCTCATGAATTGATGACATGGGCAGAAATCGGTCATTGGTGTGGAGTCTACAAGGCTTGGGCGCTGCCGTGCATGCATCCGCCTCTACAGTAGTACACCGTTCATGGTAGTTAGTATACTCTGTACCTTGATTTAAAGACCTATAAGGACTGTTGCTTGCGACAGGACTGCAAGCCAGCACCTTGGTTGAAGTCTGAGTAATGCGATGCTATGTCGACCTACACAAGTAGGAATCTTGCAGTAGACCGAATTCATAGACTTGCCATATGGGATTGGGCATGCCCAACATAGCATTGATCTGGTTGTTCAACAGGCGATCCCTCTGCCACGCGCCCTGGGACGAGCCACATCAACCAGAGCCGAGAGCAGCCGGCGTGAAAAGTGAAAACCAATATACGGAAAATACCCATCTAACTACTCCATAACAAGCAGCACAAAAGCGCATTAAGTGCATTTTTAGAGCGCTCCATGTTCATTGCTGATCGATCCCACCAACACGTGTCAAGAATGGGGTGGCCTCCCCATGGCAAGGCTGCTGGCGAAACAGAAATGGCGGATGTTTTAATTCAGATCCATGCTGTTGGTCGAGAACAGATGATCGACAGAGTCAAAAAGTCAGGTTGTGAAAAGCAGGCAAGGCATGTCGTGGAGTAAGGGGCTGGAAATTTGAGAGGCGAACCTACATCATCTTCAGCAGAAAACTACAGTACACTACCCTCCTGGTTCATCATAGCCATGGCGTGTAGTTGTTTCACTGCCATGAATTCGGCCATGTTGTAATTCTCTGCCCAACGCGAAGTTGATTTGTACTTGAGTTTCGGTGTCTTTGTCTACCTATGTAGCAATGCCACGGCTTAGCGACCATACTTGTAATTGGATTCCAATAAGGAATAGTCTTCACCACGCAATTTCGAATCTTGACACTTCTGTGCTGTGCAGAAACGGGGGATGACAGGCTCAAACTTGACTATCGTGCAACTTTGGGCGCAAAGCCTCCCTGCCATAGCCGAGAAGGTGGCCAGTCGGCATCCCTTGATCGATCATTCTCAAACACGCCATGTCCACATCGAATGCTTAGAGCCAACCATCTTATGCAAGACTCAGACTCCTTCTTGACCCTTGCGTGCCATCTTGTCCATGCTAGCCCCCCCGGTAGTGCCCCTTCACCACTGACTTGTGCGGTGCTGCATGCACCTGATGCCGCTAGTCCCAAGCCGCTTACTCGTGGCTGGTCTTCTCCTCTGCGTCTGCTCCTGAGAAGTACAACGACGTGCGTGTTCTATGTCTGGTTACTTCTTCATTAATTCTTCGACGGCTGCTGCAACTGGTTCGACGCTGTGAAACCTTCCGATTCGTATCCGCGCGTGTATCATTCTCTGCTTGTATCTCATTACCAACACGATTCTTCCCACGCCGACCAGCAGCTCGATTCCTATCCCACTATCTTAGCAGCATACCCCAATCACGATCCCTCGAACGCGACAAAACAGAGATATTGCACACCAAGAACATCGAAAACACCTCAACTGACGGCCAGTATACTTGCGACCGCCTCCAGACTAGTCGCATTGCATTCTACGGAGACTGCCTCATCGATCGACCTACCGAGCCTTACATCTTCACCAGTTCGCGGCAGTGCCTACCCCATAACTCTCCTCCATGGTTGGTCATAGATCTCTGTACTCGCCGTCTCTTAAGAAGCAACACAACATGAACTCCGCTAGGCGCAGCAAATTCAGGCTCGCCAACATAATTGGCGACCCGTTTGCCCTTGCGACCATATCCATCTCAGTGGTAAGACGAGCGCAGTGATGATACATTATCAACGTACTAACTGCCTGGTAGCTTGCATGGCTCATTGCTTTCTTGGCCTCGATAATAGCGGATATTCAGAATCCCTATCCAAACTACGCATGGTGGACTATAGTTTATATGCTCGGTTGCATCATTGGTATCACTGTTGCATTCGCTGCTGATGCTACACATCATTATGCTATCGCAGTATGTTAGCATTTAAGAATGTGTATGGAACATGCTGATAGATTTTAGATTGTCGGTTACCTCTCCGCTGGGTTGGTTATGTCCACATCCGCAGTTAGCACTCTCATTTATCAGAATGCTGGCACTATGCAAGCAGCGGCAGCCGGCTTCATACTACTGTCCATGGTTTCGGTAAGTGCTTGTACCTAATACACGAGATTGTAACTAACGAACTCCAAGATCATTTGGATCTTCTACTTCGGGTCTGCGCCACAAGCCACTCACAGACGGTTCGTTGATGGATTTGCCCTTCACAAGGAGCACAAGGATTACCCGGCCACGAACAACCTCAGCAATTACAACCGACCCGAGACCACCGTCTCCAATGCGCAGCCTCCTCAAATGTACACATCCGCTCAACTAAGTGGTTTCGAAACATCCACACCAATGTCAGGATATCCTGGTGGTCAACATGGAACACAGAATCGTGTATCAACACAACCAACAATGGGAGCTGCGACAACAAGCACCCCGGCTCCTACACAAGAAATTCAACCACCGACCGAGTATCCCTACCGAGCAAAGGCCATTTACAGTTACGAAGCCAACCCTGAAGATGTCAACGAAATCAGCTTCTCGAAGCACGAAATTCTCGAAGTATCAGACGTGAGCGGCCGATGGTGGCAAGCAAAGAAAGAGAGTGGCGAAACGGGTATCGCACCAAGCAACTACTTGATTTTGTTATAAGCAATTCGAGTATGCGATGGAGCATACAGCCCCTATGCCTCACGAGATTTTCATATTTCAAGGAGTTCTGGAACTTTCTTACTTGAAGCGTTTTGACGACCTTTTCGATATTCCCGAAGCCTTACCAAGGCTTGGATTTCTTGGTCAAGTTATGGCCGACTTGTTTTAAACCATACATCTTCAGATGTATATGCGATGGTGTTACGGCGCTAAGGAAAACGGCTGCTGGATAGGTATGGTGGCAACATGCATATGAGCTGGAGTGAGGAAGTACTTGTGTATTCCGAAAAGGGACAACAATGTGACTGGATATCACATATTCGTGTTGCCATGTACAGTGGACAGTTGAAACCCACGGATGTTGGGGAATTCAGAAAAGGTGACCACCATACAGTTATTCACAAATTCAAGCTTCATACCAAGTAAGAGCGATATCTCGTACGAAAATTCAATGCAGGAGCACACTCCAATGGCTCGAACAATGAAGAAAGAATGGTCAAAATCCGTTGCGCTTTCTCATGCTATGTTAAAGCAGATACCTAAATTATCCTGCACAACCATCTATACCGACACCTACTGCCACGGTTACAACCACCCGATGAGACCGCGTCAATAATGCTTGAGCTCTCCTCAACCACTATCAGCACTGCCAAGCAAGCTCTTCACATAAATATGGTATGTAGACACAGGTCGATCCTGCTTGCATACAGTATAACGCAGTCCAGTAGCTACATATGAACGTGGTTGTGATTGTGGTTATATTCGCGTCTCCGCCTATCCTCTGTGTTGCATACATACCTACATTCAGCTACATGTATGTAAGTATCTATTTGCATACACTACTTCCGCATCCTTGCACAGTACAGTACAGTGGCTACGTACATGTACATTGACAGGTCTAGGATGGAGGCTTCTCCCATCAGTCCCGCCGGCTGTACCATTCAAGCCCGGTCCGCTTTTGATGCGTGTATTGGTGGTGGTGGTGGTGGTGGTGGTGGTAATGGTGGTGTAGATAAATAGATGGTGGGGCAGGGCAGCGCAGGCCAGAGCAGGGGGGCGAGGAGGGAGACTGTTTGCTTGTAAAATACACTGAATCTGACCCAGTCCGATTGAATAAGCGAATGCCTTGACTCTAAGTATTTGATATGTTAGCTAGTACGTAGCTATCTGATCGTATGATAAGGATAGATGTATGTATGTTGCTCAGAATGGTCAAGTTATTGTGTTGTACTCAATCTACGTCCTCTATCGCTACAGTCGCATTTTTATTCGGATTTCTGAAAGGGTACTGGTTCTGCAATACTCGCATGCGTTCGAGGGTTATGTACACATCTACTACTGCACATATCTGGTCAACGAAGAATGGATCGGGGAAGATACAATACAATATAGCAAGAGAAGGTATAAAATTTTGGATAGATGTCTTATCCACCATTTTTCAACATTCTGGTGTTGTCTTCTTTGTGCGAGTTACCTCACTGGAAATCGCTTTGACTCCCGTCTACGCACTGTAACCGCTTGGCATGTCGCTATGCTTCTTGATCTCTCGTGTTCATACTCTGCATGAATACTGAGTGGCCCGTCTCTCGTCCTCGTGCCGCAGAAATCGCGTCCCACGGCCGGTGTTGCTTCCTGCTATATGGTGCGCAGGCACTTCGTGGCGGGATGTCGTCTGCACCCTCTCAAACCAAGTGCCTTGATCAATCCTTGCAAGGATCAGGATGAAGAAGGCCAACTGCCCCTAGTATCGCTCCGACCAAACAATGTGAGGTTTAGTTGAAACCTGTGAGAATTCGAGATTGAACAGGTGTCTGCTGAGCCTGACTGGCCGCAGAATTCCTAGCTGTTAGGACGTATGACAAAGCTGGAAGCTTGTGTCTATGAGGTGCGGCTTGCTGCCTCGAGCGATATCTCTTCTTGTCACTTCTCGTCGTCAGACATTTCAAGTTGATGAATGGCTCTGTAGTGAAGATTCAAGACTGTTTTGGACGGATTTGGATTGCGTCAATTGTGCCAGCATATAAATCTCGGACAACACTTTGTAGATTGTTATATTCCGTGGTACCAAATACACCCGGTGCATCCTATGCTTGTTGTGCCTTGCTCCAGAAATCCAAGCTTGCAATGATGTCTTCACCATTTTCATCCTCGTAAGCGTAGAGAATCTGTTTAAGCTGTTAGTGCTGATGCATACGGTATTCTACATCTTTAGACATACCTCTCTTGTGCTGCTGTGCAACATTCTGATATTCTTTCCAGTCATGACATGAATCAACTCGCTTGTTTCCAAATGTCGTATCTCAATAAAGCTCGGTTCAAACGCTAGAATATAAGGATAGTTTAGTGCGAATGCCTGAGGCGTGCCTTCCCATTGAATTTTCCAATCTTGTCTCGCCCTCCAGCCATTGCGATTAACAAAGAAACTGAAGTCGGAGTAATTGAGTAGAAATTCGCCGTTCAGTCGCTCGATATGTATGGGCCTCACGTTTTCTTTTCGTGTGACGAAATCCAGCGATGTATCAGCTTGGTCCAGGAGTGATTGACGCTCTGTGGTCTCTAGTGACACAACCTCAAAACCACGAGCGCATCCAACACACAGCGTGCTACGCAGATAGTGTACAGATGATGATTCAGCTGGAATATAGAATTCCTTGAATGGTTTCAGCGCGTCCTGTCCGCCTGCGAACATCTTGCTTATGCCGGGTTTCTTATTACGTTTCGTCAAATCATCCATGGGCTCATAGACTTTGATAGTTGTGTATGCCGCTGAGGTCTTAACTGAGCAGACCAGATGTCGTCCGAGGCCGATGCCAGCCTTGAAAAAGTTGGCATGGCCTTGAATTTTCCGTGGTCTTATCGCAAGAGGATTTGTGTTGTTCACGTCGAGGGCCTCGAACGGATACGATAGCAACGATTTGTTGGCCAGGACCAGTAGTAGTCTATACTCTTCAAGCGTGTCAATCTGCGTCACCTGCGTAGCATCGAGTATCCTCCTCGGTTTTATAGTCTTGTCTTTTGGCCACCTATCAGCGAGATAAATTCCATTATCAGTTCCGTAGATGAGTTTGCGTCCACCGTCGGTTGGCACAAGGCAATTGACACGGTTTTGAGCGTTGAAGAATGCTTCACAGAGAATGGTCTTCGTGTAGAAGGCGCTGCTTCTCTCTCGAAGCTTGCTCTGCTGCGCTTCAACCATTTCAATAAATTTCTTGCGCTGAATGTTCGAAGTGGCGTACAGTTGCAGCTCGTATGCGCCCTTGCCCAAATGTCGAAAAGTAACTGGAAATACGTCTTTTTGACCTGCAGGAGTTATGACCCTCGCTCCTGGAAGAAGTCCTGATGATGGTCTCTTTGCTATGCCGAGTCGCGGTATGATTTGGTCCATTTCGGCAATCACAAGCAGTTCCAGAGGTATTGGTTTTTTGTAAACTCGTAGTTCTTCTCGCTTGTTGACTGTCTTGACTCGACACATCAAAACCGCGTGATCGAACAAGTAAACTTGCACTTCTGCATTATCTGTTGGATTCTTCTTGAAGCTCATCTTCGTCAAAATGGCCCGATTCTCTTCCGTGAGTTTGAGATCGGTATATTCGCCAACATTCCATTTTAGTTGCTGGCTGAGCTGGAGGAGGTTGAAATGATTCTCAGCCTTACCAGTCTCTGTATTGACTCGAGCTAGGAAGTCTTTGATCAATCCGATGGCACGGGGGATATCCTTTTTGTCCGTTTCGCCGTCTTTGGTATACTTGAAGACTTGGTCCAGGAGAAGTGGATACCTTGCCAATCTAGTTGTTGGCTTGGTCAGATATCCATTCAACTCTAGCTTTCTCGACTCTTTAAGACGCTCGGTCTCGTCAACAAACCTGCCGAAAGCAGGATTCGAGCCCTTTTCTTTCTCAAACTCATACTTGCCGTACATCTGGTTGGCCCCATACTTAATGAACGGATCAAACTGGGGAACCCATCTCAAGAAGATATCGCCGATGCTATGTACCACATAAGATTCCTTCTGCCTCCTCGACAATTCATCAGCAAACTTCGAGTTGACTGCATGAACCTCCAGACAATTTCCGAAAACTGTACGGACGAACTTCTCTCTCTTCTCTTCCTTGATAGGCGAGAGCATGCCGGGCTGCGATGCTCGAAGAGGCCGGATCCAAAAGTCGCGTAAATATTCGAGATCTTTGACAAAATCTCGTTCCGTGTACATAATCTCAAAAATGATCTCTTGCCTTTTCTTCTCCCAAACCACTTACCTGCACTAGCACTTCATAACTCACATGCATCTAACAAGAAGCTTCACTTCGATCTTCCCACCACCCTCACCATTTACTACTGCT
>Ga0115842_100832_pt1 | contig 12182 bp, 5 predicted proteins | sample InSIn2SAF170_2_FD_83856 | JGI IMG/M metagenome (GOLD analysis project Ga0115842, IMG submission 83856)
CTTTCATGCAGGTGAATTTCTATCTCTTTGTTTGCATGTTCATATAAATAATTCAATTGTCCATGCTCTTAACATGTTCTTCCTTTTGTTTGCCTTGATTCTCTTTTAGTCATATGATGTATGTTTGTTTATGCATATGTGTTGTTTTCATATAGTTATGTGGTGCATATGATTAAATCCTAAATCTGTTGCTTTATTTAAAACAAAAATCAGATCTGAATTTATTTTTCAAACCCCCATTGTTTTCTTAAAACAAAAATCAGATCTGAATTAATTGTTCAAATCTCTATTCTTTTTCTTAAACAAAAATCAGATCTGAATTATTTTTCAAAACTCCATGGTCTTCTTAAACAAAAAATCAGATCTGAATTATTTTTCAAAACTCCATTGTTTTCTTGAACTAAAAATCAAATCTGATTTTTTTTTTTTTAAATCTCTTTTGTTTTCCAAAACCAAAATTCAGATCTAAATTTTATTCTAAAAATTCATTCTTCTTTTCACTTAAAAAAATCAGATCTGAATTTTATTCTAAAAATTCATTCTTTTCACTTTGAAAGATCAGATCTGCAATTTCTTTTGAAAACCATTCTGTTTCTTAATTAAACAATCAAATTTGGATTTTCCTTTTGGAGATTCATTTTGTTATATAATTAAGAAATTAGATTTGAGAACCCCCTTTTTAAAAGTTCATTCCTTTTTTTTTTTAATAAAAAAATCAGATCTGACTTTTTTATCAAAAAATTTATTTTGCCTAATTTAAACTTCTCTTAAAAATCCTTTACCCTTAAATAAAATTCAGATGTGATTTCTTCTTGCATAAATGCAACAGATTTAGGATTTTGCACATTAACCAACTTTAGATCTAGGAATATTGACACAAAAATTTGCGTGTCACTTTTTTAATGGGTTTTTAAAAGGTCATTTAAAGTCTAGAAGACCACACTCTGTCTGGGTAGGGTGGGTGCCTAACACCTTCTCATCCTATAACCTTGTCCCCGAACATTAGAATCTTAGGTTGGTGGATTTAGTGTCATATTTTATTTTGGGTAGATTGTAACTAGGAAACAAGGCCTTGTTACTTGATTGTAACTAGGAATCAAAGCAATGTAAAGTTCTTTCTACCAAGATGTAATTGTTTTCAATTAATGAGAATGTGTATTATTCAAGATATGTTGTAATTTGAATAGTTTTCTTATCTTACTTATAAAATAAGTGGCGACTCCATATGATCCCGAAAAGGGAAGGTGCCAATGCCTTCACCCTTTTTTGAGAGCACTCATAGGTTTTTACCCTGGTCTCTCACAATGGTAACTCTGCTGGAGATGTCGAGGGCTAAGCTTCACATTAGACTTTAAATAACCAATTAAATACCCTGGTGTTTGTATGATATTTTTTGCTTGTTTGGTATTGCTTATTTTTGTATATTTTTTGCATAAATTTTTTTTGAAATGCCATGTTGGTTGTTAGAAGCTTTCCCTAACTATCATTGTGTGTGCCATCAAACAACAAATATGCATGTACCCATCTCAACACATGGTGGTAGTAACCATGGATCACCGGTCTTCATTAGATTTAGGTAGCCAGTGGTGAACTCGCCAACTCATAGCCCAAAGTCATTGGATCATTTCTTATTGACTAAAAAGAGAATCAAGGCAAACAAAAGGAAGAACATGTTAAGAGCATGGACAATTGAATTATTTATATGAACATGCAAACAAAGAGATAGAAATTCACCTGCATGAAAGTATTCCACTAGGAGAGAATTATTTCAGAAATCAAGGAGAATGAATATTTTTCAGATCTAAAATAAGAGCCACTTAACAAAAAAGAAATTACTAAAACAAAGCTTCCAGAATTTCTTTAACGTAGGGGGAGAGAGAGAGGTCAGGAAAGAAAATGTCCTGATTTCTGATTTTAATTCCCTATTTATAGAGATTTGGTGCTTAGAAAATAAGTTAGGTTTGATCAGATATGAATTAGGTCAAAATCTTGTCCCTAAAAAATTAAACTGGATGTGTTTTGGTTTGATCTGAATATCTTTGGGCTATGCCTTGAAGCTGTGCCAATCGGCACTTGCCATGTGCCGATCAGCACTCCAAGAGTGCCAATTGACTCTCTCAAGTGCCGAGTCCAATCCTCTCTTTTGGTTCGATTTGGACTCTTTTTTAGGGGTTTTCTAATTTGGGAATTGCACTTGGACGTATTTTTAACTTGTATTCCAAAATAAATCCCTTTTATTTTGATAATCATTTCCATAAAATAATAATTATATGATAGATAAATATTCTAAAAAGACTTAATTATCAACAATTTGCTTGTTATCTGATTATTCATTTTATTCCTATGCAACCAAGCTTACTTTTGATAAAAAACAACAGCCAATTACATAAATTATTCAATTAATTTTAATTGTTGACCAATCAAAATTAATTTCAGTTAATCACACGAGATCAGCTTCACCCACATACAATGCATGCAAACCATAAAAACTTGATCTTGTGATATCTTTCAATCCGACAGTCCAATTTGGGAATTGGGCATATCATCGCAACCGTTAGAATCGCAAGATCATTTTTATGACATGTGATGAATGATTTAATGCATGAGATGCAACTATAATTTTTTGGGTATTTGAAATGGTCATTTTAGTAATCTTCCAAAATTATATTATGGGTACAAAACCAAGTGTCTACAAGTGAGTTTTCATAGAATCCAGCATTTGCATGATCATCTATGTTGCCTAAAAAATAATAAATTAACGTAAAAAAAGATAGTCTATCTTTGCTCAATATCATGTACCAAGTCCAGAATTATTCTCAAATCCGCCACAACAGCTTAACCTTATTAGGGTAACACAGTTTTTGGCCCATGAATGGTGCAGTTTTTGCACGCAATTTGGGGTGACAAAATATGAAATCACGTTCTTTATCTAACACCTCTCATTGCAATCAAGATGTTAGATAAACAAGGGGTAGCTGTAGATACCGTATTTTGTCCAACCTCAATTTACGTGGCGAACCGTGAAAATTCCAAAAATATTAACTTTTCTGTATGGGGCTACAGAAACACCTAGATTGACATGGTACAACCTGTTCGAGCATCGGAGCACTCGAAGTGCAATTTTAGGTCAAAATGACCAAAATGCCCCTGGTCAACCTTGGGTTGACTGAAGGTCCAAGTTGATCAAAATCATCCCAAAACAGCATTTTTCATGCTTCTACATCAAACCCAAGCTAATCAGAGATTTTTGTCAAGTTTGACCCGAGGTTGACTCCCGAAGGCACCGAATACCCTAATTTTGATCTAACTACCTAAAGGGTTGAAACTAGCTTCATTGTAAAGAGCATCAAATTCCTTTTCCAACAACTATTCATGGGCCAAAATCGAAGTTAAAACGGTTGAGATATCTTGAAAACCGTGCTAGACGCATTAGCTCGCTTCCCGATGCCATAACTTTTGATCCAACCATTGGGTTTTCAATTTCTTTAGTGTTCTGAAAACTAGACATCCAAAGCTTTCTAGAGACACCAAGAACAACTCAATCAAATTTTGGGATGGCCTTCAAATATGCGATCAAATTCAGAACCAAAAAGCTAGAGGAAAAAGATGAAATTGCTGATGTCAGCATACCCGAGCCGGCGGCGACAGCCTTGAAACGCATGTCAAATAGTTATAAATACCCCCCAGACCCCAGATTTATTATTAAAAAAATGGATTTTGGGCATTTTGAAGCACTTTTCTAGGCAGATTCTCTCTCTTTTCCTCTCTAAATTCTCTCTCAAACACATCCAAAAACCTTTGATTCCTTTCTTTTCTCAAAAATCAAGAGGTAGTGTTCTTGCACTCTTTTTCCTCTCCTTGGTCTTAGGACCTTGGATTTGAGGTTCTAAGGGTGTAGATGTAGCTTTTTAGCTACAATCTACACCCTTTGCTTTACCTTGCTTCATAACATGTTTTATTGCTTTCCCTAGTATATCTTTGCTTTATTTTGCTTCCTAGTATGTTTTATAGCTTTTCTAGCATGTCTCCTTGCTTTCTATCATGGTTTATCACTTTGATGATGTTGGCCTAGCCTTCTTGGGCTAGGATATGTCTAAATATTGTATTTGTGCTTAGATCCATATGCCTAGGTGCTTTTGGCCATGTTTGTGCTTTGATCCATATGCCTAGGTGCTTTTGGCCATGTTTATGCTTGGATCTACATGTTTATGTGCTCCTTGCCATGTTTGTGCTTAGATCTATATCTTTGTGTGCTCCATGCCATGTTTATGTGTCTAGATCTACATGTTGGTTGCTATGCCATGTGCTTCTATAGCCTTTTTGTCTCTTTATATATCTTTTTCTTGTGCTTTGGCCCTTTAGGTAGGGTGTAGATCTAGATCTTGTGGTCTAGGCCTACATCCATACACTTAGGCCTATATCAAACAGTTTGGATCATTTCATTTATGCATGTGTATGCTTGCTTGCTTTTGTGCTTTATAATCATGTTTACTTGTCTAAATCTAGGCCTTGCCATGCTATGTGCCCTCTGTGGGCTTGTGATATTCAGTCTTTGGGGCCACTTGCTTGAGTGGTTCCATCCATCCTTATCGTTGTTTGTTTGGATGTAACTGCTTATGAGACACATCTCCGTGATGTTGGTGTGCTTGGTACGCACATTTCTCTGCTCCGTGCGATGATGTTATATGCTTGCCTTGTTTGCTCTATGTCACCTATTTGGCTTTCTTTGCTTCTTCGCATTTTTGCACGCTTGCCTACATGTTCATGCACGAGTCTATGCTTGCTTGTGTCATCGAGCCTAATTCAACCTATCTTGTGCGGGTTCACACTCGTCTTTGATACACAGGACCCCGAGTCCTTTATAGAAATTTTGTTTGATGGCACATGTGTCATCCATACTCCAATCTCATGGAACTATGGACACCCGATCTAAACCCACATTTGTCCCCCTAACACCTCCTTTTGTTTGATAACATGTTTGTTTGCCCCTTCGTGTGCTTAACGTGTTTATTTGCCCCCGTTTGGCTTTTTTGCTAGTGTGTCTCTTTGCATGCTCTTTTTACATTTTTGTTTTCACCTTTGCTTTTCTGCTAGCTGCTTTGTTTGTTTATTGCATGTACACACATGGAGAGAGGACGCTTAGAGCAAGTGCACGACCTCCTTGGTGCAAGCAACAAGGGCAAGGGATGCAAGTAAGAAGACACAAGCCCAAAAAGGGCAATGTTCAGTAGATTAGGAGGCCTAGCCTCCCCGAGTGGTTACATCTTTCTACCTCTTTCTTAGCCACTTCTCTAGAGCATTTTAATAGGGTTTCCTCTCCATGTACCCTTTATCTTTCTTGCACCTTGCTTGGGCCGCGTTCCCTGGGTATGGCAATGTATGTTTTACATTTGCTGTACCTTACTGTGCTATACCCTTGGGACATTGGCAATGTCTACTTTACTTTCCCGCTATGTGTGATGGCATTGTGCATGATTTATGAATATATATATATATATATATATATATATATATATATATATATATGCAGGTATGTAGGTGATTGCGCACTTTGTATGATGGACCCTCGTGGCTACGTGAGCGACCCTATCTAGCCATGAGCGCTTTTGACCTTGTAGAGTGGGTATGTGCCTAAGACATTTGTTGTAGGTGCATATTCATGCTATATTGTGTGCATAATTATCGTGATGTGATCGTCCCGATCCATGTCACAAAGTGACATTGGTTTCCCCATTTATGCAACACATATCAATATGTTTGATGCTTTGAAGGGCTTCGGCTTGTGCCTGTTGGCACGCGCCATATACACAAGCCTGAAACCCTGCTAATGCGCCATAACGAACCAAATGCGAAACTCTACTGGAATTTCTCCATGAAAATGGGACGCCTCTGTTGCCTTATTCTCACAGCGAAAGCTTGGTGAGAATAGTGTTTTATGTACTATGACGCACCTGAGGAGAAGCGCTATTGAATTTCCGCCACGAAAATAAGGAGAAATGCTACCAGATTTTCGTCGTGGAAATTTGGCACCAAATCCAAACACACTAGGGAAGCATTGATCGAGACCACAACCTTTCCAAAACCAAACCTCAAAGCCTAATCCATTTAAAGCCCTGAAAGCTAATGCCAATAGCTCGTTTTTAATTGCCAATGTTCGAAAATTAAGATTTTACCAAAACAAAGGACTGTCTACGGAGTGGCGTTGTGGGGTGCCTAACACCTTCCCCACACGTAACTAGACTTTTGAACTCAAGAATCAAGATTTTTTATCCATCCATATTAGATTAGGAAAAACGACCTTCTTCTGTTGGGGTTTATGCCCTAAAATCCAATTTATTGAGATGTTATTAATAATTAAGTTGTTTAATTATATGAGACTATTTATGAATTAATGGAACATTATCATAGTCCTTGATATAAATCACAAGTTTCTTGTAAACTCAAAATATAGTTCGTAGTCAGTGATGAAATTGGGCATTTCATTCGCAAAGACTATAACACATCAACTAAGATGGTTTGTCTTGATCATGGAAGTGGAGACTTCTAGTTGATATTTTGATGTGTCTTAAGAGTTAAGACATATTGAACTAAACCGCTGTGAGATAAATTATTCAATCAACAACTGTCACCTGAATAATTAATCTCATGACTTCCAATTTCATTGACTCTCAATCATGAGAGGACTGTGAACCCGATCATGAAATGTAGGTTACTTTGATATATCAGGAGTTAGATTTAATATTCACGGTCAAAACTTCAGTATGTTGGGTAACCACACGTAGTGTTGAGGGAACACATACTCTCAAGATGGAATCCATAATCTCTTTTCATAGAGACACGAAATATTCACTTAAGATAAGTTTAATGAGAACTGGTTATTCAAGGTGCCCACTTTAGTAAGGAGTTACTAAAGCTTATATTTATTAAAATTGGATTTCAATAAATGTAAATAACTAAAATATTAAACCAGGTATTCAAGGATAAAATAGTTGTTTACAAAGTGACAATTCTTTATGACTTTGTTCACTATAGATATTTCATGGAGGGGTCATATGATATCATTAGAGTCTTGGGATATAATTTATTAATAAGGCCTAAAGTGCAATTATATTTATATAGTGGTATTAAATATAATTAATGGTAACTTTGGATTTGTCAAGAATTGACAGAAAAGCCCAAGGCCCATTGGAGCTAGAGTCTTATTTGTTCTCTTTGGTCACATCTCAAGCCACAAACTAAAGTCCAATTGGGTAGGCCCAAAAGGCTAACCCAATTAGATAATCGGTTTTTATTTAATAAGAGTTATTAAGTAAAGTAACTACCAAGGTAGTTAGTATGTACGTATGATGAAAAGAAAAGAAAATAGTTTTTCTTAGGGATGGCAACGGGTCGGGTTCGGGTCGGGTTTTTCTATACCCGGACCTAACCCGCGGGTCTTAGCCCGCAACCCAAACCCGGCCCGTTTACTAACCAGGTTTTTTTCTAGGGCCCAGACCCGCCTCTGCTGGGCCCCGGGGGCCCCGTTAAGCCCTACCAGATTTGGGCCCAATCCACGGCCCAAATCGTGGCCCAACCCAAAAAAAAAGAAAAGAAAAAAGAATTGAATGGCCATTGCCCATTTCTCTGCGCCTTTTTTTCTTTTTAGTATATAAAATATAAATTATGGAGATGAGTAGGTAATAAAACTGATAGACGATAGTTTTAAACTCATTTTAAAAGGAATACTCTTTGGCCTAATCAAATCTATGATTTTTCCTTTCAAAATCACAAACCAAACACAAATTTTAGATCTATGATTTTCATTTTTCCCTTTCAGAAATGATAAACACAAACACAAACTCACTTGATTGAGGCCAACAGAACCCAGAAAAAAAAAAATTGGAGAACGAGGTGGAGTGAGATCGGCGACAATGTGAGATCGGCGACGGCGAGGACGAACTAGAGTTAAGAGAGTAGAGAGCTTGGGATCGGTGACACTGACAGAGCTTAGGATGGCGGCTAGAGTTGGACTGACAGTGAGAGAGTTGGCCGAAGGTGAGATTGAGAATGAGTGAGATTGTGATTTGTGAGTGAGAGTGAGATTGTGTGAGTGAGACTGAAGAGAATAGTGATGAGAGAGGCGGGCTGTGTGAGCTGAAATGAAATGAGGATGAGTAATAAAAATTTTAGGGTTTATAACATTATATATATATATGAGGGTATTTGAGGAATTATAAATTATATATATAATCAGGTCGAGTCGGGTTCAGGCAGGATTTTTGTAAAAACCCGGACCCGGTTCGGGTTTTTTTTTTTAAACCCAAACCCGACCCTATTCCTTATCGGACCGGGTAAATCCCAACCCATTAGGGTCAGGCTGGGCCGAGTACCCGCGGGTTGGGCAAAAATTGCCATCCCTAGTTTTTCTCTACAAGGAGAAGAAGAACTTTCTTTGAGAATTAACGTACAAAAAGACTGATTGAGAGACCACACTTCTTGGGCACCATGTGGAATTAAGATGAAGATTAAATGTATTCTCAAGTCTTGGTTTTGAATTTCATTGCATTAAGGTACGCTTTCTATTCTTTGTTCTAGAATTCAAGGTTACATGTTATCTCTTATGAATGAAGTAGATCCGTGATTGTTGCTTCCGCTATGTGCTTTGTATGAGATACAAAACCAGATTTTCCAACATTTGCATATGTTTCTTTGAAAGCTAAGTGATATTTTGAATAATCTCAAGGATATAGGACGAAGTACTCCACCTTGGCTTTCTTGTTTTGTTCTTTTTCTCTCCTCTCTCCCTTGTTGAACTCTTAAAACTCTAAGAATTATCCTTTTGAACCTCTCGCTTGTTTGCTTGCTTTCTTGTTTCTTTGCTTGCCATGTCTATCATGCTTATCTACTTTATGCGAGCATGTGGATATAAGCCAAGAGGTTATGTTTAGTAGGTTTAGGGGTCTTGCCTCTCCCTTTTGGTTATGTACTCTTTTAAACCCCCCCCCCCTTCCTTCCTCCCTGCTTTCTCTCTTAGATGTGCTGTATTAGGTATATCATGCGACCGTGTACCATTTGTCCTCATCTCTAGGGCATGGCGACCCCTGTTTACTTTCTTGCACCTATATTTTGGGCCATGCTCTAGAGATGTAGTCATTTACTTTCCTGCTTTGTGTGCTTGCATTGTGCATGATGTATGTATATATATATACCTGCTCACCCCTTCTGGTGTGATTGTCACAGTCCATGTCACCTAAGGCAAAGTGATGCCTAATTTTTGCCGCGAAAGTAAGGTGACATGTAGCCGGATTTTCGCCATGGAAATCTAGTACTTTGCCTGAATGCCTTAGGAAAGCATAGATTGGGACCACACCCATTTGAAAGCCAAACCTCAAAACCCCTCATGCATGCAAAGCTCCAAAAGCCAATGAGAAAATCATGTTTTGTACTGCCAATCTCCGAAAATTAAGGTTTTATCAAAACAAAGGACTGTCCTTGGACAAGCGTTGTGGGGTGCCTAACACCTTTGCCACATGTAACCAAACTTCCGAACTTAAGAATCAAGATTTTTTGCCATCCACAGAAATAAGTGACCAATCACACCCTAGAAAACCCAATGATTGGTGGCAACTTCACTTACCTTTGATAATCACCTAAAATTTAGCCAAGATTCCTACCACATCTCCAAAGGTAGACCTACCTTCCTCCTCTTCCGAGAGAGAGCACCAGAAGCTCCACGCAAACCACATAATTATCAAGAGGGGCCTCTAATGGTCCTTGCGCACGCGGGAGCATCACCACGGCGGGTGGTTGAATGAAGGCCCGACGGCGGTTTTTTCCAATCATTCGCGGCCCGGGCGTCGACAAATCCTGCATTCTTTAGCCTAAATGGCATTACCATATAACAATAAATCCCATGTTCAGTGGTGAAGGTGGTCTTGGTCATGTCCTTAGGAGCCATCTCGATTTGGTTATATCCCGAGAAACCATCCATGAAAGACATCAAGGCACTATCGGTTGTATTATCCACTAAGACTTCTATATGAGGAAGAGGGAAATCTTCCTTAGGGCAAGCCTTGTTTAGATCTCTAAAATCCACGTACATCCTTACTTTTACATCCTTTTTGGGTACAGGCACAACATTGGCTATCCACTCAGCTTGGTGCACGACTTTGATGAACCCTACTTTCAACTGTTTTGTGACCTCTTCCTTGATCTTAAGGAGCCACTCAATTCTCATACGCCTCAACTTCTACTTGACGGGTACCATGTGAGCATGAGTATTAACATGGTGTTGAGCCATCTTAGGATCAATATCGGGCATATCTTCATAAGACCATGCAAACGCCTCTTGGAATTCTGTGAGTAGTTCTTGGAGATCTAAGAACATCTTAATAAAATTTCTCCCTTAGAACATCACAGCCAATTACAAAATTGCTCCCTTTCCTCTCATGAACCTTGCCCCTTGTTTCATTGGGCTTTAGTCCATTTACAATGAAGCTCTCATCTTACTCTTGTGGGCTTTCATTAGAACGTGCTTAGAGATTTTCAGTCCTTTGCCTCAAATATGGGCTTACAATGTATTCATCACCTTTGGGCTCTTCTTCTTTCCATTCATTATCATCATCATTTTTTTAAAGCAGCCCTCTAGCTAGAACATATTGCCGCCTTCCTCTCAAAGTCTATGAATTTCTCATCATTTTGGGCATTGGCATACAACAAGGAGGACCAAGATTAGGGAATGTCATATTGGTTTTTTAGGATGTTGGATACTAGATGCTAAGTCCATAACATCTTTGTTGTCTTAGGCCCAAGGTTCTCCTTTTCAAGAGACCTTTTTTATTTGGGCTAATGATAGTAACCAGGCTATGGTCCTATGAACCTTTCAAGTGAAGATATACCTTTGGATCTTGGGATAAGCCTTTTACATGTGAGAACTTATTTTCTTTTCATCCCACTATCTTAGGGTATGCCATAACTTTTGGGTCATCCTTAAAATTTTTATATCTTTTATTTGTCCTTTAGAATTAGGTGAACACAAGATACATGGTTGAACAAACAAGAGATATAAAGGGTACCCTCTTATTGATAGGATCTAGGATCTGTCTAAGTGTGGGTAGGCTCCCTAGAGCTAAAGGGATAGATCAGTAGGTCACTCACAACCAAGTGGGCCATGATTCCAACCTTGGGCCTAAATGGACCGCAGTGGATCGGTGGCAAACCGTTAACCTACTCAAAGCCCATTATAGACAATGACACAGATTGTGAGTTGGTGGGATGAACTTTGGAAGATTCTCGAATGGAGCCTCCACCTTCACCAACCAGGGTGAAAGGAACAAAAAGAACTAAGTGAAATTTGTGCAAACAAATACTGAAGAAGCCTTTATTAAGATTAAGAAATGAGACACATTGGAATCAAACTCTCTGTCCCCAGTGCAGTCACCACTATAGGTGCAACAGGGGTAGTACACCTTGGCAGAGTGGTCCGTGGTGGAGAAGAAAATGGAGTCGCCACCTAGATTAAGTCTAGGAACCATAAATATAGCGCCCTTCATGAAAGGACTAATCTACTACTAGTGCACTTGTCCGAAGTTTAAATATAAGGATGGGAAGATGTTAGGCACCTAACCCCACCCGACCCGTGGGTCAGCTTTCACTTATTATGTCTTATGTCTTAATCTCATTAAAGGCATATTCAACATTTATCATTCTAGACTCACACACACACTAGCATACATCTAAGCAATCAACACAGCATTTTTCATCCTAAAACCTAACATACATCTATCACACATAGCATTGTATCATATCCAAGGGCATAAACAAATCATAGCAGAATCAAACAAACATGTTATTGCATTTTAGACATCAAAGGCATGGCATCCAAACTAACATATTCATGTTCATCAACCCAAGACAAAATCATGTCCCAAACAAATGCGTGTTCATGTGAATGCATGACTTACCTCTCACTGCACCACAGCACCTATGCATCGATGCATGATCATATCATATGCATGTTCATGGCAAGATAAAGAATCAAAACCTAACTAGCATACAAAGAGCAAACAAACAACAACAAATGGAGGTAGAGTTCAACAAGGGAGAGAGGAGAGAAAAAGAACAAAACAAGAAAGCCAAGGTGGAGTACTTCGTCCTATATCCTTGAGATTATTCAAAATATCACTTAGCTTTCAAAGAAACAT
>Ga0115842_100840_pt1 | contig 12114 bp, 10 predicted proteins | sample InSIn2SAF170_2_FD_83856 | JGI IMG/M metagenome (GOLD analysis project Ga0115842, IMG submission 83856)
AAAGGAGGTCTCAAGGAAACTATGCTAACTTGCACTCAATCATCTAGCTATTAGGGTCGTTTGAAAACAGAATATTATCCTACCATTTCATAATTCAAGCATGCATGCATTGACTATCTAAATCACAATTGCAAAGTAAATAAAGTTCTAATTGCTAAATTTAGAATTGAAATAACTAATGTTAGTTGATCTTGTAGGAGGGAAAATGAGTGAAAGTACTCATCTAGGTGGCATGTATGGTCATGGTGTCCAAGATGAAGGGTTAAAATACTTCTAAACTAGGCTAGGCTATCATTATAGGTCAAAATAAGGTCAAAACAAGGTCAAAACTGACTACTACAAGTGTGATATAGGATTCCCTGTACTACTACACGATGTCTTGAATTGCTATAGGAAGTTAGCCGAGATGGTTTGGAGGGAAAGAATGGTGAGATGAAGTGTTGGAATGGTGTATGAGAGTTTTGAAAAGTTTCGGGAATGTGATCATCAGCCTTGGCCAAGACGAGTACTCCAAGAAGTTCATATTTGGCTAAGATGGCTTGCTCACAGAGACCCAAAAAATAAATGCTTAAAATATGGGCTAACATATGTCAACGGAAGGTGGAGAATACCTAATAGGAGCTTGTGAAATAAGTCCTTTCCTGTAGATCAAAAACCATACAATTACATATGTTTCTCTTTGCATTTGCAAATTATTATATGTCAATGTGGAAAAGATGAATTGAATTTGAAAAATCTTAGCTAACCACTACTGAGAATTGGATCTATGAAGTTAACTAGCTTCTATGCTCCAACCATATTGAGAAGTAGAATAACAACTGTAAATATTTCCAAGAAATCATAAACAACTATCTAACTAATGTTGATAGTCAATGCATGCATGCTTGAATTATGAAATGGTAGGATAATATTCTGTTTTCAAACAACCCTAATAGCTAGATGATTGAGTGCAAGTTAGCATAGTTTCCTTTCTGCAAGTCACTATAAGATTTGTGTAATTTCATAGCATTTACAAGTTAGCAACTTGCATTTTATGAGTTGAAAACCATTTACTTTCGCTACACTAGAACTAGCCTTTACTTTCATCTTTCAGTAATTAGACTCTTTTCAATTCAATAGAAGAATGGTTTGGAAGCCTAATGATCAAGTGACCGAGTTGAGGTAAATTATTTCCAAATACCCCCAAACCATCCAACAGTCAAACTTCACTCTTCTTCGGTGACTGTAAAGTTCCCTCTCTAACTATAGGGGAGTTAGAGGAACCCTTAGGTCAACAACTTGATATCCTTGAAGCACCTATTGAGGAGGAAGAAGAAGAAACCATTCCTCATACCACACCATGACTGAAAAAAATAAGCACATGTGATTTTCCCATTAGAGAGACTAATGGATATGCAAGGATGAAAAATATAAGCCCTTCATCCCTTCCTCACTTCCATGGCCTAACCTCAAAGGACCCTGATACTTTTTTATTTGAGTTTGTTATTTCATGTAGAACTTATGATTACACCTCTAATGACCAAAAGTTGAAGTTGTTCCCATCCACCCTTAAGGATGCAGCCTTGTGTTGGTTCATGGGTCTACTTCGGGATAACTTCACTACATGAGCTCAAATGAAGCAATCATTTAACAAAAAGTGCAAGGACTATTGTAGGTCCAAAGATACCAAAGAGGAAATCTTTATAATGACCATTGGACATGATGAATCCCTAGAGGACTATGAGGAAAGGTTCCAACTCAGTTGTAAAAGGGCCAGAATCACCCTTGATCTAGAATTGCTCAAGCTAGTCCTTGTTAGAGGAATCAAGGAGGACATAATGGAAACCCTAAAAATGTTATCTGGAGGAGATATCTATCAGCTATGCTATGATGACATCAAGACATTACTCAAAAACAATTATAGAGTTGTTAGAGAGAAGAATAGGGATAATCAATATTTTGCCAATTCCTCTTCCTCCACCACATCTATCAAGAATGAAATTGGAAAAATGTTGGAGGACATTAAAAGTGAAATGTTTCCAACCTTTTCTCTGCAAATGGACACCATGAAAATCAATAGGAAAGAGGAGGAATTAAAGAGAGCCTTAATTATATTTTTCCCTAAATGCACTAGAACGAACCCCAGAAACGAATGTCCATTGAATGTTATAGAGGCTTGCTCGATTTGTGAGGAAAAGCATTCCATAGAGAAGTGTCCTTATTTGCCCTGATTTAAATCTATGTACCAAGGAGTAGAAGGTGGGGCTAAACAAATCTATTACACTAATCAAAGGAGGTCTCAAGGACCTCAACCATACCAGTATGGGATGCAAGGTGCATCCTATTACTTTTACCATCCCAATCAGAATGCACCTCTTCCCCCTTGATTCTCCTACTCATCCTTCATGGTCCACACCTTATCCTCAGTCTTATGCACCTCAGTATCCTCCCCAACTTGTGAGTCAGCCATTTCAGCCATATGTTTCTACACATTCTGAATGGAATACCCCATCACAAGTTTGGAGGCCTCAATTCAAACAACCTCCTACTTTACTACCTCCATCTCCATCTCAAACACAACTCATTCATCTTGTTCTGCATAAGAAACCTTAGATTTCTGCTTAACCAAATCTATGAACAACAAGAAGGTACAACAGGTCTATAGTGGAGAGAAATCCTACCCTACATATGATGTGGAGATTCAAGAAATTAACCTGTTAGGTTCCTATACCAATAGGTTTCATATTTCATGATCGACATGGGAAGTTCCAAATTAGTTCAGCTTTGATACTGCAAAGGTTCCATATTTTTGTGTACAAATACATGTGTAAATATTTTTCTTCATTTTGATGGGTGGCCCAACAGTTCAATCTGGACCATGCCATGTTTAAATTTTTGTTGTAGAATAGAGAAAGAGTATCTATCCAAACAGTTTAAGCTTGGCAGATCAATAGCTAGGTAGAGAAATTAAGGCGCCCAACTGTCTAATCTGAGCCCTTGGAAGTAATAAGGGTAGATTTCGATAGGAGGGCAGTTAAAAGAAAAAAGAAATTAGGATTTGTAAGTTTAAGTGCACCCTTCCAGAAGTAACAAAAAATGCTAGGTGTATTAGGCTAGGTAGGTAGCTTGGGGTTGCAAAAACAGGGTCATTTTCAGTTTTTTCCTTAACAAGGAGAGCTCATCTCATCAGTGATACAAGTGTCAGAGCAAGTGGTTTGGTGACAGAATTTTGGAAGCATGTCTAACTCCCATTCACTCCCCTTCAAAACTTCTTACTAACACCCCCTTGAGGACCTTGGGATCTGCCCAACAAGTCCTGTTTTCATTTCATTTTTGTAAGACATTGAGTTAAGTTGTGGATTTTCTCAATGAAAAGAAGCCACACTTCTTGTGTAAAATAATTTCTCAATATCTCATTCAAATCTCATGTCTAAGTTTCAGATCATAAACTTGGCATCATTCCCCTTACATTTCTACTCCACCAGGTCATATTAACTTCTAATCCTATTACATAGCTCCCTAACTATTTTCCCCATCCCTATTATTGCAAAAACTATATCAAATCCCAAAAATATTACATATCCTACCCTATAGCACTATAGCTATGTACATACAGTTCCGGGAAATAATAGTCCACCCGAGACCATTATTAACCCATCCGTGTCCTAACTTTGGAATTATTCTTACCTCTGGTTAGGCTAATAACCTATATCTACCCCTCTACCCATCAAAACCTTACAATTCTACCCCTCCGCGCTCATTTTTTCATGGTTTGGTGTTTAAATATTTCGAATAAACATTAAACTCTTGCTTCCCCGTTGTACACAAAACCCACTTTCTGCACTTATCCAAAGTTTTGCACACCGGTGCACAAATATTAATATAAAGTTCGAGCGGGCCCCTGCAGCTTAACTCACTTGCAGGTTCACCTCCCGTCATCCCTCTGATTTGCTCTCCCAGATCCGACGGCTCTCGGCAATTTTGGAGCCGCCCCGTCGTCTGACCGTCAGCTTATGATATGGCAGTGGTTTCCCCACCGTACAAAAGACGTGTGTCTCAATTTGATTTCGTGAAAATGAGGATTGATTGCGTGAAAAAAGACGCGTAACACATTTTTGTCACATTTATCTACAAAATTTGTATATTATTCTTAGTGTGAGGAGTAAAGATGTGTGACTATGTCATGTGGGGTAATGTGTGTTAAATGCAAGAATTGGAGAAATTTTGACTGCAAGAACTCGTAGTAAACAAGAGAGAGAGAGAGAGAGAGAGAGAGATTTTATGAGGTGGCAACCCTCCTTAACTCCTCTAATCAGTTGAATATCTCCCACTCTATCTGATCAACCCGATGTCATTGGCAGCCAAGAAGGCCGTGTTGATTAGCAACCAAGTCGTTGCAAGTCAAGGAAGAGTTATACCCACCTATTCTCAAGTTAGGGAGCCAGGTATCCATATTTTCTAGGGAGCTTTTGGTAGCTCCATTTTTGTATAAATAAGTAATCCAAGGGACTCATTAGGATTCAAAGTTTTATTGTTGGCAAGAGGCCATTAAGATGAAGCATATTTGACTATCATTTTCTGATGTATTTGACACTTTTGGAATGATAATGAGAAGTTTTATTTTGATCCAGCATTGAGTTGACTCAAAGGGCTAAAGCTCTTGAGTTAGGGCCCAACCCTAGCAACAAAATTTCCTCTCGTGTATCTATATTCTTAGTCTAGAATGTTGATAAATTGTTGAAGTTTATTCATGTTCCTTCAAGCTTAGAAGATTGATTAAGTTGTTTTGTATCCATGTTTCCATTAGCTTAAAGGGTAAATTAGTGTTGAAGTCCAGTGGATTAAAATACATCAAAAATCTTGTAACAGTGATCCCTATCTCATCTCCCTTGTGGGATCATGGTTTAGAGGACCCCAGTCGAATAATCAAAAAACAAAGTTTGATTTTCTTTTCATTGCATGGATCAAGTTTCAACATTAGTTAGATAGTTGTTTATGATTTCTTGGAAATATTTATAGTTGTTATTCTACTTCTCAAGATGGTTGTAGCATAGAAGCTAGTTCACTTCATAGATCCAATTCCTAGTAGTGGTTAGCTAAGATTTTTCAAATTCAATTCATCTTTTCCACATTGACATATAATAATTTGAAAATGCAAAGAGAAACATATGTAATTTCAGGGTTGTTTATCTACAGGAAAGGACTTATTTCACGAACTCCTTTTAGGTCTTCTCCACCTTCTGTTGACGTATGTCAGCCCATATTTTAAACATTTAATTTTTGGTCACTGTGAGCAAGCCATCTTAGCCAAATATGACCTTCTTGGAGTACTGGTCTTGGCCAAGGGTGATGATCGCATTCTTGATGCTATTCAAAACTCTCATGCACCATTCCAACACTTTATCTCACCATTCTTTCCCTCCAAACCCTCTCGGCTAAATTCCTATAGCAATTCAAGACATCCTCTAGTAGTATAGGGAATCATATATCACACTTGTAGTAGTTTGTTTTGACCCTGTTTTGACCTTATTTTGACCTATATTAATAGCCTAGACTAGTTTAGGAGTATTTTAACCCCTCAGTTTGGACACCATGACCACAAGTGCGACCTAGATGAGTACTTTTACTCATTTTGCCTCTTACAAGATCGACTAACATTAGTTCTTTCAATTCTAAATTTAGCAATTAGAACTTTATTTACTTTGCAAGTGTGATTTAGATAGTCAATGCATGCATGTTTGAATTATGAAATGGTAGGATGATATTCTATTTTCGAGCAACCTTGATAGCTAGATGATTGAGTGCAAGTTATCATCGTTTCCTTTCTGCAAGTCACCATAAGATTTGTGTAATTTCATAGCATTTACAAGTTAGCAACTTTCATTTTATTAGTTGAGAAACACTTGCTTTCTCTACACTAGAACTAGCCTTTACATTCTTCTTTCAGTAATTAGACTCCTTTCAGTTTAGTAGAAGAATGGTTTGGAACCCTAATGATCAAGTGACGCAACTGAGGGAAATTATTGCCAAATACCCCCACACCACCCAACAATCAACCTTCACTCTTCTTCGGTGAATGTAAAGTTCCCTCTCTAACTATAGTGGAGTTAGAGGGCCCCTTAGGTGAACAACATGATATCTCTGAAGCACCTATTTAGGAGGAAGAAGAAGAAACCATTCCACATACCACACCATGACTAAAAAAAAAAGCACAGGTGATTTTCCCATTAGAGAGACAAATGGATATGCTAGGATAAAAAATATAAGCCCTTCATCCCTTCCTCGCTTCCATGGCCTAACCTCAAAGGACACTGATACTCTTTTATTTGTGTTTGTTATTTCCTGTAGAACTTATGATTACACCTCTCATGACCAAAAGTTGAAGTTGTTCCCATCCACCCTTAAGTATGTAGCCTTGTGGTGGATCATGGGTCTACTTGGGGATAACTTCACTACATGGGCTCAAATGAAGCAATCATTTAACAAAAAGTACAAGTACTATTGTAGGTCCAAAGACACCAAGGAGAAAATACTTATAATGATCATTGGACCTGATGAATCCGTGAAGGACTATGAGGAAAGGTTCCAACTCAGTTGTAAAAGGGCCAGATTCACCCTTGATTTGGAATTGCCCAAGTTAGTCCTTGTTAGAGGAATCAGGGAGGACATAATGGAAACCCTAAACATGTTTTATAGAGGAGATATCTATCAGCTACCCTATGACAACATCAAGACATTACTCAAAAACCATTATGGGGTTGTTAGAAAGAAGAGTAGGGATAGTCAAGATTTGGCCAGTTCCTCTTCCTCCACCACATCTATCAAGAATGAAATTGGAAACATGTTGGAGGACTTTAAAAGTAAAATGTTTCTAACCTTTTCTTTGCAAATGGACACCATGTAGATCAATAGGAAATAGGAGGAATTAAAGAGAGCCTTAACTATATTTTTCCCTAAATTCACTAGAAGGAACCTGAGAAATGAATGTCCATTAAATGTTATAGAGGCTTGCTCAGTCTGTGAGGAAAACCATTCCATAGAGAAGTGTCCTTCTTTGTCCAGATTTAAATCTATATACCAAGGGATAGAAGGTGGGGCTAAACAAATCTATTATGTTAATCAAAGGAGGTCTCAAGGACTTCAACCATACCAGTAGGGCATGCAAGGTGCATCCTATTACTATTACCATCCCAATCAGAATGCACCTCTTCCCCCTTGATTCTCCTACTCATCCTTCATGGTCCACACCTTATCCTTAGTATTATGCACCTCAATATCCTCCCCAACCTACCAATCAACCATTTTAGCCATATTTTTCTACACATCCTCAATCGAATACCCCATCACAAGGTTGGAGGTCTCAATTCAACCAACCTCCTACTTTACTGCTCCATCTCCATCTCAACCACAACTCATACATCTTTTTCCAGCTAAGAAACCTCAGATGTCTTCTTAACCAAATCTGAACCTGAACAACAAGAAGGTACAATAGGTCTATAGTGGAGAAACATCCTACCCTAGATATGATGTGGAGATTCAAGAAATTATCTGAGGTCTAGAAGAGTGCTATGAGATAACCAACCTCAATCTCCACCTAAGGAGTTTGAAGAAGAAAAGGAAGAGAGTGTTCCTAAAGCCAATCCAGCTCATTTTTTTGAAATACTGATCCATCCTAACCAGCACACCCCATAAGAGACTGAAATTCTAGGAGGATTGAAAACTTGTGTGTTAAAATCCCACTCCTCCAAGCTATCAAGCATTGTCCCATCTACAATAATCTTATAAAGATAAATGCTTCAAACGTCACGGGGGGAGAAAGAAAGACACCCCTACCATCAATGTCACTGGTCAATTGTCTGATCTAATGTTTTGGAGAGTGATTTTCCAAAACCATCTAGTCCCTGGAAGTCCTGTGGTAGATGTGCACATTGATGGCATCATTTTTCCTCACACCTTGATTGATCTTGTGGTTGCCATCAATGTGATGAAAAAGGAAACCATGCTCAAACCAAACCTCCAAGGATCTTTGAGAGAGACCACAATAGTGCTGCAACTTGCAAACAGTTCCATAATGGCTCCTGAGGGAGTTCTTAAGGATGTAATTGTCTCTATTGATTCCTGGGAGTATTCTGTTGATTTCCTAGTTCCTGTATAAAATCTTCTAGATCCAAAAGCTAATGCAATTTGCTAAAGCAAGAGACCTGAATCTACTTCCACTCTTTACAACCTGTCAACATCAAGGTAACAGTAATCAATAGAGGAAGATAATCAAAGGCACTTAACACATTAAATATCCTGGGAAATCCACAACTCAAAACCCCACTATCTATTTTGTATCAATCTGATAAATCAAGGTGAAATTACAATGCTTGTTCTCTATAGAAAAATCCCATCACCCAACAAATTCAATCTCCAACTCATAAGAAAGCTCGAGGTGAGATATTAGCCTCTTCACAAACTCTCCAAGTCTCTATTCCAATGTGTAATTGCTATGAAGGATAGCTTGTATTTAAAGGAAGATAAAGCCTCTAAAAGTTTCCCAATCCCTCAAGGATCAGTGCTTGAATGCATGCACAATTAGTGTAACTCAGAAAAATCTAAAACAAATAGTACAATGTCCCTAAACTCTAGTCTCAACTGGATATTTCTCAAAATCGACATGCATGAGTTTCTGATGAGTAAATATTCAGTTAACTAGAGTAGCACTAGTGGAGTTCATTAGTATCACCACTGACTGTTAACTCATTATTAGTTCCCTTAATCAATTTGATAACTAATTTAACTGAACTGACTCATGAAACTGAGTCTTCTATTTTACAACTCAAAATTAACTCACACTAGAATCCTACAAAGAAGGGAGAACATACACGTGATGACAAGAACACTTCCAACTTGAATTTCCTAAGCTAAGTAAGTTTAATAAACTCAATTAACTAATTTTAAGTTGCACTAAGAATAGAATTCAAATTTAATTCACAATTTAATTCAAGGACAAATTAAACTAGAATTTCTTGTTTCCATTTCTCAACACTCCCTCTCAACAAGGAAGGGATTATCAGCTACCCCAATCTTGTCTATGTGAAACTCAAATTTACATCTTGACAATGCCTTTGTCAATATGTCAGCATATTTCTCCTCCGCGAGAATGTAATCTAAAAACATGATCTGCCCAATACATAATCTCTAAGATGATGATACCAGATATCAATATGCTTGGACCAATCATGAAAGGCAAGATTTTCAGAGAGTTTGATACAACTCTGATTATCACAATAAATCACTGTCAGATCCATTTGCTAACCAAACAAACCAACCACGATCTTTCTCATCTAGATAGCCTCACTTGCTTCCTGACTTGTAGCCATGTACTCTACTCTGTCAAACTAAGCGCAATCGAACTTTGTTTCCTAATGTACCAAGAAATTTTCACTAAGCAATACTAAAGATCCCTCCTATTGTGCTCTTCCTCTTGGATGGAATCCCTGCCCAATCTACATAAATATATCCATGAGGCTTCACTCTCTCTTTCCATTTATACCATAACCCAAACTAAGCAGTACCTATGAGGTATCCAAATACAGCTTGGTAGGCCTAACCATCCTGTGACTAAGCTGGTTAATTTCATAGCACATATTTGGTCATGTTCTCCCCAAGTACATGAGGGAACCCACAAACTGCCTGTAAACTAGTAGCTTCCATTACTTCCCCTAAAGTAGCATCCTCCTTCCTCCAATTACCATCTAAAGGAATCTCAATGGGTTTACTTCTCTCCATTATGGAATCTCGTGAGTAGCTCATTAGCATACTTTCCCTGACATACAAACAAATCCCCATCTCCCTGCCATACCTCCATTCCAAGAAAGTAATGCATGAGCCCTATGTCCTTCATCTCAAACTCTCTTGATAGGTCCTCCTTGTAATATTTGATGAGCTTCTCATCACCTATCAGTATAAGATCATCTACATAAATTAAAATGATCAACAACTTACCTTCCACCACTATGTGATACAGGTTCACATTCGCTTCACTCTTTGTGAAGCCAAACCGAATGAAGTAGCTATCTATCCTAGTGTACCAAGCAAGAGATGCTTTCTTCAACCCATACAATGCTCTCTTTAGTCGGCACACATGTGACTCACAGTCTAAGGTTTCAAAATATTGGGGTCGCTCTATGTACACCTCTTCCTTAATCATGCCATTGAGGAAGGTAGTCTTCAAATCCATTTGATGGATCTTCCAACCCATCTTTGCTGATCATGCCAAAATAGTTCTAGTTGACGAGTACCTTGTAATAGGAGAAAACGTCTCATCATAGTCCTCCACCTGCGAAAAGCCGTGAGCCACAAATATGGCCTGATGCTTCTCCACACTACCAGCTACAGCTTTCTTGACTGTTTAAAGCCAATGGGAGCTCACAACTGACTTGTCCTTTAGTCTCGAGACCACATCCCAAACAATGTTTCGAACTATGGAGTCATATACCTGCACCATCGCATCAACCCAAGCCAATTGTTTCACGGCTTCCTGAAAGGAAGATGGCTCTCTCACAAAACATTCACCCATAAGTGCCATGTATCCATTATACCTATTTGGTGACCTCCTCTTTCTGTGATGAGAAGAGGTCGCTCTCACATTCTCCCATGAATCATCTAACAATCTTTCAGCCTCTCTAGTGCACTTTCTTCCCTCTCTAGAAGAGTCTACCCCAGTGTATGTCTCCACTCTCTGAACCCCTGCATGTGGCTCCTTCACATGAATCTAAGGCCCCTAAAAATTAGGTTATAAAATCTCCCCATCTGCATGTAGCTCAAGCTCCCTCTCAAGGGATACTTGCATGGTCTTTGCCTCATTGAACCTAATTTCCCTGCAAACCACTCTTATTCAACTGGTCGACATGTACACCCGATAATTTTGTGGTGTATTAGTGTACCCCACAAATATCCCCAACTATGTTGTTGGCTCAAGCTTCTTCCATGCATCTTTGGTCACACGAAAATAAATTTATGACCCAAAAATCCTAAAGTGACCAACATCTAGCCTCTTACCAAAATAAGCCTCCTCCGATGTCTTCATCTCAAGTATCTGATGTGGGGTATGTTATCACTCATGTTGTCCCTTGGCTCCTTAAGGGATACGACCGAGGTAACCACAAACTAGTCTTTGGACTGCAGGTCGTAGCCTACCTACAATCAGAGAGGGCTCTCTCTTTATAATTTAGCTTTGTTTTGATATGATTTTAGGCTAGTTATGATATACTTGGGTTTTGTTTGAGTTTGGTGGGATAGAAGATGTTTCAAACAGAGTTGGCATGCAAGATATGAGAAGTTCAGACCATTGGGCATGGAGTCAAGTATTTAGGGCTGCTGGGTGTGTTTTCCTTGGCAAAGAGAGATTACAGGGCATGATAGCTGGACACGGAACACTTTCAAGCTGGAAAAAGGGTGAAATGGAGGTCAGGGAATGAGAGGCAGTTAAGTAGTTCTCATTATGCTAACAGAGGGAATGTGAGTGAAGATTATGTAGGAGAAGTTAAGAATTCCTAAATAACATTCATAGATGGATAAATTAGAGTAAACATGAGTAGTGAAGTATTCATATTTATGCCTAATTCAGAGGAAAACATAGAGAAATCACAGAAACTGAGTACAGAGCACAACTAAGCAACATTTGAACTATTCTTTCTTCCTGCAACTTAGATCATGACATATAGATGATATAGCATACATAGTAACTGAAAACAAGGGAGAAATACTTATTGTTCCATGAAGAAGCACTAGAATCCTGCAATCTACTCTTCAGCCATCAAATTCACATCAAACAGTTCAAAAGCATGAGTTTCCAACAATCTTTGTTCGTTAAAGCTCTCAAAATATATTGGAAATGAGTTATCAAGAAACCAACCCTTTAAACATTGCTCAGGGTGGTATAAATAGAAAAAATATGTACAAAAACAGATATGAAGGAAGATCTGAGGAAATAACTATGTTTAACCTAACTTCTGCTGAAATAAATGTAGAAAATATGGCTAAAATGGTTGATTGGTAGGTTGGGGAGGATATTGAGGTGCATAATACTAAGGATAAGGTGTGGACCATGAAGGATGAGTAGGAGAATCAAGGGGGAAGAGGTGCATT
>Ga0115842_100844_pt1 | contig 12096 bp, 8 predicted proteins | sample InSIn2SAF170_2_FD_83856 | JGI IMG/M metagenome (GOLD analysis project Ga0115842, IMG submission 83856)
ATGTACCTTTTTGAGGGGTCGTTTAAGCCCTTATTTTTTCACTTTTGTATCCGTTATTACTTAATATCGTTCCTTTTCACTTTTTAGGTATCTTGAAGGTAAATTCCTGGAATGACACTTATTCAGACGAAAAGGCATGAATATACGAAGAAAATGGCCAAAGTCAAGAATCGAGACACTCAGGCTGCTGGAACTAAAGGGGACGTCGCCATGATTTACAAGTGACGGCGTTAGGTTCTACTGGAGACGTCGTTGGATAAATTTTGTGACGACTCAGTAGCCAAATTGCTCAATTACAAGTGACTGCTTCAGGTTTTAAGAGAGTAGGGCGTCACAGCTCAGACGGCCTAGATTTAATCCAGACGACGTCAGAGACTGAAGGGGACGGCGTCACAAGCATAAGGTGACGTCGTCGCAAGACTAACGTGGCCAAGACGAAATCCTAATAACGGCGACCAGACGGCGTCACAAATCAAAGGGTGACGCCGTCGCATTTGTAATCTTATATATAGAATCCAAATTTTTCAGTTTTCAGTGTGTAGTCTTTTGGAGTAAAAACCTAAACCGAAGCAAGGCTGTCTTGTGCATTATTTTAGGGTTCCATACCTTATTTTACATCAAGATAAGTGTTTTACTTCATTAATTTAATTATGTCTTCCTTTGATTGTGTGTATGCTTGCATGTTCCCCATGTCGGCTAATTTATTTGTGTGTTTGCTTAGGTAATATGAAACTTAGTTATTGAATATTGATTGGTTATCTCTTATCTTAATTGTGATTGACTTAGTATTGCGATAGGTCATTCGTTGTGCTAATAATGCTTGATTAATCTTTGTTGAACCTTAGTTTATAATCACCTAGAGTAATTGTAGGCTATACATCCAAAGAATACCTTAGAGTTAAAGTTTATAAATCCTAGAGATTTTGTAGTCATTAACCTTTGGTAGCTTCAAAGAGTTAGGGATAAACGCATACCCTACGACCTTAGAAACACAACGCAATTAAGAATAAGGACGTGACAATTCAACCACCAATAGGAGATAACTATGGAGTAATAAAGCCTAAGCAAATACATTTTTAACTATCATACGAGCACACAACAATAGACATAGACTACCCTCATCTTAGTCTAGATAATTAGATAAGTAGAAGTAATCGGTAGAAATACCAACCCCCAAATTCAAACCCCGAGATTCGTACCTTTCCATTTCCTAAAAAACATAAAAAAGATAAAAAATAATCTTCCTCAACCCCAACCTTAGCGTAGTAACTTCTCACTAGCATTCCTATTCCCCTAGAGAACGATATCAATTCCCGTGGCTTACCCTAATACTACACTACAATGATTAGATTCACTACCAATGGTGTTGAAAAACTTGCTCGACGAAAAGGAAGTTCCTTTGACCCCGAATGCGCTGTGTAAGCGTATCAAGTTTTTAGCGCCGCTGCCGGGGAATAGAATAGCTAGTTAGGAGTCCACCTCGTTTAGGTTTTCTTGCTTGATTCCTATCAAGTAAGCTTTTTTCCCATTTTTAGCTTCCTCGTAATCTATCCCCCTTCTTCGTGACCTTTGTTAGTAATCCTATCACTTTTTATCATGGAAGGTGATTGCTCATCAACCAACAACCCACCACCGAATAAACCACTTTCAATCAAAAACCAACTCAATGACCAACACAACCGCCGAAACCGTTATGTGAGTAGAAACACCGACCTTCAAGATTTTCAAAAGATATTTGATAGTACAATTAGGGATGCTGTTGAGAAAGTGGTCAGCGCCTCGGTAATTGGCTCCATGATCGACAGCAATTTGGAAAATGGCTTAGTGAATAGAAACGTGAATGAGGAGGATAATGCTTATTTCAATCTTTACCCCACTAAGGAAGAGGTTGCTTACCATCAATACATAATCGATAATCCCATATCACCCATCATTAGGATATGTCCAAAGATTAGGAGAGGAAATCCTTGGAACCTCAAAATTCCTTGTATTATATAGGAATGTCGAACATGCTTACATAGATACAGAATCTCCCATTAATGTGATGTCATCAGCTGTTTACAATGACATTATGAATGAGCGACTTAAGATTAGGAGAGACCCTAAGTATCCAGGTGGGGTTTGCAACTTTGTGGGAAGGGTCAAGGATGTACACGTCTTTATAGGAAATTTCACCTACCTAGTTGATTTTGTAGTCCTAGAAGACATTGGATGTGTCATTGACAATAGCTTATCCCAAGTAGTGCTAGGAAAACCGTTTGTTGGAACATCTAAAATGAGCCATAACAAGTATGATGGAACGGTTAGGTTTAAGGAAGGAAACGATGAGATCACTTATAGGATGCCTTGGAAGACGAATGAATATGGCCATCTGTCCTTTTTTGAAAGAGACAACATTAGAGCTTTTGAGGACAAAAGCAAGGACGATGTTGAAAAAGGTTTTAAATTCATGTGGGAAAGAAGGAGGCTTTATTATAAGGATTGCTTGACCCTAGGGCCTAGGTATAGAGTCGATGAAAATTTTGTCAACATGATAGAATTCTCATTGAGAATGCAAAACGAGACCACGTAAGGGTACGACTTCGAGTCTAGCTACAAGACTCATAAATAAAGAAAAGCGCTTCGTGGGAGGCAGCCCATGCTTAATTGTTTGCTTGTTTGTGTCATATATCTTTTCATTGATTGTTTATTCTCATGTTTGAATTTGTAAAAATGCTTTATTTTGTCTTTAACCTCGTCTTAATTACATATAAAGGTATTTTACATAAGGGATAAGTGTAGGGAGGATTACACACGTTTTCAAAAGAAACGTAAACATGAGAATTTCAATCAATTAAAAGATATACATGTGTGTTTGTTCGAGTCAAATGCTTGTATCGAGTCATAATGGATGTTTTGCAGGAATGTTTTCCAGATTCTAAAGATAAAAATTTTCCAGAATTTTTTCCAGAAAATCGCAGACCAGTTTCTGTCAGGATAACCTGACGGCGTCAGGAAGGAGCAGAAACAACTGATTACTTTTTCTCGTTTTCTGAGCAACTTATAAATTTTTGGAATTTTCCAGGTCTTAATTTTCCAGAAAATCTGTAAACATCCATTCCACAAGTATTATATCCTAGTTTAGTAAGAGTCCTATATATATTGTTACCGCTGATTTTACGCGAAGGTTTCGTTTGTTTTCTTCAAGTGTGCAGGTTTAATTTACCAAGAAGAAGATACATAAGATGAGAAGGAGCTTTTCACGCAAACATTCTTCTTGAAGAAAGATGTAACCACCACTTTACACGGATCCTACCAAGCTAATCAGGAGAGTACTAGTTTCTTTCATTTTTAATTACCTTCTATTATCATAACTTTGATACTTTCGGGGGAACATTGGGGACAATGTTCAGTTTAAGTGTAGGGAGGGAAAATAAAACGGGAACTTTGAAACTATGCTTATCCTTGATTATTTGCTTCGTCCAATTGCATTTGTGTAATAAACCATGAGAAATATCGGTTAGAGTAATTTTGGCACCAAATTTAAAAATTTTCATGACATATAGGAGTGGGCCATTAGTTTTAATAAAGCGTCACATGGATAGGAAATTATATGACTAGCACAAAAACTCTTTACCACTTAAATTCCACCCAAAATGTGAGGATCGCCCTTAGATTTGTAGAAATTAAAGCATTCATCTTTAATGCTTAGAGTGTGAACCGGTAGTATAATAGATTCTAGAACTTGTTTTGTGATGCATCCCGAGATCGCTAGTAAGACTACACTTGTGTAGTTAGGAATAACTAAATGATAAGAGGCATTAGGATAACCCTTGTTTGATACCCATAATATAATTACTTCTTCCACATCGGTTGAGTAATTCCCCCACACCTTTGCATTGTACTCATCTTTAGTACACGATACCCCTAGTTAACCCCTCAGAGCCTATCCTTTTCGCGGTTCTCGTGATGTTTCGGTTTTTCAGAATATCAATGAAGAGCATTGTTCACAATCCACCCCCAAATGTACACCCAAATCGCCTTAGCCTACCTTGTATGCACTCACTTTTAGTGCATTATTATTATCACACTTAAACCTTAGTTCAATTATCTAGTTGCTTGCGTAAGTTGCTAAGTCGAGTCATATCCTTTGTACACAGTTTTGGGACGATTGGGACTCATGGGAAAAGTTAAATTTTATGAGATGACGGGAAGGGAACGTTAAATTCAAATTCCTTTTATTTGCGTAATAATGTACTCCAAGTGTTTTGATCTTTTCAATTCGGGTCAAATTAGTGTTAGAATAATATAAACTCAAGTGTAGGGATGTGCCTATAAATCCCTATCATTTTGATGTTATCGTAGAGGATGGTAGAGTAAAAGTTTATGGAAAAAAAATCGAAAAAAAAAAATAGGAAAAGAGGAAAAAAAATAGAGTGTTGAAAAAAAAACATACGGGCTACCATCCTACATCTATCTTTCAATTTATGTTTGTTTCAGTTATCTAGAGTTTAGAGTGTCGAGTCTTGGCTTAGCAACGCCATTCTTCGCATGCTTGTAACATAAAGATTTTTGACTTGCCACCACTAAATCGCCTATCCCACCAAACCTTTTGTTTCCCTACCGTAAGCCTATCATTACAACCCTTTAAAGACCTCTTGGATAGTCTTTCCTAACTGCTTACGCTAAAGCGATGGAGGTTTGATCTAGTCTCAAGCCTATGGTAATCTATATACTAAGACCGGTTAATGAGTGTTTATCTTCCATTTCCAACTTGTTATATTTCATATACACCCGAGAGATGTGAGTATCCAAACACCCCATGTGAGGTGCTAGTATGTAATTTATGTGCTTGTTATGACTTTGCGGGGCTTATATGTGTTCTGGATTGTTCTAAACCAATGCTTCATGACCCCTAACTTATAAATTAATTGGCTAAAAGCACATTTGCTTGAGGACAAGCAAATACCAAGTGTAGGGATATTTGATAAGGTTTTAAAATGTACCTTTTTGAGGGGTCGTTTAAGCCCTTATTTGATCACTTTTGTATCCGTTATTACTTAATATCGTTCCTTTTCACTTTTTAGGTATCTTGAAGGCAAAAATGCTAGAATGACACTTATTCGGACGAAAAGGCGCGAATATACAAAGAAAATGGCCAAAGTCAAGAATCAAGACACTCAGGCTGCTGGAACTGAAGGGGACGGCGTCAGCCACAAAATAGTGACGCCGTCAGAAAACTTTTGTGACGGCTCAGAAGCCAAATTGCTCATTTACAAGTGACGGCTTCAGGTTTTAAAATAGTAGGGCGTCGCAACTCAGACGGGCTAGATTTGATCAAGACGACGTCAGAGACTGAAGGGGACGGCGTCACAAGCATAAAGTGACGTCGTCGCAAGACTAACGTGGCCAAGACGAAACCCTAATGACGGCGACCCGACGGCGTCACAAATCAAAGGGTGACGCCGTCGCATGTGTAATCTTATATATATAATCCAAATTTTTTAGTTTTCAGTGTGTAGTCTTTTGGAGTAAAAACCTAAACCGAACCAAGGCTGTCTTGTACAGTATTTTAGGGTTCCATACCCTATCTTACATCAAGATAAGTGTTTTACTTCATTAATTCAATTATGTCTTCAATTAATTGTGTGTATGCTTGCATGTTCCCCATGTCCGGCTAATTTACTTGTGTGTTTGCTTAGGGAATATGAAACTTGATTAATGGATATTGATTGGTTGTCTCTTATCTTAATTGTTAATGATCTAGTATTACGATAGGTCATCCGTTGTGTAGTAAATGCTTGATTAATCTTTGTGAACCTTAGCTTATAGTACCTAGAGTCATTGTAGGCTAAACCATCCGAAGAGTACCTTAGCGTTAAGTTTATAAATCCTAGAGATTTTGTAGGCATTAACCTTTGGTAGTTTCAAAGTGTTAGGGATAAACGCATACCCTACGACCTTAGACATACAACGCGATTAAGAATAAGGACGTGACAATTCAACCATCAATAGGAGATAATTAAGGAGTAAGAAAACCTAAGTAAACACATCTTTAAATCATCATACGAGCACACAATAATTAGACATAGACTACCCACTAGCTTAGTTAATTAAAATAGATAATAGTAGAGTAATCGGTAGAAATACCAACCCCCCAAATCCAAACCACGAGATTCGTACCTTTCCATTTCCTAAAAAACATAAAAAGATAAAAAAAAATAATCTTCCTCAACCCCAACCTTAGCGTAGTAACTTCTCACTAGCATTTCTATTCTCCTAGAGAACGATATCAATTCCCGTGGCTTACCCTAATACTACACTACAACGATTAGGTTCACTGCCTAGGGTGTTGAAAAACTTGCTCGGCGAAAAGGAAGTTCCTTTGACCCCGAACGATGCGTGTAGCGTTATCAAAAGCTAGGATGGGCGCACTACACAACTTCTCCTTCAGAAGTTGGAATGCTTCTTCTTCCTTTTCATCCCATTCATACTTAACATCCTTCTGTGTTAGTTTGGTCAGCGACTTAGCTATATTAGAAATCCCTCAATGAATCTCCTATAATAGCCTGCTAAACCTAGAAACTATCGGATTTCTGATAGGTTATTAGGAGCTGCCCATTCCTTAATGGCCTTAATCTTAGCTGGGTCGACATGAACACCTTGACTATCTATCACATGACCTAAGAATTGCACGGACGGAATCCAAAATTCACACTTAGAGAATTTGGCATACAGCTTCTCCTCTCTCAGAAATCCTAAAATGAGCCTCAAATGCTCTTCGTGCTCCTCACTACTCTTAGAGTATATCAAGATGTCGTCTATGAATACTATCACAAACTTATCCAGGTATGGCTTACATACTCGGTTCATGAGATCCATGAAAACCGCTGGCGCGTTGGTCAAACTAAACGACATCACTTGGAATTCATAGTGCCCATAACGAGTCCTAAACGCAGTCTTAGGGATATCCTCTTCTCGAACTCTAAGCTGGTGATAACAAGATTGTAAATTGATCTTAGAAAAGACACTAGCTCCTTGGAGTTGGTCGAATAGGTCATCTATTCTAGGTAACGGATATTGGTTCTTTACTGTGAGCTTATTCAATCCCCTATAATCAATACACATCCGAAACGATCCATCCTTCTTCTTCACAAACAACACTGGTGCTCACCATGGTGACGAACTTGGTCGAATGAATCCCTTCTCTGACAATTTTGCCAACTGTTTAGACAGTTCCTCCAATTCTCTTGGAGCAAGTCGATAAGGTGCCCGGGCTACGGGTGCCGCACCGGGTATCAACTATATTTAGAATTCCACTTGTCAAACAGGTGGAATCCCTGGCAGATCGTCGAGAAACACGTCCGGAAATTCTCTAACAATGGTACATCATTAAGGTTTCTTTCATTTTTCTCCTCGCTTTTCTTTTCAAAAATTCGAGCCAAGAAAAGACAACCTCCTGTATCGATGTACTTTTGGGCCTTAATACAAGAGATGATGTTCAACCGGGAAGGACTTCCACGGTCGCTACGATCTCTTTCTATGCTCAGAAATTTTCCGCCATACGGTAAACGCACAATCTTCTCATCACAAATGATGTGTGCACCGTTCTTCAATAACCAATCCATTCTGATAATAACGTCGAAACTTCCTAAGGTAACTGGCAATAGATCTATACTAAACGGGCGGTCTAGGATACTTAAGGTACAACCTCGAACTACGGTGTCTATCTTCTCTTTATTCCCATTAGCTAATTCCACGTCGTAACTAAACCCTAGAGGCGTTTGGGAGATTCCTAGTAATGGCATAAAATTGGTGGATACGAAACTCATATCCGCACCAGTATCAAACAGCATGGAAGCATAGCGATTATTGAGAAGGAACGTACCTGTAACTACGTTAGGGTCCTCACCAACTTCCTTCCCAATAGCGTAAACACGCGTTGTTCCCATGTCTCTCTGCTGATTTCTAGCACCATGGTTTCCCTGGTTCTCCGCAACCTCACGCTTCACAGGGTTTAAGCCATTACTTCCTACACCTCGGTTAGCTAATCCTCCTACATTACTGGGATTTCCTCTCATCCACGGCTCTCGGCACTCATTCTTAAAGTGTCCCTTCTTTCCACATCTAAAACAGGTGACAGTGGCCTTCCAGTCTGCTCCTTGTGCAGTTTGAGCTGCAGCAAGTGGTCGGGACCTACAGTCTTTGGCCAAATGTCCTACCTTAGAGCACTTCCTACACACGTTCAGGCATAGTCCATGGTGGTGTCGGTTATAACGACCACACATAGGCCTACTACCTTCATAACCTTTCCTTTCACCATATCCTATGGCGAACACCCTGGCTGACTCATGCCGTTTGTTGCCTTCCCTTTAACAAATTCATTCCTCTTCCTCTTATCACTCCTACCACTCTTACCCTTGTCTCCTACTACTAACACATAAGAGTCCATTAAACGCTGAGCCACGGTAATTGCCTCATGTAAATTAACTGGCTTCGCAGCGATGACATCATTTCGAGTAGCCAAAGGCAATCCATCAGTATACCTCTCAATCTTAAGGTCTTCAGTGCGAACCATATCAGGGCAAAGCAACGATAACTCTTGGAAACGACGAGTATAAGTCGCCATGTCAGTACCCTTAACCTTATGGTTCCAAAACTCACTCTCTAACTTCTCAACTTCATTCCTAGGACAGTAAGTCTTAATCAGGAGAGTCTTAAACTGAGTCCAAGTCATACTATAAGCTACATCAATTCCTACTGATCTGTGATAGTTGTTCCACCAGGTCAACACCTCGTCCTTCAAGGTGAATGTTGCATACTTAACCTTACAATCCTCATCACAGTTACTAACAGCAAACATAGATTCAGTTTTCTCCAACCACCTAGTTAAGTAAACTACTCCCTCAGTTCCTCCAAAATCAATGGGACCACAGAATCGAAACTCTTTATAGGTACAACCTCGAGTTCAATTCAGCATTGGGGTTCCACTAGAGGTGTTAGAGAGATTAGTCTCAACTAGCAGTTCAGCGACACGCTGTGACACTAGCTGGTCAATGTGGGCTGGGTTCACAGGTGGAGGGTTTTGTGGAACAGGACCATTCCCAGCACTGTCGTTCACATTCGGGTTTTCTACAGTTGGGTTATCAATGTTCGGGTTCTCAACAGGTGGTGTGGTCGGGGCCGAACGACGACCTCGACGAACAGGGGCAACCCTAGCAGCAGGAGCTGCTTGGTTGTTCCTAAGCGGGTTTCGTCTTGTTGCCATCATTCTGAAGGCAAGAAGATAGAGTTGGGTTCCAAGGATCACTAAATATCACTCAAATTCATAACCAAGCTTAACAAGGATAACGCTATATCAAAGCGAAATAGTCAATACCGAATCATAACTAAGGATGCACATTCCAATAACCATAAATAATAGGTTTCAAAAGTGGAAATACATGGAAGGATATATCTAACAACGATACTAACAAAATAACTAGAAAAATTCTACACCTCGAACCAAGTACTACTTAGTTTCAAGATGGAACAAAGCTATGAAGCTCATACTACCTAGCCACGTCCACGAATACCACTAACTGATCTCCTAACATCGTCAACCTCTCTCCACAAAGATGCTAACTCAACACGTCGAGCATCGCGATCACTCTTAAGCTCTGCGACCTCTCTCTCCAACTCACCAATCCTACGCCAAATCGCTCTATCTGCATCACGAGCTGTCGTGAACCCTCTCAGCAGGTCCCCAACCTGCTCCTGGAGCTCCGACATACCATCATGAAAAATCCTAGTCCTCCAGACTACAGTACCCATATCAGCTCTCAGATCCTCTATACTAGCCCTAGATACTCCAACCAGTCGGTCAGTCAACTGACTAAGCCTAGTACCCTGTGATGTAATCCTCTCCTACATCAGACCCGTCTCACCATACTCCCCGGGCTCTGAAGCAATCTCCGATGGTATCTCTGTAACACCCCCAAAATACCGCAGCGGAAGATTGTGTCATTGGGGTGCTACTTCATAATACAAAGTACAAGTTATAGAAAACGAACTCTAAATGAGACATTTTGAAAAGTTACCATTCGATTAATGAAATCAGAGTTACAAACAATGAGGTTCCAAACTATAATATATAAATGTTTACAAAATATTTTGAATGGTAAATGATAAAAGCGTAAGTCTTCAAAATATGTCGTGGACTCTAAGTTCCATGCAATAGCTATCGCCTTATGTCCGGAGATAAACATGTTAAAAAAGTGTCAACACAATGGTTGGTGAGTTCATAGAGTTTGTTTTAAATAAGTTGAAAAGCCTTGAAAGAATGTTTACACAGCAAAGGCATTGTAAATCCACTCATGTCCAAGTTCCGTCCATACAAAACTTGCAACCTGTGTGTTCATAACCCACTGCCAAAATATAGTTTACATAATACACCGAATTATATTTACCCAATGTCATGAATCAGGTACACATGGGCGGGGGCATCTTCCCAAATAGTACTATATTAATCCCAAAGTCATGAATCGGGTACACAAGGGCGGGGGCATATACCCGACTTATAGTACTATCAATATCTCTCTAACAACATAGAGTATTGTGCACGTTTGTAAATACAATTCACGTATTTAAATTAAGCGAGTAAAGTATTTCCAAGTATGCATAACGAAATCAAGTGTAACGTAATCAAGTATAATGCAATCAAGTATAATGCAATCATGTATAATGCAATCAAGTATAATGTTTTGAATATTTATACAAGTAAAAGAAAGTAGTTGAGCATGTATCTCCCCCAAAATTTTCAAACGAGTATAAAAATGGGGCTAAGAACTCACCTTAAAAATGATATCACAACGTATAACGGAATCGATGGATAAACCTGGAAGTCTCTATGTATAACCTAGAATATGATGTCGAGTCTTAGGTTCGGAATAACGATGCGAAAGTATAAACATGCCTATATACTTCCTTATATTGATCATGATGTAGTATTTGTATGTTTGTTTATAGAAATGGTTTTAGTTTGTATATCTCGTACTACCGTCCGGGCCATCATAATTCAGAGGTCATGCAGTAAACGTTCGAGGAGGTAGGACACTTTAATTCGTAAATCCAGCAACTCGTCGATCCGTTTACCCAAATGAACCCCTCACATGAAGTTCCGTAGTGTTGTAGTGCTCAATACGTAAAACATGTATTCTTGATTACTTGATTATATGATATATTAAGAGTTTATAAATACAATAAATAAACTAACCAAGTTTATAAGTATTTAAATAAGTTTGAGTTTTATAAATACTTGCCTTAATATAGAATGCTTGAGTATTATGGAAAAAGAAATATAAGCGGAGCTTCGACGTAGAATTTGTAATTTTTGAAAAAACGAGGCTATTAGAAGATTATAACAACGCCTTCTTGAGAACCCGAAGTAGAAAAGAAGATTATAACAATGTCTTTTTGGAGAATTGAAGTTATTTGAAGATTATAACGACTCTTTCTTGAAAACTTCCAAGAACGAAGATCAACACTAGTTTTCTTTCAAAAACTAGTTAACTTTCTTACAAAATATAAGATAAGTGCCTTAGGGTTTTAGGACTTTGATAGATAAAGAGGTGTGGTGCAAGAAATTATGAAGTTTTTAGCTTGGTATTTATAGGGAAAACTTAGGAGTTAACTATATATTGGGTTAAAAACTAACCATGGTTAAGTTGTATACTTGTAATGATCTAAGGAATGATCAAATATCATCCCTACATGTGTATATACACGTTCATATAGTGAGGTGGTGGATAAGATTGGAATTTCTTGATATTATCTTGATTTTACAGAGTGTAGTTTGGTTCCGAAAATCGCTAACAGTAAGTTGTTAAGTCATAAAACGTAAAACCGGGTATCGTAAATATACGAAACTTGCAGGAATGATGAAACTCATCATTATACTCCATCTAAAATTATAAAATGGGTGATAAGTCTCATTGGGTGCAAAAACGCTGCTTAAAACTGGACATGAGTGGATTTACAATGCCTTTGCTGTGTAAACATTCTTTCAAGGCTTTTCAACTTATTTAAAACAAACTCTATGAACTCACCAACCATTGTGTTGACACTTTTTTAACATGT
>Ga0115842_100845_pt1 | contig 12095 bp, 11 predicted proteins | sample InSIn2SAF170_2_FD_83856 | JGI IMG/M metagenome (GOLD analysis project Ga0115842, IMG submission 83856)
TAGGTAAGAAATAATTTTATTATGTATCAATAAAAAATGCAAGGGATTTTTGACAGAAAAGCCAAAGAAATTGATTTTAAAGTTGGATACTTGGTATTAAGGTGGGATACTAGAAGAGAAGATAAGGGAAAACATGGGATGTTTGATAGCCTCTCGTATGACCTATTAGCCTTGTTGGCATTTGTCCCAAAAAATGGATCCAAAACACTCCTAAAAACTTCAAGAGTTGATTAAGATCCTCCCAAGACCAAAACAATCACATGCTAAAAGCCCTTAGAAGGGTGGAAATACGCTATCGAGAGGCTAAAATACTCCAAAATAATGAAAAAACAGAGTACTACAGCCGTGAATAGAGCAACGCACAGCTGCCATTATATTTGGCTAATCAACGGCCCAGATCTAACCGGATAAATTGCAATCGGCCAAGCTGAAGGAAAAGTTAATCAGCAAGTCACATCAGCAGTCACGACGATGGAGAGAATAATCTATAAAGCCCCAGTGTTGAGAGATCAGTGATTGCGATCACATCATAGTGGAACATTACCAAGGGTCAGGGGGGCCACATCACACCACAGGTTTGCAATCAGCGGGAACATACGTCATGTTATATGAAGACTGTTGGCTAGAGCGATATGTGATTGTGATCATATCACATCTCAAGATCGCATCAGAATATTGTGAAGGAGCAGGGCCTCTAATAGGTGGTAATGCTGATTGTGATGAGTCTCGGACCTAAAAGGGTTTGGGAATGAAATCCATAAGATTTGAAGCCTGAAGCGAGACCAATTTTTATGTATTTCCCGTGTTTTTAATTATTTCAAAATACAAGGGGAAAAAAGGGACCAAGCTGGCTGCGATAGATGACAATGACCTGGGGGTGGAACTGATGAGAGAATAGGCCGTGTTTAAGGAATTTTGAGGTTCGAAAAGAATAAAGAAGGGTGGGATTTACATAGATGCAGCGTTTTATGTATGAAATAGAAATCATTCATGGTTATAATTTGAATGGGACTATTGCAGGGATTTCATAGGCCCAATAGTGACTCCATTAGCAAGATCAGGGGGCCAAACATCCTTAGAAGCATTGTGCAGAAATGCTTATATGCCAGAAGAGGGATTTGACTGGGATACAGTGGCTGGTGGAAAGATCGCAGAAAGGGAAGGAGAGGGGCCACAACATGCTGCAACCTGAATCAAATGAGATCATGGAGCATTGATGGTCCGACCATCACAATATCCATCTTAAAAAACATTATGGGGCATGTTTGGCACGAGAGAGATCCCAGACATCATAGCAAAGCTTCCCAAAATATCTAAATATGGTTAGTCTTATGTCAAAATAATAAACCTACAAATCATGCTGCCCATTGAGGGAATCAAACAATTAAACAAGATAGAGGGATAAATTAAGACACCTGAAGCCTCAAAAGTCTCAATACCATTTTAAACGAGCTATAAGTAGTTGAAAACAAGATGAAATAAGGGTTCAACTTTTGGACAGTATTCCTCCTCCGTTCCTTCAAGTTTCTCATCTACATTCCTTATTAATACAAGCTTCTTCTACTGTTATATGTTCAACGTCCATTTCTCTTCTTTTCTATGCTTGCACTTGAACAATTTGTCAGGTTCTCTTTATGTTTAAGGCTAGATAACTGTCATCTTATCTCTGCTTTGACATATTAGATTTACAAGCTTCTTTGCTGCTTGTAGCTAGCCATTTATACGTGTTATTATATATGCATTTTCGAGTATAGTAAGTAAGTTCATTTGCTGCCTATAGCTAGCTACTCATATATGTTCATGTATGCAATCTGCTAGTATTGTTAGTATTCTCCATCTATCCATTAAATCTACAAACTATTAAGCAGTTTTGGTCTAAAGCCTTGTGTTATTGGGGGTGTTCATGCATGTCTTGAGTGAGAATAGAGCTGAAATGGTTATCTATCTTGATCCAAACCATCATTTATTCCAATAGTTCAGAGAACAATATTGAAGATTACACGTTACCAAGCATCTCTAATTTACAACCTAGGAGAGTTTCTTCGAGCGCTAACATAATTGGCTTCATTGCTGAGGAGAGGAAATTGAAGCTCAGCTTCCCTGGAAATGACACAGACCCAACTTTGATCATAGACAAAGTCTGGGTACATTTTTTGTTGTAGTAATCTATTTGGTGACTCTACTAGAGGCCGAACATCTTGGTAACTCCACTCCAAATTTTTGGCTCTGTTTGTGAGGCACACTCGTAGAAATCCTCAGAAATCACAAGATTATCTAATACTTGACCCTAGAAAGACCTTCAAAGAAATAAAGACATTGCAAAAAGGAGAATTAGGTTCAAGTAAACCTAAACAATTTTCTATATCTCTTCAAGAAAATCCTACAATAGAACAAATACATGTTGAGAGTACAGATTCTAATACTAGAAGTGAAGAAAAAAACTCAGAAATTCATAAAGCTCCTTATTCTTTAGTTTCTCCTTTTATTGAAAGCTAAAATGAAACCTTGCCTCCTATCCATCATCCTCCTTTAGTCTCATCAGTCACTTCTCAACCCTCTACCATTCAGACTTCCAATACCCTTTTAGCTACCATAGCTATGGCAGGTCCACAAGCACCTACTAAAATGGAAAGAATCATAGCTACTAGGTAGGACCTCTAATACTTCTTGCTCCTTTGAATGCTATGTCTGCTGGAGAATAGTAGAAGTATATGCCTAAGTTCACCATGACTGAAGGTGTTACTGCTGAAGAACATCTTGAGTTATTTTATAGCTATGCTGATAATTTGGACATTAGTGAAGATGATGTGTGGATGAGAGTTTTTTTCCAAAGCCTAGATGAGGAGGCTAGAAAATGGTTCAGGGAACTAGCCCCAAGATCTATATCAGATATTGAAGCCTTATATGATGCATTCCTAAAACATTGGATGGATAAGAAGGATCCCCTCTACTACCACACTAAGTTTGGGAACTTGAAGAGAACAAATGGTGAACTATTGTCTGATTTTAATAAGAGATTTAACTGCATGTATAGCAAGATACTAGCTGAAGTAAAGCCCACTACTACCTTTGCTAAACTCACGTATGCTAATGCTTTTGACTCTGACTTCTACCTATTGTTGAGAGAGAGGTGATGTGCTACTTTGGCTGACATGCAAGATGAAACCTTGGAAGTAGAATCAAATATCATGGCTATAGAGAAGCTGAAGGAGAATGTTGATAGAAGAAGACAAAGGGGCAAGTCTTCATCACCCTCTGAACCTAAGATAGATAAAATGACCAAAATGATCGAGTCATTAGCCTCTGAAATCTCCAAATTAAAGGTTGAGTAGCAGCCAAATAAAAGAAGAATACCTAATACCTTTGCCCATAGAAATCCAAACCCAAATCCATATAGAAGAAATAATGAGCAGTTGCATATCTTTCAATGAAACAAAGATGCAAATGAAGACCAAAGGGTGAAGGCTCCTTTTTCAAAATGTAGTCATGGAAGAAGAGTAGTTTGAAGAAGATGATGAGATCCATTGTCTGGGAGACAAGGGAAATGCTTCCTTTCTAACCTTAGCTACCTATGAAAAGCCATATTGTGATGGCCAAATTAGCCAAGAATGGGATGATGAAGCTCTCCTACAAACTGAAGATCAACGAAGATATAATATACCATCAAAGATGAATAATGCCAAGGAAACTCTTGTTCAAAGAACTACTGCCCCTGCAGTACAACAAGCCAATAAGAAGAAACAACTGGCAGTTAATCCCATCACCCTCAAAGCTCTAGCTCACGAGGTAATAGGCCTTGACAAGTCTCCTTCCCCTTTCAGTTTTCAATCAGAAATTCAGAAGCTAAGAATACCTATGCCTCTAATTGAATTAGTGAAAAATGAGTTCTACAAAAGATCCATCCTCGAGGCTCTCGAGCCTAAAGCCATCCAAGCCTCCAATGATTGTGTAAATCTGCAAGATGACAAGCCAGCTATTATTCTCAGCCCAATGATTGAAAATAGTGATGAAAACTCCCCAACATTCTATGTCTCTCTAACTATTCATGATAAAATCCTTCACAATTTCCTTTTGGATACTGGAGCCAGCCATAACCTAATTCCCAAGGCTATTTGGGATGAGCTGGGTCTAGACATTAGCCTTACCATGACCCATTCTCTTTTGACTCTAGAAAAGTGAAATGTCTAGGATTAATAATGGACCTAGCCATCACTTTGTCTCACCCGCCCATGAAAATCATGATGATGGATATTGTGGTAGCAGATGTACCACCCAAGTTTGGCATGTTACTTTCCAGAGGTTGGATCAAGAGACTAGATGGATCATTACAATATGATATATCCTATGCTCATATCCCAGTTTTCAGAGGCGAAAGAAAGATATTATACAGAGAGGTGCAATTGGCTTATATCATCAGTGATGAGAAGAACCCTAAGAATCATCCCATCTATGTTGTGGATACTAATTTTGGAGCATGTATTCTTCATATTGAATAATCTCAGTTGGCCTCCACCCAGCTCAAGAAACCATTTTGCCAGATTACAGAGGATGGAAACCCATAGATTTTGTATATGTTCTTTGATGGGGCTTGCTCTAAAGAAGTTATAGGGGAAGGTGTAGTCCTTATGTCCCCAACACAGGAATACATTCATTTATCTTTCAAATTAACCTTTTAGGTCACAAATAACATAGCACAATATGAAGCTTTGATTATAGGCTTAAGAGCCACTAAAGAGATGGGTATCAAAGTCCTGCAAGTGTTTGGAGATGCAGACCTCATCAGTCAGCTGGTAAATAAAACCTTCCAAGCAAAGCATCCAAGGCTGAAAGCATACTGGGATGAGGTATGAAGGCTAAAAGATTCTTTCAAAGATTTCAACATTTCTTATATTCCAAGAATGAAGAACCAACTTGCCAACTCCCTTGTTGTCTCTACTAGCACGTTTGTTCCTCCTTTGCCTCCTAAATTGACATATGAAGTTTAGGTAAAATAAAGACTGTTCCTCCTAGACAATGTCAAATATTGGAGAGATTTTGAAGATGATGAGGAAATCAACAGGTTTTTACAAGTCGTTGAGGAATTTTCTGAAATTCACATCAACTAAGAAAAATGAAAACATGGAAGAATTTAGCCAGTCCAAGATAAAAAGTGAAATTAGCCAAGAAAGCAGCATCTAGCTACCTAATAATCACATACCAAAGGGATTGGTGCCTCTAGAGAAGATTTTCGATCATAATGATGTGCCTTACAAGCCAGCCAAAATAGAGAACGAGTCTGTTGTTTGTAAACATAATATAGGGAGCCCAGCCCATTTGAAATTCCTCAATCTGTCTATTCATTTGTCTTCTTCCCAGAATTATGAGTATCACACCATCATGAAGCAATTAATTGATATTTTTCCTAGGAATACAACGATCTTAAAACCTATGACCCAGACATTATTCAACGTAGGATCCCACTAGAAAAGAACACCACCCCTTTTAAGCAGAAATTAAGACATGTTAGCCCTCTCTTATTGCCTTTGATTGAGAAAGAAATCAAGAAGTTGTTGGATGCCAAAATCATAACTCCACTAAGATATTTGAAGTGGATAGCCAACCTTGTGGTGGTAAGGAAGAAAAATGGAGAAATCAGGCTTTGCATTGACTTCAGAAATTTGAACAAGTGCTCTAAAAAGGATAACTATTCCCTGCCCAAGATGGAACACTTGCTGCAAAAAGTTTCAGGGGCTAGAGTCATGTCTTTCTTAAACAGATTTTCAGGTTACAATAAGATTGTTATACATCCTGAAGATCAAGAAAAGACCACCTTCACTACTCCTTGGGGTACTTTCATGTACTCCAATACGCCTTTCGTACTGATGAATGCTGGGGCCACGTTTCAGAGGGATATGGACATAGCCTTTGTGGGAGAGAAGGATAAGTTTGTCCTTATTTGTCATGATGACATAATAGTCTTCTCCAACAGCCACAAAGACCATTTATAGCATTTGAAGAAGGCATTCCTAAAGTGTAGACAGTTCAGAATCTCACTAAACCCAAATAAGTCATAGTTTTCTCTAAAGGAAGGCAAACTTCTGGGGCATATTGTTTCTGCTGAAGGTGTGAAGATTGATCCAGCAAGAGTTCAAGCCATTCAGACATTGTCCATCCCAAGGTTGAAAAAGGACATTCAATCCTTCCTGGGTAAGATTAACTTTGTAAGGAGGTTCATTCCAAACTTTGCAGAGCTAGTAAAGAACATCACTTCCATGCTGAAGAAAGGATCAAAAATAAAATGGACAGTTGCTTCAAGAAGCTTTTTTGAAGCCATCAAGCAAGATATCATGGAAGCTCCCACTCTAATTAGCCCAGATTACACTAAGGGGTTTTGCATCTTCTCTTTCACCTCTTATGATACACTTGCATCAGTTCTGTTGTAGAAAAATGATGAAGGCATAGAGCACCCCGTAGCCTTTTTTAGCAAAACTTTAAGGGATACTGAACTAAGGTATGATCTCATTGAATAACAAGATTATGCTCTCATTAAATCTTTAAAAGCATTCAGAATCTATATTTTGCATTCCAAAGTAGTTGCATATGTACCTCCAGCCTTAGTAAAAGATATCTTAACTCAGCCAGATATTGATGGAAAGAGGGCAAACTAGATTGCAAAATTCATAGAATTTTACATAGAGGTGAAGCCCACTAAGCTTTTCAAAGGCCAGGGCTAGGCTAAGCTTATGGCTGAAGAAAATTGCAGCTTGTTAGACATAAATTGTATAGATCTAAATTTAGATGATGAACAAACAGAGGGGGCAGCAAAAGAGTAAAAGCAGAATTAGTCTTTGGCTAAAAATCTAGCCAAATGTGAATGGTATTACAACATAGTTCATTTTTTGCAAAATCTAGAAGTCCCTCCAAGGCTTAGCTCAAGTCAAGCTCGTGCCATTAAACTCTGGTCAGCTAAATTCTGCATTAATAAAAATCTGCTCTATTGGAAAGACCCATCAGGAATCCTTTTGAGATGTCTATATAAAGAAAAATCTATGGAGGTCATACACCAGTTCCATTCTAACATCTGTGGAGGGCATCATTATTGGAAAACCACAGCTCACAAAATCTTGAGGGATGGATATTATTGGCCTACTCTGTTCTCTGATGTGTTTGATTTTGTAAAGGCTTGTGACAAGTGTCAGAGATTTGTAGGGAGACATCAGATAAAATATTTTCCCTTGAAGCCAGTATATGTCAATGGTCCCTTCCAACAGTGAGGCTTGGACTTTATAGGTGAGATCAACCCGCATTCCAGTGGCCAACACAAATGGATCTTAGTAGCCAGTGATTATTTCACCAAATGGATTGAAGCTATACCCACTAAGAATGCCAATCATCAAATTGTCCTAAAGTTCTTAATTGAAAATATTTTCACTAGATTTGGTTGCCCAACCAAACTAGTCACTGATAACGCAGTAGCTTTCAAGGCAAAAGAATTGGTGGACATCACTGAATCCATGGGCATTCAAGTGGTGCATTCTACCTCGTATTATCCTCAAGGAAATGGCCTGGTAGAATCATCTAACAAAATTCTGGTAAGGTAATCAAAAAGCTATTAGAGGACAACAAAAAGAGTTTGGATTCCAAGTTGGAGTATGCACTATGGGCTGATAGAGTTACCATCAAAAAGTCCATAGGGAATTCTCCATTCAAATTGGTTTATGGTGGTGATGTTGTTTTCCCCATCCAGCTCATTCTCCCTGTGGCTAAATTCTTGCAAGAAGAACAAGAGGAAGAGAATGACATGGTAAGAAGAATGAATAGTCTGGTTGAACTATAGCAGATAAGAGAGCAGCTGGTTGAGAAGTCAAAGGCTCATCAGAAGGCAATCAAAAAAACCTTTAACAGGAAGGCAAAAGTGGAAAATTTCCAAGTTGGTGATTGGGTGCTTAAATGGGATGCATTTAAAGAAAATAGGGGTAATCATGGCAAATTTGAATCCTTATGGATAGGCCCTTTTGTCATCGCTCAAGTTCAACAAAACAATACATTCATTCTGCATAGTCTGGAAGGAGGAGATACTTTTGGTAGCCTAGTAAATGGGTGGTTCTTCAAACTTTATTTCGTTTAAGGCTTTAAAGCCTTGTCATTGTAAATATGTTTTTCCAGGTTTTATTTCATTACAAAATAGATTCCATGCTCAATGGAACACTAGAAGGAAGGTTTAATTTTTGTTTTACAGGAAAGGCATTGATCTGAGATCCTTGAAACCTCACAAGGAGGATTTCATCCCCAAAAGGATCCAATGTTAGCCTTGGAGGCAAATGGCCCAAAAATGGATCCAAATATGCCCCAAAGTCTCTAAATGTGCTTAAAAATCATGCCAAAGGACCCAAATATGCCCCAAAAGTCTTCAAAATCCTCTTAAGGATCATTTAAAGTCAAAATTATCGCATGCCAAAGAGCCATTGGAAGGGCAGAAATATACTATCGGGAGGCTCAAAACACTCTAAAACCATGAAAAGCCATTATTGCAAGCTTGAAGTGGTTATTACACAGCAACCGTTAGATATGGGCGATCAACAACGTAGATCTAAGCAGCAAAGTGCATATTGGCCGGGCAGAAAGGACAGACTAAAGATGGGCACATGACACCGTCAATCAGCAATCGTCGATGATTAGATCGGTGGGAAACATACGCTTTGATATATATATCTATATATATATATATATATATATATATATATATATATATATATATATATATATATATTTATATACATTGAACGATCAATGATTTCGATGGGGTCGCATCGTTATATTGCATCGGTGCTACACCATAAGGCGGGGCTTATGCACATGTGTAAGTGCAATGCGATAACCGGATCCGACAACATTATAGTGGGGATTTCATACATTTTGAGATCCGCGCCGAGGCCATTTTCAATGTATTTGGTACATTTTTGTTATATAAACGAAATTATAAAGGGAGACTTGGCAGCACCGATAGCGATAAAGCCCGGACCCGAAAGGGTTTGGAAATGATATTGTATAATTTTTCATGTTCGCCAACGGCAATTTTCCCGGGTTTTTAACATTTTAGGCATATTTCAAAATATAAGGGAAAAGTCAAAACAGGCAGGATTTTGAGCAGGTCATGGGCAATAAGTGGTTTAGGCCAAGCTTCGCCCGATGCCATACAGCGGCTGCCACGTGTCCAAGACAAGGAGAGAGAAAACCGCCCTTAACTCTAGTACAAAGGAGGCACCTAAAATGAATCATCGCCATTGGATCTGGGACTCCCAGATCAATGGCGGAGACGTGTTGTCATCACAAAGGTTGACCCAAGAGGGGAATAAGCCATTTCTAAGGATTTCTTAAGTCTGAAAAGGACAGAGGTAGGTGGGTTTTTCACAGTGTCACTGTGTTTTCTATTTTAAACAGAAAACAGTCTTGTATTGAAAGAAAGGGGCCATTTAGAGGGATATATGAGCTCGAAGACCCATTTCGCCATATAACAAAGCCCGGGAGACATATTGCCAGGAAGCAAGAACCTGGGAAGGGAAAGAGAAGGGCCAAAGCACACTGCAACCTGAATCAAATAAAATCAGGGAGCATCAACAGCACAGACAACGCAACCACCACACCAACAAACATTATGGGGCATCTTGGGCATGAGAAAGCTCCCAAACATTGCAGCAACCGCCCAAAATATCTGAATGCAGTTATTCCTCTGTCAAAAGAGGAAAACTGCTGAGCCATGCTTGCCTAGAGAGCATCAAATCAGTTAAACAATGCATATTGGGCAGAGTAAGACTCTAAGCCTTCTAAAGAGCTCAGGAGCATTGTAAACAAGCTATAAATAGTTGAAAACAAGATGTAATAAGGGTTCAACTTCTGGAGACTGTTGCTACTTTGTTCCTTCAATCTCTTCATCTTTATTCTAGTAATACAAGCTTCTTTTACCATCATATGTTCAACATCCATTCTCTTTACTGTTTTATGCTTGCACTTGAACAGTTTTTTCATGTTTCCTTTATGTCTAAGGCCAGATAACTGTTATCTTATCTATGTTTTGATAACTTAGACTTGCAAGCTTCTTTGTTGCCTGTAGCTAACCATTCATATGTGGTCATATAAGCATCTTCCAGTACAGTCAGTTTTCTCTTTTACTACCTGTAGCTAGTCATTCATTTATGTTTATGTATGCAATCTACTGATACAGTCAGTATTCTCCATCTATCCATTAAATCTACAAATTATTGAGAATTAGTGGTTTAAAGCATTGTGTTGTTGAGGGTGTTCATGCATGCCTTGAGTGGGAATAGAGCTGAAATGGTCATCTAACTTGATCCAAACCATCATCCATTCCAATAGTTCTAAGAATAATATTGAAGATTATATGTTACTAGGCATCTCCGAGCTGCAATCTAGGAGAGTTTCCTGGAGTGCTAGCACCCCCTTTTATACTCCTTAATTTGTGTCCATTACTAAATTCAAATTAAAAGTCTCATATTTTTTCCCCCAAATACCTCCTAATTTAACTCAAATTGCCTCTTAGATGGACTTGTGGTTTCTCTTGCCACATGGAGGCTCTCTAGATTTTCTCTAATTTATTTTTTTACTCTTTTTTGTATTCACTACCCTCTTTCCTTAATGAGTTTAAACTATTTTAGAATTAATCTTTCTAATTAACTCTATGCCCCTCTTCCCCACCTTTTGCCTATTAAAACACTTATGCACCTTATCTACCTAAAATTTTCCAAATGAGGGAAGGGTAGAGGTGAAAGAGAAGATGCAAAACCCCTTAGTGTAATCTGGGCTAATTAGAGTGGGAGCTTTCTCTAAAGAAGTTGCAGGGGCAGGTGTAGTCCTTGTGTCCCCAACATAGGAATACATCCATTTATCTTTCAAATTAACCTTTCAAGTCATGAACAACATCGCAGAGTGTGAAGCTCTGATTCTGGGCTTGAGCACTGCTAAAGAAATGCGCATCAAAGGCCTGAAAGTGTTTGGGGACGCAGACCTCATTATTCAGCAGGTAAATAAAATGTTCCATGCTAAGCATCCAAGGCTGAAGCCATACAGCGATGAGGTATGGAGAATCAAGGACTCTTTCAATGATTCAGTATTTCTTATATTCCAAGAATGAAGAACCAGCTTGCCGACTCCCTTGTTGTCTCTGCTAGCATGTTTATTCCTCCTTGGCCTCCTAAATTGACATATGATGTTCAGGTAAAATATGGATCGTCTCTGCTTAGCAATGTCAAATATTGGAGGGTTTTTGAGGATGATGAGGAAATAAACAGGTTTTTGCAAGTCATGGAAGAGTTTTCTGAAACATGCATCGATCAGGAAAATAAAACCATGGAAGAATGCAGTAATTCCTAGCTCAAAAGAAAAATTGGCCAAATAAGCATCATCCAGTTGCCTAGTAACCACATACCAAAAGGATTAGTGCCCCTAGAGAGGCTTTTCGATCATAATGATGTGCCCTATAATGCAGCCAAAACTAAGAATGATTCTGCTATCTGTAAACATAATGTAGGTAGCCCAGCCTGTCCAAAAAACATAAATATGTCTACGCATTTATCCTCCGCCCAGAATTCCAACTAGTGCACCCTCATGAACCAATTCGCTGACATTTTTGCCTGGGAATACAGCGATCTTAAAACCTATGATGTAGACATCATTCAGCATAAGATCTCGCTGGAAAAGAACACCATGCCTTTTAAGCAAAAATTAAGGCCTATTAGCCCTCTCTTATTGCCTTTGATTGAGAAAGAAATCAAGAAGTTGTTGGCTGCCAAAATCATAGTCCCCCTAAGGTATTCAAAGTGGATAGCCAACCTTGTGGTGGTAAGAAAGAAAAATGGAGAAATCAGGCTTTGTGTCAACTTTAAAAATCTGAACAAGTGCTCTAAAAAATATAACTATCCATTGCCCAAGATGGAGCACTTGCTGCAAATAGTTTCAGGGGCCAGAGTTATGTCTTTCTTAGATGGATTTTCAGGTTACAATCAGATAGTTTTGCATCCTAAAGATCAGAGAAAGACCACCTTCACTACTCCTTGGAGCACTTTCATGTACTCCAAGATGCCATTCGAACTGATGAATGC
>Ga0115842_100846_pt1 | contig 12094 bp, 12 predicted proteins | sample InSIn2SAF170_2_FD_83856 | JGI IMG/M metagenome (GOLD analysis project Ga0115842, IMG submission 83856)
ATAGAAGTCCATACTTGACTTTTGATATCGCATGAGATCAGTTGAAGACATATTGCTTCAATTGATTCTCTAAGGTGACTCCTTCACTTATCTTAGTGCTACATCTCGTTCATTTGCTGCATCTTGTGACTGATGATGGTTGCATATAAACATTTGAATTTTGCGGCTATTTTCAATTAATGCTTGAATCCATTCAATTTTCCCAATGTCCTTGAATGCATTATTCAAAGAATGCACTGCACATGGTGTCCAAAAAATATTCCTAGGTACATCAAGGACAAAATTAAAATATTAATAAATCAAAATGTTTATTGTTTAAAATTAAAAAAGTTAAAAGACTAAAGTTAAAACAAATCAAACTTGTACTCAAAATTAAAAATGTAATTCATGTAATTTAAATAAAAGATGAATCAAACTTGAAAGTTGAAACTTGTCACTTACTTGTACTCCTTCTGAACTATTGCCCCTGCTGTTTTGCACACTGAAGCTACATCAGTAATAACTTGAACAACATTGGATTGCCCCACCTCTGCAATGGAATCACATAACTGGTCTTTTAAGAACATAGTGTTCTTTTCTTGACTAGAATAATCAATGCCCCTGAGCAAAAAAGGGCCAGACATGGAAGATACAATGATGTTTATTAATGGATGATTCCTACAATTAGTCCATCCATCCATGAAAATTGAGCATCCATCTACACTCCAAGATGCCTTCAAAGGTGCCATTGCCTTCTTAAGACGGGCTTTCTCCTTGTCCACCAATACAGTTCAGAGCTTCTCATAACTAGGAGCTTTATACCCTTGAGGTCCATCATTAATAGCACGAACCATATGCGCAAAATAGGGGGAATAGACTGCATTGAAGGGAATGCCACATGCAAGAAAAAATCTTGTTATTGCAAGATCAACACCCTCCCTACCTTTCACATCAAACATGTCATGAAGGCCACCAAGTTTAGGCTTCTTGCATGTTTGACTAGTAGTGTTTTTTGATGCTCTAGATGACACTGACATATGCTCATCACCAACTTGAACTTTATCATCAGATGGTAATTATTCTTCATTTGAATCATCATTTTCATCCACATTGTGACATGGTCTAGAGATTTCTTTGCTTGTCTTACCATCAGCCTTTTGTTGCTCTCTTTGTGCACTAGGGAGTCTAGTAGGATCATTTGGGTCTCCAGTGCAAGCATCAACATCCTTCCTTGGTATCTAACATAAAATGAGCTTTAACTCTGGTATAACTCCCTTTCCATTTACGCTGACATAAAGTTCATTTTATTGTTGCTGTCCCCCTAGCACCCTTTGGAGGTTTTTGCCTATCCACATATTTTCAAAGTGGATATTGTGGATTTGATGAAGACATTTTTTATTTTGCAAATTTTGGAAGACAATTTGAATATGTTTAACAAAATTCAAAGTAAAAGTTATGTTAATAGATGTTAATAATAATTATTAATGAGAGACTAAGCTATATTTTATGACAGCATAACTTTCGTGTCTCTGTAACTATGACAGCTATGTGAGAGAGCTCAAGGCTACTACTAAAACAGAGGATACATACAAGGATACGGCATGCGTGAATGTTTATGCTACTTATTTCAAACATAAAACAAGAATTTACATGTAACATTGTAAGATGTCTAATGCCAGAGCAACGATTCCAGCATTTACTTAAGAAATCAAAGTATGCTAGGAAGAAGTATTGCTGTACGTTGAGAATATCTCTTCAAAATGAAAGATAGCCTATTTCATCATTCATGCAAAGGGAGTTCCATGTTAAATATGCTCGGGCATCATTGGTGAGTGTTCATATGGTACTTAAGCTGTATAGTCAATGTGGTGATCCTGCTTTCCACTTTTTTAGTCTACACCCGCATGTCTGTAGCAGTTAACAATACCTGAATTTCGTAGATAGAGCTTGCAAAAATTCTATTTACTTGGGCAGTAAGATAAAATTAGATAGGAAAATTTTATGAATGTCCAGCAAATGACCAAAAGATATGACTCTGGAATTAAAAAGTACAGCCAATGATGACAAATATGTAGGGATGCCATAAGAAACCCCAAAAACATAAAGCAAAAAACAAGAAGATCAAAGAAGGAAACATGCACTAAATTTTCCATCAAAGAAGAAAGAGGACAGAGTCCAAGAGATCAACTACAAGTCCGTAAGACAGCATAACGAGGTGTAGGACGAGGAGCAGGAAGTATCCGCAAAAAGTATCTGCCACAGAGTCAAGCACTGATAGGGCTCCAATGCATCGTCTAATGTCCGTCAGGCTGTCCCCTAGCAGTAAGTTCAGATGTTTATCATGACGATGACTGGGTTCAATAATCAAAAGTTTTCAGTTTGGAAACTTGTTCTAGACTAGCATTTTGAATCAAGAATCAAGATTTACAAATCTTAAATACATGATGCATCTTTGGAAGATTGTTTTTATTCATAGATGACAGATAAATCAGAAAAATCCTTTCAATGTCTTGCCTTTCTTAGTAATATGAGGGATTTGGATTTCAAGGAATTGCATGATTTTGCCATTACTCCTGCACAAGTAGCCCACAAAATCAAAATATTTTTGAAGGGAAGCTGGAGGCCTCTATCAGAAAAGACTCAAATAATCCTGAAAGGACTGAACATTAGCTATGACAAGGAACCTAAGGTATGTGTAGGGCAGGGGCTATTATGTTTTTGAATCTACACATTATATTTATTTGAAATATGCACCTGGGCAAGGTACAAACAATAGAGCTGACTTGTATGCATGGCTTCTTCTGAAAAAAGCAGTAGCAAAAAGGTTCATAACATATAAGGCAAACAACAAATGAAGAATTGAAAACATGCTGTTAGTCAATCATGAATTAAATTCTGGATGCCAAAACCATTTTTTATGAGCTTTCCTCTAATCAAATTTATAGAGAGTTCAACATAAAGCCAGATCAACTTTCTAAAGCTATATTAATGAAGGGTGGATTCCTATCTCAGCAAGAGTTCAGAGGAGGGACTCGAATTTAAAATTCTGAAAGGTCGCTTTATTGATGCTGGCGCTGAAAGCATTTCAGTCATTTGTTGTGATTCTGTTTAGTTAGCTGATTGAGCCCAAGGGCTGTAAAATAATTTTGTGAAAAAATCGTGAAGGCTGCCTTGGTGGAGCCTAGGATGACTATATGTAGGAATTTTCAATTCAAAACCAAGTGCTCACGCTCCCCATCTTCATATGGAAGTAAAATTTTAAATATTTGATTGCTAAAATCAAGACTGGGTGAAAGTCCTCGTAATCTGGCCAGCACACAATTGTAGCATACCTCAGTGAGGAAGACTAGGTGCAAGTCTTTGGCATCTAACTTTCTAAGATGAAGATATACATCTGAACAACAACGTTTCGGCTCTCTGCCCTGTGCAAACCTCACCTCAAACTGCCTGACGTCTCCCCTGCGCAAACAGCGTCCTTTGCACAGTCAACCACTGGTGATGGAACAGTCAAACGCCTAACGCCTAATGCCATTGGTGCTCTGTCTGTCTGAAGGTGAAGCACTGCCGCCAGAAATGGGTAAACAGAACAGCTGAACCAAAAACAAAAATGAAATTCGATGGTTGTGGGTTAGTTAAAAGTTTAGGTTTTAACTTTTAAGTTTTTGACATTTGTTAATAAATTATAATAAATATCATATTATTAATTTTTAAATTTTATTTTTTAAATTTCAATAAAAAAAATATTTGAAAATTAAAGTTTTAATATAAATTTTTTATGAAGAACCCAAAGAACCCAAAAAACCCAAACTGAAGAACCCAAAGAGCCGGTTAAAGGAAAATAACCCATTTTTTTTTTGGAGAACCTAGTTCTTCATAGAAGAACCTAGTTCTTATGGGTTCTTCTGAGAAGAACTCGTACCCGAATCTGGTACTTAGGGACAGGAACCCGGGACGGGTTCGAAAACCCCACCCCTGGGTTCGGGAACCTGTGCAACATAGGTTTGCTGTAGTAGGGGTTCCTCTTGTGGAATTTTCACATGGTATCAGAGCTGTGGGTGAAGCAAGAACAACAGAGCAGGTAGATCCAGCGCTTAGCAGAAGAAGGGAGTTCGAAAAAGCTGTAGGAGGCAGTAGTTCAAAATCCCCAGAAAGTTGATGCAGTGCCAAGCCGAAAGTGCAGATTTCAAGGCAGTCTCTCTTCGAGTGAGCTAACGGATAGAAGGACTTCCAGTTTGAATTTTTGTAGGGGGAGAGGGAGCAGTGCTAAAGCCTCAACGTGAGAGAGTTGGTGGGAGGCAGATTTTTAGTAGGCCATTCGCTGGGTTGAAAAATGTCAGAAGAAGGAAGAGAAGCACCTTCAGGGAACTTTTCCTTAGCAGACTTCCCGCCGAGAAGTCCATTTTCTCAATGGCTGAGCAACAACAGTGAGAAGCAGAGGGGATTTTCGACATTTTTGGCAGATATGGCAACCAATGGCTTGAGGGATTAGGACAGGTTGGACGGAGCATCCAACTACGTCATTTGGAAGGCTAGAATGTCTTTCCTTCTAGATAATCATGCCCTCAAGACTTACGTCGATAGTGTGGTGGTTGAACCTGCGGATGCAGATTCGCTGAAAAGTACAAGGATGAGATGGCAAAGGTCAAGAGGATGATCCTGGATGAAGTCAAGGATCATGTGGTGTTTCACGTTGGTAGCAGGGCAACTGCTAAGGAGATGGGGGATGCTTTGGCCATGTTATATCAGGGATCTTCGGAGTAGCGGAAGATGTACTTGGAGCAGAAGCTGAGATTTGCTCAGATGCAGAAGGGAGAGCGTGTGGATCCATTCCGCACGAAGTTGAAGGAAACCTATGATGAGTTGTTTGCTGCGGGGCATACACCTCAGGATTTCGAGTTAATTAGACTAGCCCTCAATTTTGTCTTAGATGAGTGGCAAGCTTTTGTCCAAATTATCTTGGGCATAGCAGCATTGCCTAATTGGGATGAGATGTGGGCAGCTCTAAAACAAGAGGAGCTGAGAAGAGACCTAGTCAAGGTCAAACTTGACGGAAGCAACAACAAGAATGAGTTGAAGCCCAAGGAGGAGGATAATGCAGCCCTTGCATCGAAAAGGCAACAAGGGCAACAGAGACCAAAGATGGACGTCTCCAAGGTAAAGTGTTTCAGATGTTGTGAGATCGACCACTGTGCATCCCAGTGTCCTTTGAAGAAAAAAGACAAGGATGAGAAGCATGATCCTAAGGTTGTAGTCGCAAAGATGGAACAAGAGGAGTTCACCATGACAGCTGAGATACCTCTAGGAGAGAGGTGGGCTGATTTGGAGTTGTTGTTCGAAAGAGCTGCAGATGGGCAGGATCCTTAAGGAGTCCACCTCTCAGATCAATACCTTGCTATGGGAGCCCAGATTAGTAGTAGTAGGATGGACTAGTGTCGGATGGTGTTGAGGAGTGTCAAGGAGACAGTTGCAGTGGCTAGGAGTGCCAGAGTCTAAGCAGCACAAAGAAGAGTTGACAGCAGTGCAGATGGCACAAAGCAGAGGTCAACAGCAACACAGTAGATTCAGAGGGTCAGCATAGAGACTAGTAGCAGTCAGGGTCCAACATTCACGTGGTATCATACTGAACATAGTTAATTCAGTAATTTTGGATGTTTTTATGTTGCTTCTCTCAGAAACTTAGTTGTAGTACGGACGCAGTGTTAGCAGCAACAATGCTAGCAGCGTAGCAGATGCAACATTTGAGAGGGAGTTGTACAAATGTAGCATTGGTAGTGGCAGTGTCAAAGGCAACAATACAATTGCAGCAGCGATGTAGTAGTTGGTGGACAACATGTTAGACATCAGTAGCGCAGAGGACGATGCCTCAGAGTCAGTAGTATGCATCAATAGTATATTGGTAGAGCACATTTCTCGCTAAGAGGGAGTGTTGATTTGGGGCAGCATCAGATGTGCTCTAGGCCTCAAATTTTGCAGGGAGGCTTGGGTACATGCATTCCGAAGAAATCGGAAACCGTTTTGATAAATTCCACCCAGAGGTGATTTTATTAAAATAATTAATATTTTTAATGGAGTTCCTTAATGGGTATTAATCTAATTGTGGGTGTAACTTCTAGAAAAAGACAAAGATCAAGTCAAAACGATTTGAGCCTTTGATTAGAAGTTAATATAGGTCGTTGGTTGTCTAACAAGAAGATATAAGAAGAGGTTTGAAGGTAATTTGGAAAATACACCAAGAGAGATCAAGAAATCGATTTTCTGAAGTGAAAAGTTCTCAGGAGGAAAATTTGATTGAGGAGATTTCTTGCAGTTGAGGGGCAGGGATAGTTGGGGTTGGAGTATCTTCTCAGGGACCCCCAATACTCAGCAGAGTCGTAGAGAAACACCAGTGAAAGTAGCGCAGAACAAGAAGGAATTATGCTGGGCTAGGAGGGCCCACGTAGAGCTTGACGTAGAGCTAGAAGGGCCAACGTAGAGGTAGAGTTGCCTTCTAGCAGAAGTCTGAAATTGCCAGGGCACTGCCAAATCAGCTGGGAGGGTTGACGTCAGAGCTCCAAGAGGTCAGGAGACCCAGTGTAGAGCTAACACAAACCCTCAGAGAGCTCCACACAATTACTGCAAAGGGGCAGCGAAGTTGTAGCCTGGGATAGTCAGTTTAGTTGCTAGATTAGACAGATTTGCCTGGTGAAGTGAGGTAATCTCACTAAGTTTTCTGCCAGTGTCTTTTTCTATGTAACTAGATTGCTGGAAGGGCATCTAGAGTTGTATTCAAAACTATTGCTTAATAATAATAAACCGTCAGAGTTGTTGCACTGATTTTCCCGCATTGGGTTTTTCCAGGTACATTTGTCCAAAAATAACATTGTCTATTGTGTTGTATTTTCTTTCTTGCTCAGTATCTTGTTTCCGCTTGTAATTTAATTAAGTGAAGGCTGCAGTAGTATTTACTTCGATATTTACTGTAGAACACAGTAAATAACTTGAATGGATTAACAAGTAGGAGAAGTAACATCAGTTTGCTGCAGTAGGGGTTCCTCTTGTGGAATTTTCACAATCAACACTCTTAAACCAACACCTTATCCTACTAGTGCTTAATGGAGTCTTTATGGCACTAATATAAGGGAAGGATATTGATGGAGTAAGGGCGGATGCTTAGGGCAGCCATTTCATAAACCCTGGCTATTGCTCTTGTTAGGGGAGACATTAAATATAGGGTCTGCTGATGCAAGAGCATCCTGCTCAAATGTCATTGTTTATTTGGTTGATTTAGGGGGTGATGTTTTCCTTAATTATTTTATAAATTATGTACATTTTAAGAGAAAAATCTGAGTGTGTGTTAAATTTAGGTATGTTCTATGCTAGAGCAATTTATTTAAATTTTCACAGTTGGCAATCACATCAGCATTAAAGTAAATTGCAGATAGAACATAAATATAAATCGCAGAAGACAAGCCAAGACAAGAGGACACAAGATGTGGCGCCAGCCAGGGACAAACCCCACAATGTGGGGAAACCCTTGATCAATTCTTTTTTTATGTTCTTCAAAGTTCAAAGAGAAAGTGAGAGAGATAGTACATTTACAATAGAAGTCCATACTTGACTTTTGATATCGCATGAGATCAGTTGAAGACATATTGCTTCAATTGATTCTCTAAGGTGACTCCTTCACTTATCTTAGTGCTACATCTCGTTCATTTGCTGCATCTTGTTACTGAGCTGCTCCCATCTGCTTCCATCATCATGCTGCTCCTTACTAATATGCCCGTCACGCTGCATCATGTGGTCTCATTCATCATCATGCTAAGACTGATCATCCTTATCATTCTCATTATTGCTTCATGACGCCCAGACTATATTATTTCTTTATTATGCTGAAGCATTATAACTGATTCTCCTTATAGACTGTAACATTGCTTTGTATGTTGAGACATATAGATCGAAGTCATACTGCTCACTGTGAAGTATTCTTGTTCCCATCTATACCACAGTGATCATCACCGAGACTATGGGCTATCTGCTACAGGAGTATCCAAAGTTTGTCATTTATTTGAGATAGATATGCTGAGATGCTCAGGCTTCATCCTTTCTTTGCTGCTCTCTCCATACAAGAATACCTTCAATCTATAGGTATCCTGAGAGGGTGACCAACCTTTGTTCTACTGCTCCTTAAACCATCTGAGGAGGCAGCTTGAACCCTTAGACATATCTCACCTCAATGCGGATCCAATTGTGGCTTCCTTCTTCGTGACTGTGGCTTCCATGCATTGACTGCGGCTACACCTCAGGACTGCGGCTCCTCTTCTTTGTGACTGCAACTCCATGCATTGACTGCAACTACACTCTATCCCTACGGGATTATGACTGCAGCTTGACTGCGGCCTTCTCTTTATTATTATGGCCACCATTTATGTGGCTACCATCTACTGCGGCTACCATCTATGCCTGTGAGATTATGACTGCGGCCTTTTATTACTGCGGCCACCATCTATGTTACAACGTGTAAATGTCTCTATTGCTATGTATACATATTGCCATTACTGCATATATGTATCTCCATTACCAGCATATATATATATATATTTCCATTGCCTGCGTGTGTATATATATATATATCTTTGTTGCCTGTGTGTATATAAGTATAAGGTCTTTTATATCTGCATATAGATGTCTCCATAGACACGAATTAGGGCATCACGTTGACTATAACTAGGGCTTCATCTATAGCTAGGGCATTCTTCATTAGTGTCTCTCCTTCACCAAAAACCCAAGACATGGAGAGAAGATCACTTGAAGAGTGTGTCAAAATGACTTCAAGTCCTCTTCTATTTATACTAAAACGTAGGTGATGAGTAGACACGTCTATTGGGCTTTTGAGCCTACTCAAGTTGCTAGCCGACTTGACAATTTGATTTATAACATAAATAAATTCATAACTTCATAAATACTTATCAGAATCGGATGATCTTTAGATCAATCTTACACCTCTCGATGAGAGGGATCCAATAAAAATATCAGCTGCCATAAATAAGATGACCCACATGGAGTTTGGCCCAAGTTGCCAATTTTAACACTCCCTTTCAACTAGGGAGAACTCCATCCGCTGATCCATATGTCCAACTGTACTATCTCTGCCATCAGTGCCCTGCACTGCTCAGCTTAGCTCTTGCTAGCTCTGCTCTGCTTAGCTCTGTTGGCTCTGCTCTGCTCAGCTCTGCTGGCTCTGCTCTGCTTTGCTCAGCTCTGCTGGCTTTGCTCTGCTCTGCTCAGCTTTGCTGGCTCTGCTCTACTCAAGTCTACTGGCTCTGCTTTGCTTTGCTAAGCTCTGCTGGCTCTGCTCTACTTTGCTTAGCTCTGCTCTGCTTTGTTGGCTCTGCTCTGCTCTGCTCTGCTTTGTTGGCTCTGCTCTGCTCTGCTTAGCTCTGCTAAACCATGAAGAAGAAGAATTGATCGAGAATGTGTCATACCATTCTTCACTGACCCTAAACCATGAAGAAGAAGAATTGATCGAGAATGTGTCATACCATTCTCCACTGACCCGAAGCCAGTGTTAGAGTGTGTACCATTGGTCCCAGACCAGTCCTCAATCGCCCGAAGTTAGTGTCATAGTAAGTACAACTCCTCCCACTGGTCCCAGACCAGTACTCTACTAACTCGAAGTCAGTCTCAGAGTATGTACCACTGGTCCCAGACCAGTCCTCTACTCACTCGAAGTCAGTGTCATAGTGGGTACAACTCCTACCACTGGTCCCACATCAATATCATTGATCCCAGATCAATGAAGGTCATCCTAGCATAGGGAGTATGGTAGATATAGCGATGCATCCATTGGTACTACTATGGTCCCTATCCTCATTTCCCTGCTTATTGATCAGATGAGAGGTACTTCCCATGAGTCCCAGACTGCATGGATAGGATGCCTTGACAGGAGAACTAATCAATTGTGTCCTCACAGGAGAACTAATCATCCTACTACATAATCGTCATGGAGAACACATCATCCAGACCTCACAGGAGAACTAATCATCCTGCTACACAGGAAAGCGAATCATCTTGTTCCACAAGAGAGTGAATCATCTTGTTCACAGGAGAGCGAATCATCCTGTCCACAGGAGAGCAAATCATCCTGTCCTAGTGCACACCACCAGGGGAGCGTGAGTCACCTTGTGGTCGTATGTTTCTCTAGTAAGAGCCGCGAGTCCCCAGAGCTCCCAGAGCTCAATGTATGCAACATGCAGGACCCTTTTACAAGGGTCTCTCGACGACTCCAAGTCGTTCGAGAAAATCACAAATTTGATCTTTCTCGGGGGCTCTGACAAAGTGTAGCGACTTGTACATCATCTCAGTGTGATGGAGCCTCCTTGCTCATTGACTTACCATATCCTAGATAAGGCAGTATCTGATGTCTATCTGCTGGAGCAATCATTGAATACAAAATTCCTCAATAATCGAATCCCACCTTTGGTTGTCACAGAGAATCACAGTGGTATTCATCATGTGTACTCACTGAAGAGTTTCCACAACCAGGCAACTTCATACGAGGTCATACTCGTAGTTATGTATCCGGTCTCGGCGGTACTTATAACAACCGATTTCTGCTTCCCGCTCATCTATGATATCGAAGCAGAATCCAAAGAGAACCAGCACTGAAAAGTGCTCTAGTGATCCTCCACACTGCCTGCCCAGTTAGCATTTGAATAATCATGCAGTTTTCATATTTCCGGCAGTGTATCTCAATCCATGAGAGATTGTGTCCCGAAGATATCTCAAAAGATTCTTGGCACCAATCCAATGAGGCTCCACCAAATATGAGCTTACCATGCTAACTGCAAAACATATGTCCGGAATCCAACTCACTCTTAATTTTGCAAATGAGAGGGTTTGCACCTGTTAGAAATAGTTCATCCGCATAAGGTGCCGGTATGAGAGGTCTATCATCCACAACCTTCGGGTAATGGTTTGGATTGGTTTCACTCCTAGTGAATCTCAGCTTCATCAAACAGCTATCAATTCTCTCATACTATGCCCGAGGTGTTTTGCTTCAAGCCATAGAGGGCTTTCTTCCACCTGTATACATGAGATTCCAGTTCATGAATCTCAAACTCCACGGGTTGTTCCAAACCTGTGGACCTGCGACATAAGGGGAATGGTCCCCTTGTAAGATTTTCCTTTGGTACATCTCAGACATGTACTTTCATTCTCTTTTTGAATTCAGGCATCCCGGTCACCATCTGACTCACAGACCTCCGGTGCTGAGTCAATGGACATGGTCCCCAGTGGACTTGATACAACCCTGAACTCTAAAACATCTTTGAAAAATCTATTTTCAAACACATACCTTTCCATGGATGAGTGCCACCTTGAAACCTTTGACTTCCATTTCTGAGATGGACACCAATTTCTTCTTGCGATCAGGTACATAAAAGAGATTCTGGGGTTCCTTGCTTTCTTTGAAGAGTCGATCATTTCCTTGATGACCTACATTACTTATCATTCCTCTGATCATTGAAGATGTCCCTAGAATGATTATTATCTTCATTAAGAGATGTGTCCCTGTCCTTCGAACACTCCTTCACATGATGGCCAAACTTATTACAACCAAGGCATCTACCTTTCCTTCCACCCTTAGATCTGAACTTCCCAATGAAGTGATCTTTAAGTAGGCCATCAAAAACTTTTGTTGCGCCATTCTGATAATATTCTCTGCTTCGTCTTCACACTAGGTGAATTAGAAAAGGGATGACGAACCCATTGATCCTTTTGTCCTGTCCCAACTGTCTTCGGTGATTGCTTTTTCACTCATGCTTGGGCATTGTCTTCATCTCAACTCTGATACCATGTTAAGTTTTGGTATGTTCTATGCTAGAGCAATTTATTTAAATTTTCACAGTTGGCAATCACATCAGCATTAAAGTAAATTGTAGATAGAACATAAATATAAATCGCAAAAGACAAGCCAAGACAAGAGGACACAAGATGTGGCGCTAGCCAGGGACAAACCCCACAATGTGGGGAAACCCTTGATCAATTCTTCTTTTATGTTCTTTAAAGTTCAACAGAGAAAGTGAGAGAGATAGTACATTTACAATAGAAGTCCATACTTGACTTTTGATATCGCATG
>Ga0115842_100847_pt1 | contig 12077 bp, 10 predicted proteins | sample InSIn2SAF170_2_FD_83856 | JGI IMG/M metagenome (GOLD analysis project Ga0115842, IMG submission 83856)
TTTCTTGTTTTTTGTCTCCTTTTGTTTTCAATTTGTGAATAACTATTGTCCGTGAACATGAAATGACTTCTTAGTATGTGTGTGGTTGAACTCTAAAGAGTCTTGTGACATTTCAACATTTGGCTAATCTTTTGTCCATCTTCCTTGTGTTGGTTATATATTTTGGTCGATGAAGTTCCAATGGAAAATATGATCTCTCCGTAAGGAGAGTTTTGGTCCAACCATGAACCCATATCTTCTGGATACCTGATGACTACACTTGGTCTTTATGTTTTGATGTTTTCAAGTTTATCCAATCAGTATAAGTGAAGAAGGTGAAAAATCTAAACGAGCAAACCTAAATCAAAGGTCTCTATATGCTTCTTTGTTAAGTTTAGGTATGTTCTATGCTTAGAGAAATTTATTTCAATTTTCATAGTTAGCTCAATATCTTTTCTAGATTATCAATCACATCAGCATTAAAGTAAACTACAGATAGAACATAAACATAAATCATAGAAGACAAGTCAAGACAAGATGACACAATATGTGGTGCTAGCCAAGAAAAAATCCCAATGTGGGGAAACCCTTGATCAATTCTTCTTATATGTTCTTCAATAGTTCAGCGGAGAGAGAGAGAGATAGCACGTTTACAACAAAAATCAACACTTTGACTTATCTAGATAAGAGCGTAGATCATCTCTAAGAAGATGATACATGAGATTAGTTGTAGACATGTTTCTTCAACTGATTCTCCAAGTTGACCCCTTCACCTATCGTTGCATTGCATTCCATCATCATGCTACACCTCACTGTGTTGCACCATGTTGCACTGATCATCACTATGTTGCATCTCATCAGGCTTCATTATTCATGATTGTACCCATCACTGTATTGCATTATGTGCCATTGCTATATCATGTTTCCGTATTGACCTATGTGTTGGTTGCATCTTTCTTGCTTGTTGTCCCTAGCTTGCTTGTTGTCCCTAGCATGCTTGTTGTTGCATGATAGTTGTCCCTTGCATGCTAGCTATAACATTACATGCTTGGCGTGTTTGCTGCTAAGTACCATACAACTATCCCAATGTTAGTTAGTTGTCCCTTGCATGCTTCTCTCCTTTAGAGACAGATGCTTTGTCTATTCCGCCAATTTCGGCAATTTCGGTTGTTCTCCACAGTTTTAGCAGCTCTAGCAATTCCAACTATTCCCGGAAGTTCCAGATTTTCTCAATAGTACTGGAAATTCCTGACAGTTCCGGCTTCTACCCCCTATGTCAGCTTTCCCAAACCTTTCGGAAGTTCTGGCTATTCCCAGTAGTTCCAACTATTCCCGGCAGTTTCAACAGTTCTGGCAATTTCGACAATTCCGACAATTCCTAGCAATTCCCATAAATCCTGGCTATTCCCGATAGTTCCAGTAGTTCCAACTTTTCTCAACAGTTTCAACAGTTCCTGGAAATTCCGGCTTCTACCCTTTGGCTTAAGGCAATGTTATCCCTTAGGATCACTCCTCCTACTAAAACCTAAATACAAGTAGAGAGAAAGAGATCCCAAGTGTGTTGAATGACTTGAAGGCCACCTCTATTTATACTAAAACGTTGAGCACTAGTGGGATTTATTTTGTTGCTGGCCGACCTTGACGAATTGTCCCATAACACAAATAAATTCATATCTCCATGAATACTTATCGGAATCGGATGATCTTTAGATCAATCCTAAACCTCTTGATGAGAGGGATCCAAGAAAAATATCAGCTTCCATTAATAAGATGACCCACATGGAGTTTGGTCCTAGTTGCCAATTTTAACAGTTGCATATAGGCAGATGAATGCCGAGGGCAATATTCCCTCAAAGGGGAGGGAATTTAACAACCCCACCCATGGCCCTCTCATAAAACACATTGTAAATATTTTGCTATATGTGAAATTTGAAAAAGGGGGCTAAGTCAAAGGGGATTCCAGAGCTGGGAAGAAGGATTGCTTGCTTGGGATGATGTGGTTTCTTGTGTAGAAACTTGAATTTCAGAACAACCATTAAAACTGGTTGGTGTGGGAATTTAAGAGACTGGTTCTTGAATTAAATGGGTTGCAAGAGAAAATTAGGTAGGCCCATGTTGCTTGAGAACCAACAACAAGAAAATGTCCTTTCAGAGAGACTGCACATTACAAGTCAACAAGGACGCATCAGCGAATGCAAACAAGGAAAAGACAGTAGGAGGATTCATTCGAGGAGGGTTAGAAGCATTCAAATGCATATAAGAGGCAGACAAAGAAGTCAGAGAAGATTTGGAGCATCTAGTGAGAACAATAGGCAGACAACTCTGAAGAGAAGAGAAGGGGATTGGTTCTCTGGTTCCCTGGAGGTTGTGGGTTGAGTTGCTAGACTCTGGAGCCCTATAACAGCTTGGGGTCAATAGAGGTTGTGGGTTGAGATAGGATCCTTGGAGCCCTATAACAGCTTGGATCCCTACAAGCTGTGGGTTGGGATGGAATCTCTAGAGCCCTATAATAGCTTGGGTCTCCTAGAGGCTATGGGTTGAGATAGCAGATTTTGGAGCCTTGTAACAACTTGGGAAGAGGCCATCCTGAAGTAGCATCAAAGGAAGATTTGATTGATGACTTGTGATTACTACATTATTGTAATAGTGGACTCTAGACTCCTTAGAAGGGGGTGAATCCCTATGTGAGCACTTGGGGGTAAGGTGGAGCACCTCTGGACTCCCTGTGTTGTCAAAGGAAGCATTGGTTAGCTAGTGGGATTGAGGAAGGAGGTCCTCTAAAGTCCCTGTTTCGATTGGCAATTGGTGTTTTAACCCCTTAAGCAAACATCCCCCTTAGACTCTGGAATCTGGTTCAGGAGTGACAAATGCAAGTGTGGTTGTAGCTGTCTATGGTTGGGTGGAGAGTCCTTGTCCCAGAATCAGTGGCCCAGCAAGTTTAAAGATAAATATCTGGTAGTACTTGTTTATCTATTGATGAACCATGATGCATTCTTCACTGTGATAGCTTTGGATTATGGAACTGTATTTGTGTTGTTTATGTATGAATATGTGGATGCATTTTTATGCAGATATGATATTGATGGACATGCTGAATATATATATATATATATATAATTGTGTGTGTGTGTGTGTTGTTTCTCTGGAATGAATGATATTGTTAAATAAACTAAGCATAAGCTTTTGAATTGGAAATAAGATGTTGTGTGAATAACTTGTTGGTGTTGATCACAGAACAACATATGCACAAATGTGTAATAAACCATATGATAATAAGAACCAAGCTATAACGTTGAGCTGAACCTTAAGCCGAATGAAATGCTTAACTGTAATGGGAACAACACATAAATGAATGATAGAGGAACATAAGGCCATGTTACAAGCTGCAGCAAAGCCATAAGAGCTTAGAATAAAACTTGAAATAGTGGGCTCGGAGACCCTTTATTAATATTCAACAGTTGCATTGAAGACCTTCTGCTTAGCAGGGTCTACATTCGCTTACATCCATTTATTTGCCTAACTTACAAGATGCTTTGCCACGCGGCAGGCATTGCATGAGCATTGAGGTTTGTTTCCCTTGGGGCTAGATGAGCCCATCAGCTTTACCTAAATGGCCTTCAGCCTTGCATTCTGCATAGGCTAGATCATCCTAGTGCTGCTAGTGAGGCACCAGGCAGTTTTGTATAGCACCATGGTGCTACTTACAGGCTCGACATGGATTCTAGTATTGTCGACATGTGGCGAGCGACGTGGAGACCGCTTAGGAGCCCACACTAAGCCCGTGGTAGGTAATGGATGTCGAAGCGCCTATGCCGCCATGTGTGAGATTCCCTGTCAAAGAACAGGGAATGCAGGTAGGCTAGAATCTCTTTGGAGTTGGATTCACCCAAGCGCAGGAGGGATAGCACCATAGAACATCTTAATAAACCATTGACGTCGACATAAAGCCTTGACGTTGATTCGGAGGTCTGTCGGACCTCTAAAACAAAGTCATGGTCAATAAGGCTAGCTCAAGGAGGTTTGTGTAGCAGTAAAGCTTGTCCTTGGGGCAACCATGGAGATCGCCTTCTAATTCACAACATAAGGCAAGGTCAATATCCCTTAATTGAGCCATGGCAAAAAGCGAGAGAAAACTTGTCGCAGCAGAGAGGGATTGTGCCCTGAACTTATGAGAAAGAATCAAGTAACCTTATCTTTCGCTGATCAGAACCCTAGTCGTGGAGGCTTCCCATTGGCATGGCTTAATTCTCCTCTAACACGATTGGTCGCAAAAGTGTTGACATGGCCCAGAAGGAATACCCCGGAAGATTGTTATGTGAGGCAAAAGGGGCTACCCAGCATAGCGACAGTCAAGACACCCTAGTGGCCACACAACCACATCTGTTAATTTATTGGTTGGGGATGGACCTACCTGAAAGGTCATACCATTAGGTTTCAGCGGAGCACTCGCATAAGGTGTAGGCAAAAGGGAGCACGATGAGGTGGCAGTGCCACTACGTGTCCCAATCGGGAGCAAGGGTTGTGCAAGGGTGCGGCCCACCAAACCGACATGGCTTAAAGATAGAACTCGAAGGTCTTATCCCGAAACATTTCTAAGGGAGCGAGCAAAGAAAGGTAGGGTGAAAAGAAGCAGGATGATGTGGCACTATGACGTGCATCATGCAGGATTGCTATTGACTAGAATGGTAGGCACACAGCCACATAGGCCCAGACATCTGGCCCAGAAGCATGAAGAGAAGGCTAAAGTGAAAACATTGGGTAAGGACAAAAGGATCAGTGGATTCCTCATCCCTCTTCAAATTCACTGAGGGTGAAGTCAAAGTAGAGAATATTATCAGAATGGCGCAACGGAACTTTCTGATGGCCTACCTAAAGATCATTTCATTGGGAAGTCTGGATCTAAGGGTGGAAGGAAAGGCAGATGCCTTGGTTGCAATAAGTTCGGCCATTATGTGAAGGAGTGTTCAAAATGGCAGAGACACATCTCTTGATGAAGATAACAATCATTCCAGGGACATCTTCAATGATCAAAGGAATGAGAGGTCATCAAGGAAATGGCCGATTCTTCAAAGAATGCAAGGAACCCTAGGTATGAAGAATCAAATGTTGTTTTTGATAGGATAAAGAAGAGCATCTTGTATTGGCCCTCTCCTTCAGATTCTTTAGGAATCTAGCTTATTGATCGTAGTGCTTCAAGGCACCTCATCAGATAGAAGGGTGCTCTCTCGAATTTGGTAGAGACGGAAACAACTGTGGGATTATACTTGGAGTCGATGCCACCTGTCCCGGAAAGGGTGTAGGGAATGTTACCCCTCAATTGAATGAGGGTAACTCTATTCATTTACAAGAATCTCTTTTATGTACCTAATCGCAAGAAGAACCTGGTGTCCATCTCGGAAATGGAAGTCAAAAGTTTTAGGGTGGCATTCATCGATGGAAAGGTACTTGTTAAAAAATAGAATTTTCAAAGATGCTTTTTCTCCTGGGTTCAGGGTTGGCAATTTGTATCAAGTTGCAGGATGGTCCATTAGGGATCATGTCAATTGACATATCGCATCTATAACACCGGAGGTCTACCTTTGGGGCCCTACCCGATGTGAGTCAGATGGTGATAGGGATCCCTGAATTCAAGAAGAGCATGAAGGTACATGTTTGAGATGTACCGAAGGAAAATCTTATAAGGGGACCATTCCCCTCATGCAGCAGGTCCACAGGTTTGGAACAACCCGAGGAGTTTGAGATTCATGATCGGGAATCTCATGTATACAAGTGGAAGAAATCCCTCTATGGCTTGAAGCAAAACACCCCAGGCGTAGTATGAGAGGATTGATCGCTGTCTGATGAAGTTGAGATTCACTAGGAGTGAAACCGATCCAAACCATTACCCGAAGGTTGTGGATGATAGACCTCTCATACTGGTACCTTATGAGGACGACCTATTTCTGACAGGTGCGGATCCTCTCATTTGCAGAAGTAAGAGGGAGTTGGATTCCGCATGTGGAATGATAAACTGCAAGCCTGTGACTACCTCAAGGATCTTAACTTTCAGAATTTATATGGTAGTGATGTCGGACCAGATTTGGGAAATGCCTCTGAGTTTCATAAACTCATTTGCGTTGATGTTCTTGGTGAACTTCTGTCTGGACATATGTTTTGCAGTTAGCATGGTGAGATCATATTTGGTTGAGCCTCACTGGATTGGTGCCAAGAATCTTTTGAGATATCTTCGGGGCACAATCTCTCATGGATTGAGATACACTGCCAGAAATATGAAATTGCATGATTATTCGAAAGCTGATTGGGCAGGCAGTGTGGAGGATCACTAGAGCACTTCTCAGTGCTGGTTCTCTTTGGATTCTGCTTCGATATCATGGATGAGCAAGAAGCAGAAGTCGGTTGCTATAAGCACCGCCGAGACTGAATACATAGCTATGAGTATGATCTCGTGTGAAGCTGCATGGTTGCAGAAGCTCTTAAGTGAGCTGCTTGTACACATGATGAATACCTCTGTGATTCTCTGTGACAACCAGAGGGGGATTCGATTATTGAGGAATCCTGTATTCGATGATTGCTCCAGCAGATAAACATTAGATACTGCCTTATTTGGGATATGGTAAGTCGATGAGCGAGGAGGCTCCATCGCATTGAGACTGATGTATAGGTTGCAGACATTTTGTCAAAGCCCTGGGGAAAGGCCAAATTTGTGACTTTCCCAAACGACTTAGAGTCGTTGATAAGACCTTCTTATAAGGGTCCTGCATGTTGCATGCATTGAACTTTGGGAGCTTTTGGGGGATTGGGGTACTTACTGGAGCAACATATGACCACAGGGCGACTCACCCTCCCCTGGTGGTGCGCTATGTACAAGATGACAGGTTCAACCTTCCCCTGTGGTACCCCACGGTGACTGTGGAACAGGATGATTAGTTCTCCTGTGGGCCGGGATGATTAGTTCTCCTGTGGCAACTGTGGAACAGGATGATAATTTCTCCTGTGGGCCGGGATGATTAGTTCTCTCGTGGCAACTGTGGAACAGGATGATTAGTTCTCCTGTGGGCCGGGATGATTAGTTCTCCCGTGGCAACTATGGAACAGGATGATTAGTTCTCCCATGGCAATTGTGGAATAGGATGATTAGTTTTCTTGTGGGCCGGGATGATTAGTTCTCCCGTGGAAACTGTGGAACAAGATGATTAGATCTCCTGTGGGCTAGGATGATTAGTTCTCTTGTGGGCCAGGTTGATTAGTTCTCCCGTGGCAACTGTGGAACAGGATGATTAGTTCTTCTGTGGGCCGGGATGATTAGTTCTCCCGTGGCAACTGTGAAACAGGATGATTAGTTCTCCTGTGGGCCGGGATGATTAGTTCTCTCGTGGCGACTGTGGGGCAGGATGATTCGTTCTCTTGTGGATAGGATGATTAGTTCTCCTGTCGAGGCATCCTACCCATTCATGGGAAGTACCTCTCATCTGATCAATGAGCAGGGAAATGGGGTTAGGGACCATAGTAGTACTATCAATGGACGCATTGATGTATCTACTATACTCCCTATGCTAGGATGACCTCCATTGGTTTGGGATCAATATGAGTGGTTTGAGACACTCTCTTATGATATTGATCTGGGATCAATAACACTGACTTTGGGCCAGTAAGAGTGATGTGACACACTCTCTTCAGATGAAACTGACTTCGGGTCAGTAGAGAATGGTATGAAACATGCTCGATCAATTCTTCTTCTTCATGGTTCAATAGAGCAGAGCATAGCAGAGCAAAGCAGAGCTTAGCAGAGCAGAGTAGTGCAGGGCATTAATGGCAAAGATAGTATAGTCGGACATATGGATAAACGGATGGAGTTCTCCCTAGTTGAGAGGGAGTGTTAAAATTGGCAACTAGGGCCAAACTCCATGTGGGTCATCTTATTAATGGAAGCTGATATTTTTCTTGGATCCCTCTCATCGAGAGGTGGAGGATTGATCTAAAGATCATCTGATTCTGATAAGTATTCATGGAGATATGAATTTATTTGTGTTTTGGGACAATTCGTCAAAGTCAGCCAACAACCAAATAAACCCACTTGTGCTCAATGTTTTAGTATAAATAGAGGTGGACTTCAAGTCATTTCAACATGCTTGGGATCTCTTCCTCTCTACTTGTCTTTGGGTTTTAGTAGGAGGAGAGATCCTAAGAGATAATGCTGCCCTAATCTAGAGGGCAGAAGTCGAAACTGCCGGGAATAGCCGGCATTGTCGGAACTGTTGGGAATTGCTGGTACTGCTAGGAATAGCTGGAACTGTCGGGAACTGCCAGAACAGCTGGGAAAGCTGACGTAGAGGGCAGAAGCCAGAATTGCCAGGAAAAGCCGGAACTGTCGAAATTGCTGGGAATTGCCGTAATTGCCGAAACTGCCGGGAATAGTTGAAATTGCCAGAACTGTTGGGAACTGTCGGAGTTGCCGGAACTAGAGGGAAAGCTGACGCAGAGGGCAGAAGCCGGAACTGCCAAGAACGACCGGAATTGTCGGAACTGCCGGGAACAGCTTGAATTGCCGGAACTGTCGGAATTGCCGGGAACTGCCGGGAACTGTGGGAACTGTCGAGAACAGTCAGAACTTGTGGAACTGTTGGAACAGCGAGAGCATATGTCTCCAAAGGAGAGCAGCATGCAAGGGACAACTAACTAACATTGGGACAATTGTATGGTACTTAGTAGCAAATACACCAAGCATGCAATGTTATAGCTAGCATGCAAGGGACAGCTAGCATGCAACAACAAGCATGATAAGGACAACAAGCATGTTAGGGACAACAAGCAAGCAAAATGCAGCCAACACATAGGTCAGTATGGCAACATGGTGCAACAATGGCACATAATGCAATACAGTGATGGGTACAGTCATGATTAATGAAGCATGATGAGATGCAACATAGTGATAATGGGTGCAGCATGGTGCAGCGCGGTGAGGTGCAACATGATGACAAAATGCAACACTACGATAGGTGAAGGAATCACCTTGGAGAATTAGTTGAAGCAACATGTCTTCAACTGATCTCATGTATCATCTTCTTAGAGATGATCTATGCTCTTATCTAGATAAGTAAAAGTGTTGACTTTTGTTGTAAACGTACTATCTCTCTCTCTTTGTTGAACTATTGAAGAACATATAAGAAGAATTGATCAAGGGTTTCCCTACATTGGGGTTTGTCCCTGGGTAGCGCCACATATTGTGTCCTCTTGTCTTCTGCAATTTATGTTTATGCTCTATCTGCAGTTTACTTTAATACTGATGTGATTGCTAATCTAGAAAAGATATTGAGCTAATTGTGAAAATTGAAATAAATTGCTCTAAGCATAGAACATACCTAAAATTAACAGAAACACCAAAAACAAAACACAACACATACTGTTTCATGGAGCTTTATACAATATTTACAATCATATACATACTTGCTTTAACCAACAAATAAGAAGGGATAATTAAATTTCATGGCATCACCATTTCTCACATGGCCTCCTCTGGTCCAAATTCCTTCCACCGTACCTTGACTTTGTGAAAATTCCACAACCGGAATCCCTACTACAACACACTGATGTTACTTCTCCTACTTATTAATCCATACAAGTTATGTACTATGTTCTATGGTAAATATCGAAGTAAATAATACTGCAGCCTTCACTTAATTAAATTATAAGCGGAAACAAGATACTGAGCAAGAAAGAAAATACAACACAATAGACACCGTTATTTTTGGACAAATGTCCCCGGGAAAACCCAATGTGGGAAACTGGTGCAACAACTCTGAGGGTTTATTATTATTAAGCAGTAGTTTTGAATACAACTCTAGATGCCCTTCCGACAATCCAGTTATAGAGAAAAAGACACTGGCAGAAAACTTAGTGAGATTACCTCACTTCACCCGGCAAATCCCAGCTGATCTGACAGTTGAAATGACTATCCCTGGCTACAACTGCGCTGCCCCTTCACAGTATCTGCATGGGCCTATGTGAAGCTCTCTGAGGCTCTTCGTCAACTCTGCATTGGGTCTCTTTGCCTCCTGAAGCTCTGATGTCAACCCTCTTGGTTGATTCGGCAGCTCCTCGACAAATTTCGGACTTCTGCTGGAAGACAACTCTGCCTCTGCACTGCCCTTTTGGCTTTGCGTCAAGCACTGCGTGGGCCTTGCTGGCGTAGCATCAGTCCTTCCTGCATCTGCATTGCCTCCATTGGTGCTTCTTTGCCTCTCTGTTGAGTATTCGGGGTCCGGAGAAGATACTCCAATCCCAACTATCTCTGCCCCTCAACTGCAATAAATCTCCTCAATCGAATTCCCCCCTGAGAACTTCTCACTTTAAAAATTCGATCCCTTGATCTCTCTCTGGTGTGTCTTCCAAATGACCCTCAAGCCCCTTCTTATATCTTTCTGTTGGACAACCAATGACCTAGATTAACTCCTTATCAAAAGCTCAGATCGTTACACCCACAATTAGATTAATACCCATTAATATTTTAATTTTCCTAAGTTTAGACTTAGGAACTTCATTAAAAATATTAATTACTTTAATAAAATCATCTCTAGGTGGAATTTCCCAAAACGGTTTTTGGGTTCTTTGGAATGCATGTGCCCAAGCCTCCCTGCAAAATTTGAGGCCTAGAGCACATCCAATGCTACCCCAAATCAATACTCCCTCTTAGCAAGGAATCTGCGCTAGCAATATATTGCTGCTGCATATTGCTCTGACTCTGAAGCATCGTCCTCTGCACTGCTGATGTCTGACATGCTGTCCACCAACTACTGCATTGTTGCTGCGACTGTACTGCTGCCTTTGACACTGCCACTGCTACATTTGTACTACAACTCCCTCTCAATTACCGCATCTGCTATGCTGCTAGCATTGCCACTACTAACACTGCATCCGTACTGCAACTCAGTTGCTGAGAGAAGCAACTGAAAAACATCCAAAATTACCACGTGAATGCTAGAACTGATTGCTACTAGTCACTGCGCTGACCCTCTGGATCTATTGTGTTGCTGTTGACCTTTGCTATGTGCCATCTGCACTGCTGTCAACTCTGCTCTGCGCTGCTCAGACTTTGTCGCTCCTAACCACTGCAACTATCTCCTTGATACTCCTCGACACCATCCGACACTAGTCCATCGTGCTACCCCTGATTTGGGTTCCCGTAGCAAGGTATTGATCTGAGAGGTGGACTCCTCAAGGATCCTGCCCATCTGTAGCTCTTTCGAACTACAGCTCCAAATCAGCCCACCTCACTCCTAGAGGTATCTCGGCTGTCATGGTGAACTCCTCCTCTTCAATCTTCACGGCTGCGACCTTAGGATCGTGCTTCTCATCCTTGTCCTTTTTCTTCAGAGGACACTGGGATGCATGGTGGCCCATCTCGCCACATCTGAAACACTTCACCTTGGAGACGTCCTTCTTTCGCCTTTGTTGCCCTTGTTGCCGCTTCGATGCAAGGGCTGCATTATCCTCCTCCTCCTCGAGCTTTGACCCACTGCTGCTGCTGCTTCCATCAAGTTTGACCTTGACCAGGTCTCTCCTCAGCTCCTCTTGTTTTAGAGTTGCCCACATCTCATCCCAATTTGGCAATGCTGCCGTGGACAAAGACTTGCCACTCATTTGAGATAGAATTGAGGGCTAGTCTAACTAACTCTAAATCCTGAGGTGTATGCCGGGAAACAGACAACTCATCATGGGTTTCCTTCAGCTTCATGAGGAATGGATCGACTTGCTTTCCTTTCTGCATCTGAGCAGATATCAACTTCTGCTCTAAGTACATATTCCGCTGCTCAGAAGATTCTTAATATAACGTGACCAAAGTATCCCACATCTCCTTAGTAGTCGCTCTCCTAGCAACGTGGCACACCACGTGATCCTTTACTCCATCCAAGATCATCCTCTTGGCCTTTGCCATCTTATCCTTGTACTTCTTTAGCGGATCTGCATCTACATGTTCAACCACCACGCTGTCAATGTACGTCTTGAGGGCATGCTCATCTAGAAGGAAATACATTCTAGCCTTCCAGATGGCATAGTTGGAGGCTTCGTCCAACCTGTCCTAATCCCTCAAGCCACTGGTT
>Ga0115842_100848_pt1 | contig 12077 bp, 16 predicted proteins | sample InSIn2SAF170_2_FD_83856 | JGI IMG/M metagenome (GOLD analysis project Ga0115842, IMG submission 83856)
TCTTTGCAAGGAGATTGATTCTAGTTTTTAGGAGTGAGGTATCAATTAATATTTCAAGTGGCAGAACATTGGCTCCAAATAAGGTTATGTACTAGTAAGGGTTGGTGTGGTTACAACAGAGTCTAGAGTACAATTTTCTAAGGGTTGCTTAGTTAAATTGTTAGATATCGGATCAGCTAAGGGTTTGAGTTGTTTTCATCAGATTAAGACCTGTAGGTTACTTAATTGCAAGTGTAATGATAAATTAGTAAGGGATAAGTGATTACTTCAAATAAGTACTTAAACTTTCAAATCTTTGTTAAGAGGATAACCACCTATTAGGTACAGATTGATTGTTTGATTAAGTTTATATTAGTATAGATTGCTTGTTTTCTTAAGAATTGAATTATTATAGAATACTTAGTTTCTTTAGGAAGGAACTGTGGTTTGTTTAAAGATTGCATGGCTATTATTACAAGCTTTGTTTGTCTGCTTAAAGATTGAATCTCTATCATTATAGGTTACTTGTTGAGCGATGAATAATAAAATTAACCTTCACCAAAAACAGGGAAAACCCTTGTCTACTAAACTCAATGCAATCAATCAACACTAAAAACAGAGAAATTATCTATCCATTAAACTTAATGCACTCATAATAAACATTGAAACACTCACGGGTGTGCTATGTGCAATCCACTTGACCCACTCTATAATCCTGGAGTCTATTCATCAAATAGGGCTAATTGATACAGAGCCATCCACCATTTTATGAATGCGATATTCAATTAAAACAACTCGAAACTAGACTAAAAGTTCTGTTATGATTTCCTGTAAGATAATTTAAATAGAAATTCAATTAGTTCTAGTTCTTGAGGGAATGTAGAGTAGTTTGATAGCTAGATAAATCTCGTTCCTAATTGGTTCAAATTCACGGAATAGAGTTAACTGATCAAAACAATCACAGTAGTATTCAATGCATAGGTCATCCATTTCACTCATTAGGTGATTGTATAGCATTTCTCAGTTGATTACAACTCAATACGATAGCAAGCATGCTCTACTCTAAAATCAAGGCAAGGTTCACACAGGGTTCAACTATGAATTATGGAAACGAGTGAATGAAAGAAAATTAATGCATCTACGCTCTTTTAAACAACCAAATGAATGCAATTCACATACAGTCAAGCCAAACTAATTTGAAATGCAAGTAAAACTAATCGTAACTAATCACACAGTGATTCTATCTGCAATATACAAAGCAACCCAGATGGGTGGGCCTTGGCCACACCTGGGAGCTAGATAAACTTACAGTAAAAAGAAAATCTCAAATGCAATCAATCGACTGCCTTTAGCAATCCATCAATGCTTACTCTCAAAATTCAAAGCCAAACCATTTTGATATTATTAAAGATGAGTTATATCATTCATGACAAAGTATTTTCACAGTTTCTAACTCTAACTTGACATATTACATCCCCTACCTTTATAAGCATTTAATTACAATTAAATACTGAACTAACAATAGTAATTTATAACAATCTTGACAAGTCGACTTCTCCAGAGTAAATAGGTTCGAAAGGCTGCCTCGAATTGGTCCAACAACTTGTAACCAATTCCCAAACTTGGTGTATGCCGTAACCAGAGAAAAGAGAACGAATATCTTGGGATCAAATGTGTTCCTTGCAAGGCTAGTGAAATCCCATCATCTAGAAGTGCATGACTACTTATCCATTGCACAGTTTGAGTACCAAAACCGAATATATGTTTGTGTATAATAGTAAGGAGCCAAGGTACACCAACTGCTTCTTTCCATTAGCTTCCTGCACATCTTTGTTGCAAAATCTACACTTGATCATAATAATTAGTTAGTTTTAGGAATCAACTACCTATATCTACTTAAATCCACTAACAAATATCCAAATGCAACCATAAAAGGATTTACCTCGAATAGGGATTAGGATCATGAGAGGATAGAAAAATAGCAAAGAAATAGGCTCCATTGTATCAAAAAGAGGTCAAAATGGGGATTGGATATGGTATTAGTAAGAACAAAACAGATGATCAACATCCTCCCACACTGATCTTGATGCATGCCCTCATGCATCCAACAAAAAGGAGATTGCATTCGACTAAAGAATATTGTGGTCAAAGACCGGCCATCTTGATTAAAACCTTGATCCCTTGTCAGATAGGTGGTGAACACTTTTGAAATTGCAGTGCTAATTTCTTTTCATTCAATCATCTGACAGGCTTATTTTGGGCTGCTTTCCATTTCAGAAGATGCTTATTTTTCCTTGTCAAGGCATCATTTTGGGCATATAGTTTAGTATTAGAGTCCCTGACTTGCTAATTTACCTCTTTTACAAAATGAAATAAAACATTATATTTATTTTCTTTCTCTCTAAGCTTGGTTATTGTCTTCTAAAGCTTGAAAATCCTGATCTTAAAATTCTCTTCAGCATCCAGTGTGGGGTCTTTAGTGGGGGTTGTTGATTGTTACGAGGTACTTCCTCCCAACGATTTGCCTCTCAGTTTCTTGGATGATTGGTGTTGAATAACATGTGTAGTGTCTTTTCTTATTGTCAGTCCCGTGGGAGACAAAGCCTCCAGAGCCTGGGAAATATCCTTAGGAATTTTAAGCTTAGAAGTAGCAGTGGCCTCTTCCTCAAGGGGAATTTTGGATTGCATAGGATCGTCATCACGGGAAGACAAAATAGAAATATGTGCAAGGCCTGTGCCTTCAGCATTGGTTGACAGGGTATGAGCCATGCTGCAGGTCTGACGATGGCCTTGAATTGAGGTTTCAGCTACAGGAATTAAGGAAGTGTTGTAGGCGAACAAGGGGCGTCGATGTTTGGCCTTATGGGTGGTTCTTCCGAGTTTGACAAAGGGCTCTAATAGAGATGCCAAAGCGTTGCTCTCTGACATGGGGCTTAATTCTAGCTCAGTGAATTTTTCCTGATCATGTTTCCTTTTTTGCTACGATCCCAACAAAATTTCCTCTGAACCCTTGCTTGTGCCATTGTTTAAATTGTCTGCAGTTGTATGAGAGGGTTCGGAACCAGGGATAGGGGAATGGGTAGGTGAATATTCAGACTTAGATGGGGGCATGGCATCATTGATTTTTAAAGATTGGCCTACTACATGTTGCCAACCCTTAATTTGTGTCTCTTGTCCAGGGAATGCCTCAATGAGGAAATCCTCCCATGACCACTTTCGTTTCCTAATCTCGGCAACCAGTAAAATTTTGATTAAACTATGATGATACAATGCAGTTTCAGGCTTCTTTCCATGAGACTGTACACCCTTTTCCATTTTATGCAAGCTTGATTTTAGGAAATAAGGAATGTTTAGTGGCCTATATTCAACAAAATGAACCATGCGCCTGATATGATAAAGGAATAAAACAACAAACGTTCCTTCACAGGTCACAAAGTGTTGTAACATTGTCAGGAGTGGATGCCATTGGTCTTCTATGTAGTTACGAAGCACTCCCTCTGTCCAACTAATTTACCTACAGGCTAGTTTTAGGAACACAATGCAATTCGTATGTCTAACTCGCTGCACTTAAAAAATCACTCACCAACCACTGGTAGCCCAATAGCCCGGTTCACTGATTCTTCTGTGACACTGAAGTTGAGGTCACTGACTTGGGCATGCTCACCATTAAAACTTCGAGTGAATGCCATTATGACTTGATCATTATAGCCGTAAAAATTTCATAAAAATATCATCCATCCTTTCTCCTCTAGAATTCCCTTACATTGTTCATATTATGGACCGTGCAGAAATTGAACAAAAGTCGGTTCATGTCTGTCTGCTCCCATGGCACCTGCGTTCTGTCGAACTCTCACTTTTCTTCAATTGACTGTGTTGTTGGTTTCTTATTATCCCTCCGCCCATGCTCACAAGCAGTATCTATTTTAATGGCGGATGAATGATTGTCGCAATGATGGATCGGATACAAGGGATCGATTGTCATGATGGTGATAATCCTGTCTTTGACTGGTTTAGAGCGTGGGCAATTGGTTGCAGTGTGTGATCCATGGATGGAGTGTGTGAGCATTTTGACTATGAGATGACGCGTCTTTACCATGATGAAAGAGGGTGTCATGAATCGATGATCAAGCAGGCGAGTAGTCATCATAGCAGGGGATAGATCATGGTGATGGGGGGTGATGTCTTATGAGCATGCTGGAGGATAAGTGTTTACAAGATCGAGAATAAATAGGTGAGGTCATAGGATGTATGATCATGATGATCACAGGATAGATTTAGAGGCGCCCTTCAATGATTAACATTTTAACTACTTGCCAGTTAAACTTAAGCAAAATACAAGTTCATACTTTACCACTTAAATGATTTGTGTGAAGTGTGCAGTTGATGTGTTGAAGCCACGCCTTCTCTAATGATGTGCCCACTTCCTTGTTTCTAGAGGATTTCCACACTGTACCTTCGGCAAATCTGGTACTTATGCCATGAACCTGTACTAAACTCAGAGTGAGCTAGTAGCCCTGATCAGTTCTTATCTTCTTTTAAAGATAGGCCCTGACTCATCAAAGCGTGGTAACAAAATAAGATGATTCGATTTATAATACAAGATCTGTCACATATTGTGACAGCACTGTGTGCTTATAGGCCCCAATTTTTAGGCAATATCTCAGGGCTCTTGTATGAAATATGAGTGGCATTATGGATAGAGAATAGACATAAACATTTAACAGAAAATGACACATCATATTTCGATCAAAACATGAAACATAGGTATCTTGCACAATATGTGGAATCAAATTCTGAGATCCTTATGAGGGAACAAATGGAACTGGACATAGTATAAGATATTGGTTGTCTGTGCTGATTTCAATCCTTCATATTGCATGTCAAACTACTCTATTATTTTAGAAAAGGAGACTACTTATCAATCCATGGATTTTAACCAGGCCTAGAATGATAGTTGGATGGGGCATTTCTTCTTTAGGGAGTTGGAAATGGCCAGAAGAGAGCTCCAAGGGGGCTTCTTTTCTGTAGCTTATTCCTTTGGGTCTGTAAAAGAATAATTCACAACCCAGAGGATCCCTGTACTACTACTACCTTATTATTTTAGCGAGCCTAAAGTAGTTATTGCTCGAGGGATTCTTATTTAGAGAGTCTGAATTTCCCAACTAGACTGCATGGGTTATCTTTCTGTAATCATTTCCTTGAGCTTGGGAAAGAACAATTCTATGCTCAAGGAATCCCTAGACTAATACAGGTCCATTTCATTTATGAGCCTGGAACAGTTTATGCTCAGGAGCTTCATATTTAGAGAGTTTGAAGGCTTCCAAAGAAGACTCCACCAGTTCCTTTTCCATAGATAATCCACCAGACCTTGATAAAGGAATAAACTTCCTTCTGGTGGATTCCTCCTTTATTCTACATGGATTGTGGGGAGGACCGCCTGTAGATATAAAAAGTGACAGCCCACTTATATATATATATATATATATGTAAAAGAAAAAAACTAATCAACTGAACCAGCAAGGGGCTGATGATTGTCATGATTTAGCTCCAATCCTAGATCCTCTCATAATTCCTACAAAAATTGATCACATGAAAGTGGTTTATGATAAACTTTAAGCTGATGGCCACTTACTACAAAAGAAACCTTATCATTGTCGATAGTACAAATACGAACTGAACCGTTATTAAAGACTTCAGTTACCTCATACGGTCCCAACCATCTAGTGAAAATTTTACCTTTGAAATGCTTAAACTTACTATCGTATAACAAGGCCTAGTCACCTGGATGAAAGATTTTCTTATTAATAATTTTTTCATGCCAGCGGGTTCTTTGGTCTTATACCAATGTAGTTCTGTGGTAGGCATCTTGTCAGATTTCATCAAGCTCGTTCAATTGCATCAATCTCTATTCTTGAGCCTCATTTAAATTCATGCCCAACTGAGCAGCAGTTCTAAATGTTTTTACCTGGAATTCAATGAGCAAGAGCACTTGTTTGCCATAAACTAATTCATAAGGTGTGTGTTTGGAAACATTCCTCCAGGTGATCCAGTAAGCCCAAAGTGCTTCTGGTAACTTTTCTACCCAATCTTTGTGATGCAATTGAATTGTTTTCGTAAGGATAGATTCCAACACTTTGTTCGTGGACTCCACCTACCCATTAGCCTAGGGGTGGTAGGGGGTTGATTTGCGGTGCTTAACTTGATATTCCTCCATGAGTACCTTGACCAACTTTGATGTAAATTGGGTCCCTTGATCAGTGACAATTTCACGAGGCACCCCAAATCTTGTAAAGATGTCTTCGAACAAAAAATCTACTACTGCCTTCTCAGTGGCAGCATACAATTCTTTGGCCTCCACCCAATTGGTGATGTAATGAGTGAATACCAAAATATATTTCTTCTTGTTTGACATTGGAGAGATGGGCCCTACGAAGTCCAATGCCCACTTCTCAAATGGTTCAATAGAAATTTGTGGTTGAAGAGGAATTTCATCGGAGGTAACTGGTCTCCCCATTCTTTGGAAAGCATCACAACTTAGAACAAACTTCTTAGCATCTTTGAATAAGGTCGGCCAATAGTATCTGGTATGGAGAAATTTATATGTTGTTCTTTTGTCAGTGAAATGGCCACCACAAGGCTCGTTGTGACTAACACTTAATATATCATGCATTTCATCCTCCTGCACACATCGTCTCATAATCAAGTTTGGCCCTGTATAAAATAGATCTCCCTCAATCCAGGAGTAACTAGCATTGTGTTGCACTATACTGTGCCTCTCTCAGGCTAACAGGCTTTGAGGCAGTCTTCCTGATACATAATTGGTGATGTCAGCGAACCAAGGAGTAATAGAAGAAATGGAAAATAGAGCTTCATCTGGGAATTTGTAGGGCACTGGCATTGGCATGCTTCCTTGCGTAAGATTCAAACAAGATAAGAAATCAGCTACCAAGTTATCTCTTCTAGGCCTATCAATTATAGTTATGTTAAATTCTTGTAGAAGCAATAACCATCTAGTTATCCTACCATTAATAATAGGTTTATTCATTAAAAATGTAACAGAAGAATGGTCTGTATGGATGAATGTTTCATATCTGGTAATATAATGTCTAAACTTTCCTATAGCATGCACAAATACTAATAGTTATTTTTTAGTAACCGTATAATTTAATTAAATGAGAGAGATATTTTTGCTAACAAAGTAAATGGCATAGGGAAAGTTATCTTCCCTTTGTCCAAAAACTGCTCCTAGTGCAGTGTCTGAAGTGTCGGTACAAATATGAAAATCTAAGGACCAATTTGGTCCTCTTAGCACCAGAGTAGTCGATAATCTCTCTTTCAATACCTGAAAACCCTATTCACAGTCAACATTCCACAAAAAGTTAGCATCTTTAGTTAAAAACTTGAATAATGGTGCTGCAATTCTAGTGAAATTCTCAAGACTACATCACAGCCTTTGTCTTCCAGCATCGCGATTGACACCAAATTTCTCTTCAGTCCTGGCACATATTTGACATCAGTCAAGGTAAGGTGAGCTCCATGCTCCCTCTAAAAAATAACCGTGCCTACACCCGAGACACTATACTTCTCATCATTACCCATCGCTATGAGTATCTAGAGATATTTCTCCTCCAAAGTACTGAACAAACTCTTATCACCGGTCATGTGGAAAGAAGCTCCACTGTCAAGAAACCAACCACTTCCCACCATGAATGAAACCATGCATGCGTAAGGTGTGAAATCTAACTCAAATTTGGAAGCAAGTGCCTCACCTTCAGATCCTTCCCCAGATCCCTTCTTGGATTTCTTCTTTGGGCAATTAGTAGCATAATGGACCAACTCATGACAACGAAAGCATCACACTTTTGATTTTTCAACCTTCTTCCCATCATTGGAAGAACAGGATTTGGAAAGAGAATCCTTCTCCTTCCCCTTCTTTGCTTTGGTAGCCTAAGCGCAATTTTCTTCATTAGATGCCTTTGATGAAGATCCATCCCTAGTATTCCGCCTGATCTCCTCTTACACAAGACTGACCAAAGTCTCTCCCATCCTAGCAATTTCTCCCAACCATTGACAGAGATAGGAATGCCAACTCTTTGGAAGACCAAGGAGAGCCAAGCTCACCAAGTCCTCATCATCAATAGTCACCCCCACACTTCCTAGCTCATCCCGGCATTGGGTGAACTTCGTGAGATACCTAGGCATACTGTCTCCATTCTCACACTTAATGTTTTTGAGTTTATCCTTGAGCGCCAAATTCCTTTGATCACTCTTGCTTTGGAATAGATCTGTCAACGCTTTCCACATCAAGTATGGAGAAGCCTTTCCATGCAGGCTAGACACAATGTGATCCTTCACGCCCTCCAATAGAATCCTTCGACACTTTGCTATCTTCTTTTGCCAAACCTCAACGTGAGCAGCATTAGTAGGCTTTGGGACCTTAGCCTCTATGAACTCCTTCAGCCCATTGTCATCTAACACTGCCTCCATCCTGTCTTTCCATGCAATATAATTTGAGCTGCCTTCAAGAGCATACTCCAATTGTAATCCGTTGAAAGACATTTCAACTTTGACACCAAGAAAACACTGCTGCAAATTCGAATTCCACCACCTCAAAACTCAACCGCTTCTGATCTAAAATTTGTGAGAACAAAGTATTTCTCGTACAAATATTGACTGTATGGGCTTTTACCGAATATATCACCTTCCAAAAGAAGGATGAATCCAGAGGCTACCTAGCCCAATTACAAACTCTGCCTAAAGAAATAAAATGTAAACACTTTCTAAATAATAGATCTGATGATCAACTCTACTCTGATACCATGTAGAAATTTTGAATAATATGACACTTATTCACAAAGATTATCCCGATTATACACTATTTTAGAATGCATGCATAATACATAACCTCCTCTACGTTGATCATCAATTTTGCGGAATTAAAAACAATGAAACATCAATCGCATGCGCACATTAACACAGTATGTAACCGGGGAAAGCATACAGCTGAAAACCCCCAACGATCTGTATATTATAATGATTGAGAACATGTAACAATACATAGTACAATACTTCTCACAAGTAGTCAGTACTATCTCCACCTGTTACACACAAAACTAGCTTAGATCTGAATCAATCACAGGTTCAAATCTCCTCCGCTGCTTGCATGCCTCCACTGCGCAATCCTGCATGAGAATAGATGAATGTGGCTGATCCAAACTCATATTTCCCTTGGCTGAACCACGCAATCCTCATTGGCAATACTCAATCCATTGATTGTGCAAATCTCATGCATAACTATAGTCACAATTGACAGCTGTCTTTCCCTTTCACTCACCTCTAACACTTGTCTCCACTGAACTATCCATGCACTGAGTTAACTGATGTATTCTTTAGTTGCTTTATGAGTTAATAATTAGTGAATTAATTAAAAATTAATTCACATCACTCATCACTAGTGTATTTGTAGTTAAACTAAATACAACTAGTTCAACTAAGTCAAACTGAACACAACTCCATCAACTTCTCAATCAACTCCACCAAACTCAACCACTTGAGTTCTAACTGAAGTCCATCGTGCAATAGCTCAATTGACTCATAAGAAAATCATATTTCCTTCTGACAACTGCATGTGCCACATCCGTGACTCGAACTGAAGTGCTCCAAGAGGATAAGATAATGTTTATAGTCTAAATATTATTATGAGCTAATAATATTCAATTGTTCTATTTTTAGCCTAGCAATCTAAAAATAGAAACTGCCCATATGTCTAAAAATAGAAGTCCATCTATTTTTACCAACATGACCAATCATCCACAAATAGCATCCTACAACTCATAGACCATGATCCATATGTCTAAAAATAGACATAGTCTAAAAATAGACTTTGCGCCAAAAATAGCCTGCCAACCCACTTAGTGAAGGCAACTCCTTTCCACTAAGCTCCATCATCTTGTTGCATTTTCAACAACACAGTCATGGATCAGATTAGAGAAAATGGCAAGCACAACTCTTTGGAAGGTGGCAGGGGTGTTACAAAGACCAAAAGGAAGGACTTTATATGCATAAGTACCCCATGGGCATGTAAAAGTAGTATTTTCTTGGTCTTCTTCGGCTATCTAAATTTTATTTTACCCGCTATAACCATCTAGAAAAGAAAAATATTTCTTACCTGAAAGCGTGTCAAGAACTTGATCAATGAAAGGAAATGGAAAATAATCACGTAATGTGACCTTGTTTAATTCTCTATATTCAATGCAAATTCACCACTTGTCATTCTTCTTTGGAACTACTACCAAGGGTGATAGCCACTTGTTATTAGAAACGGGGTAAATGAAATTTGTGGCCAGAAGTTTCTAAAGCTCCTCTTTGACAATGTCTTTTAATGTTGGGTTCATAAGCCTTTATGGTTTCCAAATAGGTCCCATTTCTTCATTCATGTAGATATGATGGATGCAAGTGTCTGGATGTATACCTCTCATATCCAAGTAATCCCATGCGAATGCTCCTGTTTTTTCACGTACCATACTCATCAACTGCTGCTTTTGTTCTGCAATCAATCCTGTACCAATGTGTAAAATTTTCCCTTTGAATATTTCCATTGGTTCTGTGGTGAGCTCGTGACTTTCCTCCATTGTTGCAAATGAGGCAAAGACAGCTGGGTGGCAGGTTTCCCGAAACTCATCACTAAACACGTGCTAATAATCGTTAAAAGAGATAGGATCATTGATACAATAGCTATATGCTAAGAACTGCTGCAAAATATGCTCATCAGAATGCTCCTGGAGACATCTAGATTTATCTAATGTTAACAAGGGGAACATACAATCTTCATCTCCATATGGGTTTTTGAGCCATAATGGTACTTCAGCAGCTGCCTGAGCAGGTGGAAATATGGACAAGGTTTGATTGTGAGAATCATTTGAAATAATCATTTCCCCATTCCTGCATCCAATGACGCCATCAATAGTTACCATCCATGGCCTTCCTAGGACCACAGAGTGTCCAGGTCTGGAGGTTTTGGGAGAGATGACTATCTATAGGGTATTGCTAAGAGGCAATAGTGACTACTATTTTTTCCAAGGATCCTATTGGTTTGACAACAAATTTATCTGCCATCACCAAGAGGATAGGGGTATTTTTTAGTCCAGGTAGTTGTAGCAACATCATTGTTTCATAAGTCATTTCATTTAACCAGGGTGTTAGGCAGAAGTATTCCATTTATTTCAATAATGACAATGGGGTTCTCAGGGTCATTATATTTGGAAAGCATGTCATAGATCATTGTGGACATCTAACTCATGATTTTGACATTTTGGTTCTTATGCCCCTTTCTTCCCAGCTTCTTAATGCAGAGGTCCTTGACAATTTTAGTGTATATGGGAATGTCTCTAATTGCCTATAAAAGTGGGATTTTAATATAGAAATTCCTAATTTCCTTTTCCAAGTCATATTCAAGAGAGACTTCTTTCTTTACTATCAATGTTTACGGGTATGGTGGTTCAAGTGATTGTTCTTCTTTTCGTTGTTGATTTTCGTTTGATAAATGATTTTTGGATGACGTTGAGGGTACCTCTTCCTGGATGATGACAGCTAATTTCCCTTTGTTAATTGTCCTTCCTGATCGTAATTGAATTTCATTTACAGTGATGGCAGTGATCATGTATGTAGGAAAGGGTTGTAGGTCTATGTTTTTCACGGGTTGAGGTAACCTATTGTGATTAGGGTTAGGTATGGGTTGTGTAGGCAACAATGTTGGTCGTGGTGGGTTTATTGTGGCTGGTGCCTGTGAAGATGAGGTGTTAATAGATGCAGGTAAAAATTGATGTAAAGGAGGTGGTGGCAGCATAGGTTGTTGATACGTATTAGGGTTATATGATTGCTGATATGTTTGCATGGAAAAATTATATGAAGTACTTGGAATGTGTGGATAACCTGCACAAAATTGAGGTGGAGGTTGATAGTTGTTGGCATAAGGGTTTGACCTCAAATTCTGGCCCTAAGTGGTGTTTTGCAGTTGCTATGAAATCCAAGGAGGGTAGGATGAGGGAAAGGTACATGGCTGAGTCTAGCTATAGACTTGAAGATTTGGAGATAGGAAG
>Ga0115842_100850_pt1 | contig 12057 bp, 9 predicted proteins | sample InSIn2SAF170_2_FD_83856 | JGI IMG/M metagenome (GOLD analysis project Ga0115842, IMG submission 83856)
TATATCTTGCAAGTCCCTTAAATGACCATACATCTATCACATTCTTTGGAGTAGGCCAGTTAAGAATACCCTTGATATTTTATATATCAATTGATATTATTTTTAGGAAACATGTAAGTTTTAATGAGGTGTAAGGACTAATTAGAAGGGTTCTCATTAAATGATTCAAGGGGAAAATTGTTAAAGGATAAACCCTAAAATTATGGATGAATTTTTGGTTTGGTGTGTGTGTGTGTGTGTAATCAATTATATCTAAAGAACATTATAAAATTAGTACTCTTGATTTGATGGAGTTTAAAATGTAATCGTAGGGAATTTTTAGAAAAGGATATATTATACCAAGTGTACTTACTTTTGGCGTACTAGTTCCATTTGTAATGAAAAGGGATTTCACACTTAGGATATGCATTATATAGATATCTTAACAAAATGACAGTGGAAAAAGTACCCATTACCTTAGATTGATTATTTGTTTTATTAAGTAAAGGAGAAAAAATTCGACTTGACATTAACATATCATCAAGTCAGAATCAAAGATGATGATATTTATAAGACAATTTTCATAACAAGATTTTTTAATTATAAATTTATAGTGGTGCCATTTTGTCTTACCAATGCACTAGATACGTTCATGTGTATCATGAATAACACCTTTATGGAATAATTAGATATGTTTATATTGTATTTATAGATGATATTATCATATATTATTAGTCTGGGGAAGAACCAAAATAAGATATCGGATAGTTTTTGCAAGTAATAAGAAAACATCACTTAAATGCCAAGTTTAGTAAAAGTAATTTCTAACAAAGAAAAATGCAATATTTGGGACATGTTATTTCTAATCAAATAATATCAATTGATATATAAAATATCAAGGGTATTCTTAACTGGCCTACTCCAAAGAATGTGATAGATGTATGGTCATTTAAGGGACTTGCAAGATATATTTCATATTCATTAACAGATTTTGAAAAATTGGCCATCCTATATCTTATTTACAATGTAAAGGAGTAAAATTGGTTTGGTATACTAAATGTGAAGACATATTTCAACAATTAAAGAATCTCTTGAATAATGCTCGAATTCTAAAAATCATAGACCCAAACAAAAATTTCATACTATGAACAAAATCTTGTAAGGAAGGATTAGGTTGAGAACTTATGCAAGATAATCATGCAATAAGATAAAAATCCAAAAATTGAAAGAAAAAAAATATATATATGTTACCTATGATTTGGAACTCACAAACATTATGCATGCATTAAGTATGTGGCATCCCTATTTGATGGGTAGGAAATTTATTTTGATGATAGACCATAGTGGATTAAGACACCTATTTCATCACCCTCATTTAAATGCTAGATAATCTAAATGGATATTATTTATTAGTGATTATGACCTTGAAATAAAACAAGTAAATATAAAAGTGAACATGGAAGTAGACACACTTAGCCAAGCCATATAAATTATACATTTACTAGTTATTAGTACTTGTGAATCTAATTTAAAGTCTAGAATAAAAGAAGCTTTGAATGGGAATGTGTATTTCTACAAATAAAGAAAGGTTTGTAGTACGAGTCACCAAAATAGAAATAAATAAATAAACAAAATAAAAATAAAATGATAATAATAATATTTATATATATGGGCTATTAGATGATTGTAGAAAAATTTATGTTCTATAAAGACAAATTGCCTATTCTTGATTTAGTTGAGTTCAAGAAACTCAGTTGATATGAAATGCACAAGAAACCATATTCAAGATACCTAGGATACGAGAAAATGATCGCTATAATAAGGACATTATATTTTTGGCCTAGAATGGAAAAGGGAATTGAAAATTAGATTGCAAGATATATTAAGTGCCAACAAGTTAAAGTGGTACATAAACACAAAATAGGGTTATAGCAACCTATACCCATTTCTAAATTGAAAGCAGAAGTGATCACCATGGAATTCATCATGGTACTACCAATAATAGTAAAACAACATGATGCTATCATGACTATACTTGATAACTTTAAAAATTATAGTCATTTTATCCCTATGATGCCCACTTTTAAAGTAGTAAATATTGCAGAAATTTGTATCAAAGAATTTTTCAAGTTTCATGGAATATCTACCACAACATTATCTGATATAGATCTAAATTTCACGTCAAGATTTTGGAAACTATTATTTGAAAGTTTGGGTGCACAACTAAATTCCAACACCTCTTGCATCCACAAATATATGGGTGAACAAAAAGAAAAAATCAAGTAATGGAAGAAATGATTTGCATGTAAATTATGAGTAAACCAAGTAAATTGGAAAACTACCTTGCATTTGGTGGAATTTTCATCTAATAATTGTTATCAAGAATCAATACAAAATAGTCATTTTAAAGGACTACATGGTTGAAAATTTGTTACACCTATAAGTTGTGACATTCCAATGAATAGAATCACACTTGCATCATAAATGTTGAAAGAGATGATGAAAGAAGTCATCAAGATAAATAAAAATTAAAAAATAAAAAACTTGAATGTCTTCGTAGCACATTCCCCCAAGATAGTCGTAGCACACTTCTTGGAGACGGTGGAGCGCACTTCTTGGGAGAAGGAATAATGCATTTTCTGTTGGTAGCATGAGTGCACTTATTGTTGATAAGCACACTCCTTGAAAGTAGTGGAAGTGTATCTCCCAAGGATAGTGCCAACACACTCCTATGTGATATTCAATGTGCACTTCTTGTTGGAAGAGGGAGCACATTTTCCTAGGTTAGCACTATCACACTTCTTCATGATAGTCATCACACTTTCATCTCCTATTTTTCTTTTTTAAATTGAGAACACTCACAAACCCTAACCCTAATTACATGTGTGCTCTCTCTATAAAGAGTCTAGCCCATATCTCATTTAAAATTGAACTTTTAACTTGGAACTCTCTACATTTTTGGAGCACAGTGAGAACTCTCTTATCCCTGATTGCAAGTTCACCATCATCAAGGTAATTTTCTCAACTCTCTCTTTTGCTTGCTTTTGCTTTCGCATTTTTTTTTTCTTTCACGTGTGTTTCTTTTGCCTATTTTTCCTCCTACATATGTTTCTTCACACTTGCATGTGCTATTTTTAATGTCTCTTCACATTCATAGACTAAACGTAACTTTTGATTATAGTCAACACTTGTGTCGCATAAACTAGTGCCTTAATTGTTGCACTTGTTGATTAATGTCGTTTTATTGTCATTTTAGTGTGTGCATGCTGGTTTTGGGAAGTTTTACTATTCTTATCATAATCCTAATTGTGTATCTGTGTTTGATCACATTCGATACCTATTTGTATGCTCTCTCTCTCTCTCTCTCTCTCTCTCTCTCTCTCTCAAATGATCTCACACCTATTCAATTTTAGGGTTCTTCCTTGTCTTGACATTTTATGCAAGCGATGAACACATTCAACTTTCAGCCAAGTGAAGAGAACATAATGCACTCCCAAGCCCAAATTGTGAGACTGTTGTCTCCTAAACTTGTACGCTATGCCCATCTTGAGGACATCTTCCCTCACAAGTGTTTAGTGCATCTCCAAAGCACAATTACCCACCTCTTTCTTCTTACACCTGTGCTTTGCACCAAGCCTTGATAAGCCTTTCCTTATGGAGCACATTTCACACTCCAAGTGGATAGTAGGGTCACCTATATCCCCTTAGTTATAGCACATTTCACATTCTTAGTCCTCAATCCTTTAGCCACTGTCTCCAGGACTTACTCTCTACACACAAGATTTTTCTTCTCTCTTGCCCTAGAGTAGTGCACACTTCCAGTGCCCTTACCCTCACCACTTGTCTCTTGAACCTCTGTCTTGCACCCAAGAAATCTCGTCACCCAGTACTAGTGCATTTTCCCGTCACAATGGGCATCTTGCATGCTAAATGAAGATAGAATAGGTGATTTTGGGACTGATTTTGTCTTGGAATGAGTGAATTTCATTTCTAGTTATTACTGAGATATATCCTATTAGCCCAACATATTATCATGGTAGATGACATTCAAGGATTTCATCCAGAAGAGGTTTCAAGAAGACTCTTGGGGATGTTAGACATAAATATAGCATCATGTAGGAGATAAGGGAAATTTCTATGACAGATAGATGGAAATCCATGATGACTTAGAAGGTTCTAATACTATATTTGGACCCTTTGGAGGGTGTACATGAAGTACCTTCCATATTTCTCATAAAGAGTTGAAGACACAGTAGTAGAGGACAGGGTTTGCTTTTGATACATTATAATGAGGCTTCATGTCACAATTTCCAAATTGTGATTTTTCAAAGCATGAACATAAACATGTGTTTTTCCACAATTTTGTTGGAATATAATTTTTATTTTGAAAAATAGAAAATGTAAAAATTATGGAAGCCTAAGGGTCACACATGGAATGTGAAGGATCATTAGGAAGTCTAAAGGTCAAAGAGGAGCTCAAACATCAGATAGGAAGCTCAGGAGTGTTGAGGGAGCTCAAAGGTCACATGGGAGGTGAAAGGTCAACTCATTTGTTATAAATAAAGCCTCATACCTCAAGCATAGGGACTTTTAGAATTTGCTTCTCAAGCTTGGAATAGGAGAGAAGATCGTTCTTTGGAGGAGAAAGTGTTGGCTTCATGTTCCACTATTGGGGCTAGTGATGCATCATTGTAATTATGTATATTGACACTTTCACTTAATATTTTGAAGCTCTTTGAGCCTAGTGTACTTTCATGCATGTATTGTGAATGTTTTAAGATTGTTCTTTCATGTTTTTGATGTACACTTGTGTTCATATGTACTAAATAAAATGAACTATTTCATTGTCTTTGGTATACATCTTAATTGAAGTGTGCATCTTTCTTTCTTTCATGATCGTTGATACTTTGTGAACTTTTTTGCAGATTAATCAATGATTCTTTCTATATATGTGGTTGTGTCTTTATTGGGATGGTACTATTACTTTTATTCTAAAGGTTAACTCTCTCTCTTCCTACCTATGAAAGTACTTCATACACATTGCAAATGTATGTTTCACAAGGCTAATTGACTTGCTTGTCTCAAAATTTATGAGTATGCTCTCTTATGTTGATTGATTTCAACCAAAGAAACTTTAAGATCACTATAATGGAAGTTAGGTAGATTTCATAGATGGGGCACCTATCCTAAATAGTGTGAGGTCTAATTGGGACTTCATATGAGGGAGACCCCTTTGTGTTGGAAAAATATCAACATAAAATGGTGATAGAAGGAGGGTTGGATGACAAGCTGGGCTCGTAGAGTCTAGTCTGAAGCATTCATCTGGAAATGAAGCCTATCAAATATTAACCTTGGCATATTTTTGGACAAGTTTAAATATTTATGTCCCTCTGGAAATAATCCATTACTTGTCAGAGTTTAAGTTTAATGGTGAGTGTCAAACAATTGTACTTGGACATATGTTTCAATTTCTTCAAATTTGTAATTCTAATGATATACATTGTAAAGATGTTATTGACAAGTTTTTTACCCTCACAAATGAAGGTCATGTCAAGTAATGGTGTCACATGAAACTAGTCAGATTTATCCATTCATTCAAACAGATCATCTAAGAGCTTCGTGAAGATTTTGGAAACTACAATTATCATGATTTGTACAAAAGGATTAATCATATTAGAATGAAATTTGATGAATAATCACATGATTTGGTTATTATATTTCTTAACCTTTGCTATGAATTTTCCAAAGAAAATGTGGATTTGGATTTCATGGGCGAAAATTTTCAACGTGAATCAAAAATTAAATAAGTCAAATCTCAAAGGAATAATTTTGTCCCCTGTTTGTCGCTTCTCCTCCTTTTTCATTACCAAATAAAGTGGTCTCTCATGATGATGTTGTAGTTGGTAAATAAGAATATAAAATTGTTGATCCACTTATTTTACCTTCATCTCCTTTCCATGATCAATATTTCTGAGGAGAAGAATGATCCCTTGATTCCTCGAGATGACATTAATGTGCATAATCTAAATATTTAATCTAATATGATCAAAATTATTTTTTCTTCAAGGGACACGCATCATATTCTATCATTTACATCTCATGGTTCTTTATACCTATATTTGCTTGATCAATCTTCTTCACCAAAAATTGCTTTAGGTACTCTTGATCCTCAATTATTGGTGCACGTGGTGATCAAGTACAAGATGACTATATCTCATAGGTAGAGGAAGAAAAAGGTGAAGATACATTCCATCTCTCATCCCTTTTTCAAATTCTTGTATGTCAACGTGATTTTTCTACTTTCTTGGTTGATCAAGGATATTTTTATCTCAGTAATCGATCGAATGAAACCAAAAATCTTAACCAATATAAAGTCTTGGGAAACCATCATCCTGATTACAATAACTCCATTACTATATATGATGATGAATGTCTAGGTATATTGATTGATCCCTCAATTTATCAAGAAGACTTGGATGTGTATGGCTTAGATCTAAGATCTGATTTGATCAAAGAAAATTGTCACAGAGATTCCTTCCTCATCCCATTATCCCTTGTATCCTACTACATGTAAAATAATTGATGATGAAAATATTCCATTCCCTTAAAATTTGAAAACTAATGAGCTGAATTTTGAATTGAGACAAGGTGGTAAGGACGTCCATGATGAAGAAGGTGAAAATTAATCATTGACTTATAATCTCAAATCTAAGATGGAATCAATCCTTCAGTTTAGGTTATTCATGGAAGCTTTCTGATCTACACATCCTTAGATAGACATCTAGAAGAATATTATGACTTGAATAATCTCTTTTTTGAGGTTAAAAAATAATATCAAACCAATGATATACACAACTTCTATTTGATTAATAGTGATCTTCATGAAATAACTTATAATAGTTGTCCACATACAATTCATGATCAAACTCAATGCTCAAAAAATAATTATTTAACATTTGGAAGTTTAGGGGCTTGTCATGGATTTGAGGTACTTCAACTTTTTTGATAGTTATGTCAGGTTCTTACAACCCTGGTGAGATCCATGATCTATGTCAAAGTTAGATTTTATCATATAATTCCTTTATCAACATTGTCACACTAGATATGAGCTAACCCTTGAATGATTTTCAACATTTTTAAGTTAGTTTTATTAAGTCTCAATATTGGATTCCTAATTGGGTGTAGGTTTATTATTTAGTTAATTCATATTCATACAAGACTCTTGTATTAATCTAGGTTTGGAGTGCATATCTTTTATGAATGTAACTAGATTTGAAGTTGTCCATTCTGATTATTGAGATAATAATTATCATAAAATGAAATACTTCTCCCTATTGAACTCTTTTGTGAATGATCAAATTCTCATATTTCTTGTGTATGCTATTAAGCCAGTTATTTTCATCCTGTCGCAATCTATCGCCTTGAGTATTATTGAATTCTTGAATTATTTGGCGAAGTAGAATCCTTGTGCTAACAAATTGATTTGTCATGCTGATATAAATAGTAGATCTGATTTGGCACATGTTTATAATCTTTTCCTAGTTTGGTTTCATTATTTTCTGCCTCCTAACTAGGTTTTTGGATTTACTATGTTTAATATCATCTTTAATACCCAAGCTCTCATGTTGTTGGTCTATTTTGTGATTGGGTACAAGGTTGTTGGAAATAATAAGAAGGGGGTCAATCAATATTTATTATCAATAATATACTTTTAATTTCACAGAGCATTAATTGTTATTAGTATCATATAAACATATATATTATTCAACACCATTTGACAATGCATAAAAATAGAGGTGGTAGATAGAAATATTTTTAGGTGGAAACCCCTCCAAGAAAAAACCCACCAAATGCCCCTTAATATTGGTATTCAAAATATTTACATCAAGGTTTCAGCTCCAACTAAAGGATGATCCAACCCCTTGATTTACATGCTCCAACCCGTAGGGTGCTCTTATGCCCTATTTACCAGTTGCAACCAGAAGGATGCTCCAAGGCCCTATTCTTCAGGCTCTGACTTAATGGATTCTCCAACACCATATTTATCGTCTTCTACTAGACAAACTCGCCAATGCCCTATGCATGGTAAAACCTTCCCGATAACTATCATTCCACCCTAAAGTGTTCTTATGCTCAAACCTAAAGGAGACTCCACTCTCCTTACTTACACCATCATGCCACCTTAATCAACCAGTGGACCACATTTCAAAATTTTCAAACTGCATCCACTTATGCTCGATATCGATAGTAAACTGCAAAAAAATAATATGTAAGTCAATGAAATATTCCTTTTCTCCTGCCTCTTCTATTGCCACTACTACTATTGCTACTTCTGACTATTGTCACAACTACCACACACATTGTCACAACTCTCACACATAAAAGTCATTGTTCACAAGGTCACTGATATGTCAATTCATATTATATCATTGTATAATAACATCTTAGGTAATCAAATCATAGCTTATCAATTGTCCTACCGAAAGAATAAAACCATAATGTCACTTAACTGCTTATGCCTTTGTACAATAATCAATTCCAATTATATAGTCAAAACAATATCACAATATTATAAACTCAATAACTAAAAATGTTGTAACCACTAACAGAGTAAATTCTACAATTATTTGATAACTTGCAATTTTTGTCACTAAAAGATACCAATACTAATCAATCTTGTTAATCATGTCTTCCTCTATAATCTACATATTATCATTTTACAACTTGTAGTAAAAAATAGAATCATCAAAATAGAACATCAAGACATCTTATGAGTTCTCACTATAGAGCTTTGATTATAAAACTTCTTCCATAATTCAATTAAGATTAATGATGACTTACATAACCCAAAATCACTAGAAAAAATTAACTATTCTACAATATGATTCTTTTTAGGCATCCTCCAAATGGTTTTTCAACCACCCATAATTCCTAATTATGCGACAAAAAAAACTTTCAAAAAAAGAATAAAATATGTATATGGTGCTCATTATTCTTATCAAGTATTGTGAAATATAGCAAATATTTCCCTTAACAACTCAATATACCCAACATATAAATTTAATGTATTATATTCACTTAATTCATGCTCATGGTCCATAAGCGATAACATGATTTTAGAGAGTCGTGGATGGGAGCATGAATGTAGTTGTGGTCATACCAATACCTATTGCTTCCAACAAAATGATTATTGAGTGTTGATCTAATTATATACATTTGTGCATCAAAGCTTCACACACACATGTTGATCCATGAAATGGTATCGTTGAATCACAATTCTTGACAGTTTAATGCACATTTCTCATAGATGTGTTAGGATAGATAAAGTGTTAATTTTCTAAGCTGAAAATTGTTAATTTTTCATAGGTCTATATTGTTCTTTTCTTCGATAATTTCATTTATTCATTAACACATTAGTTCACCCCATAACATCATAACATTATTCAGATTTACATCATTATTCAACAGCTTATGCAATTATCTAGAAATAACAATATCATCATCATCAATGTAGTGGAACATAAAGGAACAATATAAGAAAGGCATTCACACATAGAGACACCAGGATTGGTCGGAGACTAGTGCAAAACCCACTATGGGGAAAACCCTTTTGAATTATTCTCTTCTTATATTTTCATCAAATGATTTAGAAAAAGAGGGTACAATGATCCATATCTTCATCTATGTAACTAACTAGCAAAGACAACTACAACATCCATAAATGAACCCAACAAATATTATACTTAAAAATATGATTCTGAAGTGTGTAATGAACTGTCATTGTCTGCAATCAATTGTTGAACCCTATGTCCACTGAGCAAAATATTCGAACAACTGAGATTACATCATTTAGGTCCTAGTCACAAAGAGGAGGAGACATGTGAACGACTATAGCAGTCCAACCAGACCCTTAAGCATGGCATGTGGGCGACTCAGGCCAGATCTGATCTGAGAGAAGCGAGCGACTATGATTCTTAAACCCTAACTCCTAGTAGCATGGATGGAGAGTTTTTCATGAAATTGGAAGGCTCCAGCCACACAGATGAGCTTTTGTGTGGGTGAATGTGGTCAATTTGTTCACATGATGTGCCTGTGGCTGTGGCCCAAAATCCTAAACTTGAGTTGCGAGCTTTGGTCCCTACAATTTCACCTAAGAGTGAACATGTTCCTCTGCAGATGAGCCTCAGACCTATGCGAGCCAAAAACCAAGATAGAAGAGTGTCTCATGATGGTATCCAAATGAGGAAGATGTCACTTGTATTTAAAGCCTTCCATGGGTGTCCATAATGTTGTATGGTTGAGCTTGTCAAATGTGCACATGTGGGATTTTCTTCATAAGTGCACTTTCCCTTACCCAATTTGAGTGATATTTAGGTCTCTTTTGGTCCTCTAGAAAATAGAAATTTACTGTAGTCATTATCTCCATAAAATGAGTTGTAGATAGTCGGATTTGATCGTAGTTGCATATTTTAACACTCCCTCTCAACTAGGGAAAATTCCAACTACATCATGTCATGTGTAGCTTGTCATAAAATCACATCCAATATCAAGTATCTCATCATTTTGTGTCATCATTGATCATCTCAGTTCATATTTGTCTCATTCCTTCTTATCTCTTGATTGTCCACACTCATATGTTGAATATTCTCGAATATAAAAGAAGAATAATTTGTCATCGGAGGGGAGCCTAAGCTACCACCCTCTATTCATCGGGCTACTACCTGGGAACATCGGCAGGGGGGAAAATCTAGGAACCACATCATCATCAGAGAGAATATCATCAGGGATAATATCTCAACCTAGAACCACATCAGGGAGCATATCTCAACCTGGAATCTCATATGGGAGTTGCTACTATGACCCCATATCAAGAATAGGATATCCAAACACACAGGGGAGCATATCTCAAGCCTCCATTCAGATCGGGGAGCTCATTCTCAAATTTGAATCACATATGGGATAAAATCTCAACCCAATCCTATTTCTTGTCACTCTTCCCATTGATGAATCTAAGAATTAATGTGGTAGAACACTTGCATCATAATCAACTTGGGTGTTACACCCAAAGTACACTCTCGACCTATTGACCTAATGAGGATGATATTCCCAACAAGCCTAGCTTATGGGTATGATTCCAACTGGCGTATACTCTACAAATACCAAGATAGGGGAGAAATTTATTTGGCCCTATGGAGATAGGGGGGCAACATATTTAACCTAGTGGGTAAAAAATAGGGGTTATATCCATTTCACTATAGTTTCCTCAACCCCAGGAGACCTTCCATCTCAATTCCACACCTTGAGATCTTAAACAGGGATGAATAGCTAGCTTAGTGTCCTCAATCAATGATGCTCTCTATAGATCAACAAAATATCATCGTACTTATATCTAGTAATTGTCATGTCTCAATAGTAGATGCCTCTTGTTCATACAAGACATCAAATTAAATATCTTATTAGGACGTAAACAATCATATATATTTCACAAAAAGGATACCATATTCATCCTCATCTCAAGGAGGTGCCAACCACAATCCTGAGATTGTCTCATACAACAACACTACTTCAATATATGAAGGTAACTCATGTTGGGAATAATACTAGGGGGGGTTGGGGTTGAATTAATATTATCAAATCAATAACCTTTTCATTTCATAATCAGATTTATATGCGCTACTTCAATGAAGTGAACTCACGTGTGCACGCAACTATCTTTAAGGCAACCAACGTATATTTAGTGAACTTATGATTCAATTAATTAATCATATATTGATCTTTAATAAGTGTATCAATACTTTATTAACCATTTAAACAGTAACCATGTGCATTAATAACAGAATAAACCATCACACATAAGTAACACACATGAACACCAAGATTTAAGGTGGAAACCAAATGTGGGAAAAAAACCACCTGCTATTGTCATCTATATCTTCTTTTAATATAAGAAAAACTTGTTCAAAATCTTGTACTGGTGCAGACTCATACCAGTATGTAGGCTTGAGATATGCTCCCCTGTGTGTTTGGATATCCTATTCTTGATATGGGGTCATAGTAGCAACTCCCATATGAGATTCC
>Ga0115842_100789_pt1 | contig 12024 bp, 12 predicted proteins | sample InSIn2SAF170_2_FD_83856 | JGI IMG/M metagenome (GOLD analysis project Ga0115842, IMG submission 83856)
ATCATATTGCAAATACAATTTCATTGTAGTTTAAGCCATGTTATGCCTTTGATGAAGATATAAAAATGGGAAAATCAACGTTCCCACACCCCGACGTTAAGTATAAATTTATTGCTGTAAAACCCCAAAAGTAACTTGCTCCAGCATTTGCACCGTTCCCACGGAGGCATTGTAACTGGCTAATTCCATGCCTCGAGCTTCGCACTACACGACTCGAGGACAAAGGACAAATATTAAGGTTAACGGGCACAACCTTTCGGCTATGAAAGTTTTTCGGTAATAAATAATTCCCGTGATAATAACCCCAACGTCCCTCAATGTAAACGGTGACAGAGAGGTGGGCCTGAAAAACACGTAAGCAGGTGTAGAGAATCTGCAACTGGGATAAGGGTTTCTCCTTTTAACTAGGGACTTGTTTCCAACAACAGCTATCTACTTTTTTTTGTGGAGATCATGCTATTATTAACTACTTGTAGGGTTATTTTTTTTTCATCATGTCATGAATTTCATCTTTTTTATCATAGTTTATTTGTAGGGCATTAATCATCTTCTACATCACTTTTTCTTTAACGAGCCATAGTGTTGAATCAATAGTCATGTGATCTTTCTCTTTGTCGAAAATTGATTTTCTAGTCCATATATGACTATCCTCCATACAACTCCCTATTCCAAGTCATGTTTCTTTCAGGATCTTCCATTCATTCTCATGAGTACTAGTTGTAGGTAATTTCTACAACTCTCTTTTGGTAGCCCTATTTCAACCCAACTAGATGTTTTCAAAAACCAAAATGAACATCAAATAAAAATTACCTTTTTATGATGGCCTCTTGTCATGACATCAACTTCTCGCAACATCAACATCCTGCACATGTATGAATCCATCTCCAAGACATTCAATGTCAAGGGTCTCCTTTCTTAACAGACTTTATCAAGGTTTTCATACCTTCTCCATGGATATGTCATAGCTAATCCTTCTAGTTATCAGATGTTGATCACTTTTCTTATCTTACGTGACTATAGTTGCATTTTCACGAACTATTCTTCCTTTTTTCAAATATTTCTTTTCTCAGGATCTTCTTTACATGGTTATTTCAACATATGAACCATGATTTTCAACCACCTCATATTCCATATGAGGTCATATTATGTTGATTTCATCATATAAATATGTAGAAGAGTTCAAGGCACATTATCTACATGCCTTCATGCATCATTCTAATGGAAGAGATCCTTCTTCTTCAATCATGCCCATGAGATAAAGAAATTCAACCAAGCTATCTGCAACTAAATGATGATAAGATTCTAAATATATGCATACCTTTTACTTCTTTTGGTCATCTAGACTTCCTTCTAACAATCTCCTTTTCTTGTTTGAAGATGAAAGTACTTCAAACAACTTCAACACGTTGCACATTTTCATCATCATAACTTGCCAGTGGATCCCACACAAGGTCGATCGTAGACTATCAATGAGACACTTGCTTCTTCCAAGTAGAGGGGAACCTTATTATAAAGATTCTAGTGGAGGATCTAGATGATCCCTATTCTGTAAATGCTCCTTTATAAAGATAATGATGTATGATGATTTCTTTATCTTATATCATGCTAGATGACTTTCTTCCAACCATATAGACTACCACTTCAGTTGTCCTTATATGCTTATAATGGAGATTCCATGAGCTACTTTCTTTTTGTCATGATGACTACTACAACCATGTAGACTTCTACTTCAACTATCCTTCCAAGCTTCTATGACAATGTCATATCTATTTCAACTTTAATGCATCTTGACGCTTTCCATCATGATTGTTATCTTCTACAAAACTAAAAAAAAAACTCGAGTAAATTTTAGGCATAGTAGAGGTCTTTCACCTCCTCCTTGTTTGTCTTTTTTTTTTTTTCCACTTCTTTGATGACATGGGCTTCATTTCTTTATTTTCTCTTCTTGTTGTCCTCCTTAAGTTTAGGACAATAACTTTTAAAGTGTCCATATTCATTACACTCATAACATTGCAACATATGCTTGAACTTTTCCATTTGATCCAACATTGCTCTATGCCTTCAACTAGTTTCTTAAAGATTACATAGTTACCAAAGTTCATTGAATGGAGCGGGTTCCTTCTTTCCATAGATAATTGATACAAATTTGCCCCATTCATCAGGTAGTGCATTGAGCACGATGGTGGTCATCTCTTTATTAGACATCGTTTCTCCAAGTTCTTGTAGTTGATCACTTATTTATGATACCCTCATAAAGTATGAGGCTACCCCTTCTTCCTTTGATACCTTAATTTTTGTATAGTTTGGTTCTCAATGATATAACTTATCCTGCAGTGCTTATGGAAAACAATTCTACTGACTTATCATAGATATCCTTTAATTTCTCCAAATTTGCTACATAAGGGATGATGGAATCCTTGATTGATTCTATGAGGCTTCTTTGAGTCCTTATTTTCCTTTTCATATACTTCGATAGTGCTTGAGCTTCCTCTTGCGATGGTTTGGAGATTGAACCCTTAACATGTTCAATAACTTCATTCTCTGAGGATCAAGTCTATCCTCTTCTTCCATGCAAGGAAATTTGATGACCCAACCAGTTTGTTGCTTTCCTTGTATAATGAAGTCATTTTGGTAGTAGATTCAAATATAAATATGAAATAATTACTTGTTAAGTGAAGATTCTCCTTTCATGACAATATCTTCAATTTGATGTCTTCTTTGATGATGATTCTTCCTTTGATGATATTCTTCAAGGATTTTTGAGATGTGATCTTTGCTTCAATGTGAGGGAGATCACCTTGATTTCTTTGATGACGATGACAATGTTTCTTTTATTCTTTCCTTGAAAGATAACGCAGAATGACAATGTTTCTTTTATTCTTTCCTTGAAAGATAACGTAGAATGTGTGAGCTTCCCAAGAATGCTTCAAGTGTAGAATCCTTCTTTGAATGAGCTAGGGTTTTTGAGGTCTTCTTCTTCCACAAAGTGTTGATCCTTCTAGATGATATGATCCTTGAGATGAGATGGGTAGTCCTCTTTGATGCTCCTTAATTCATTCCTTCAAATGATGATTGGATTAGTACTTCTGGATGATATCCTTGTGCTCAAACCTTATGTATCCTTCTTCAATTGATGATGTTCAAGCTTCCTCTTCTTTTATTGCCACTGTTAGCTCCGCTGACAAAGGGATAAAAAAGGATCCAAGTATGCCCCGAAATTCTTCAAAATCCTCTTGAGGATCATTCAAAGTCAAAACCATCGCAAGAGGAGAGCCCTTGGAAGGGCGGAAATACACTATCGGGAGGCCTAAAACACTCTAAAACCACAAAAAAAACCCACAAGCACAGGCTTAAACAATGGATGCATGACAGTCGTTCGATCTCGCCAATCAATGGCCCAGATCTAATCGGCGGATCACAGATCGAGAAGGCCAGGGGATAGGGCCTTTACATATAGCGATATGCGATTGCGATCAGATCACATCGCAATATCGCATCGGCGGAGGTAAGCTGGCAGGGTAAACGTGGATCAAGTGCGATTGCGATTTGCGATCAGTGATGAAGGATCGCTATCGGAGCGCCACTTCGCATCGCAGGATCACAAATCGGCAGATTGCATGCAACACTTCACCAAGGGCCAGAGGGCACATACGTATTTGCGACGCAATAACCGGACCTGACGGTTATATAGCACTCTATTGCAGGTTATTTCAGGTCCGCGCTAAAGTCGTTTTCAATGGTTTTCGGTGCATTTTCGTTGTATAAACAAAATACGAAGGAACCTTGGGGCAGTGTGACATGCGACAATGACATGAAGGGTAGACCTGATAAAGGAATTGGTCATGTTTATGGAACTTTGAAGTCCAAAAAGGACAGCGATGGGTGGGATTTAGCAGTACTGCAGTGTTTTCGCTGTTTATGACCCGAACAGCCACAACTGTAGAAATTTTGGATAATATGACACATATTCATAGAGATTATCCTGATTATACGCTTATAAGTGGAACATGCATAATACATAACCTCCTCTACGTTGATCATCAATTTACAGAAGCGGAAACAATAACATGTGCACATAGAAGCATCAATCACACATATCAACATAGTATTTTCCTGGGGAAAGCATCTCGCTAAAAACCCCAACTATCTGTATATTATATTGATTGAGAACATGTAACAATCCATAGTACAATACTCATCCCAAGTACTCAGTACTATCTCCTCATGCTACACACAATACAGCTCAGATTTGATCTCCAAATCTCCCCCGCTGCTTGCTTGCCTCCACTGCACAATGCCTGCAAGAGAATGAATGAGAATCGCTGATCCAAACTCCTATTTACCTTGTGAAAATCACCCACACTATAAATCACATGAGCACAAGCTATATTTCACTTGGTATTGGCCCACACTATGCAGAGATCATTGGCATAACTCAATCCCATGCATGTGCACAATCTCATGCACAACTGATAGCAATCTCAACCTCTAACACCTGTCTCTATTGAATTGTACATGCACTGAGTTAACTGATGTATTCTTCAGTTGCATTATGAGTTAATAATTAGTGAATTAATTAACAATCAATTTACACAACTCATCACTTAGTCTATTGATCAGTTAGACTAAATACAACTAGTTCAACTAAGTCAAACTGAACACAACTCCATTAACTGCTCATCCAACTCCACAGAACTAAACCACATGAGTTCTAACTGATGTCCTGCATGCAATAGCTCAAGTAACTCACAAGAAAAGCATATTTTCTTCTGACAGCTGCATGGGCCACATCTGTAGCTCATCCTAAAGTGCTCCAAGAGGAAAAGATAAAGTTTATAGTCTAAATATTATTATGAGACAATAATATTTGACTTTTCTATTTTTTGACTAGCAGTCTAAAAATAGACTCTGATCACTCCTGCTGTGATCGCTTCTGCTGTGATCACTCCTGCTGTGATCCAAAAATAGACTTTGCGCCATAATTTGTCTTCGGGCCCACTTAGTGAAGGCAACTCCTTTCCACTAAGCTCCATCATCTTGTTGCATTCTCAACAAGCATTTCTTGTTGCACACTTTTCAACAACAATAGAAGAAAAACATTCATGCCTATCATCTGAAAGGGACCGATACAAGGATTTCATAGGAATGATAGCCACTCCATTGTTGGTTTAGGTGGCAAGCCATCCTTAGAGGAGTCTTGCAGTCATGTTACATACCAGAAGAAGGATTTGGCAGAAAGACGACGGCCGACAAATAGAGCCCAGAAAGGGAAGGAGAAGGGCCACTGCACGCCTCAACCAAAATCAAATGAAATCATGGAACACTAATAGTCCTGCTAGCGCAACAATTGTCCTAACAAACATAATGGGGCATCTTTGGCATGAGAGAGCTCCCAGGCATCACAGCAGGCTGCCCAAAATATCTGAATATGGTCATTCCTCTGTCAGAAGAGGAAAACCTCTGAGCCATGCCTGCCTATTGAGGGAATCAAACGGTTAAGGGACAGATCAGCCAAGTCTAAGACTTTGAGCCTTCTAGAAAGCTCATGAGCATTTTAAAGGGCCTATAAAAGGTAGAAAACTACATGTAATAAGGGTTCAACTTCTGGAGACTATTGAGACTTTGCTACTCAAGCTTCTCATCTTCATTCTAGCAATATAAGCTTCTTTTACTATTATATGTTCAATTTCCATTTCTACTCTGTTCTAGGTTGTGCCTGTTATGCATTTGTTCATGTGCTCTTGATATTTAGCATTAGAGGGGCTGTCATCCCACCTCTGTGTTGAAGTCTAGTATGTATCATTGAATGTGTTATGCAGGTTTCTGTTTAGTTAGTGCCAGAGAGCTGTCATCCTGTTTGTGCCTTAGGAAATAGATTTGAAGACTGTTTTACTGGTTGCAGCTAGCCATCACATGGTCTTGTGCATCTGTTGGTGTGTTCAGTATTCTCCATATTCACCTAATCTACAAACTATTGAGCATTAGTGGTTTAAAGCCTTGTAAAGCTGAGGGTGTTCATGCATGTCTTGAGTAAAAACAGAGTTGAAATGGTTATCTGGCTTGATCCAAACCATCTTTCATTCCAATAGTTCAGAGATCAATATTGAAGATTGTATGTTACCAGGCATCTCCGAGTTGCAACCTAGGAGAGTTTCCTAGAGTGCTAACATAATTGGCGCCATTGCCGGGGAATGGAAACTGAAGCTCATCTTCCCTGGGAAACGACATAGACCCAACTTTGATGATAGACAAATTCTGGGCACATTTGTGGTTGTAATCATCTATCAGCGACTCTACTGGAGGTTGAACCTATTGGCGACTCCACTTCATAATTCTGGCTCAGTTTGTGAGGCATACTTGGAGAAATCCTCAGAAATCGCAAACTGACCCAGAAAAGACCATCAAGGAGAAGAAAGTATCACATAAAGGAGCATCGGGTTTAGGTAAACCTAAACAATATTCTATATCTCTTTAAGAAGATCCTTCAATAGAACAAATACATGTTGAGAGTACAGATTCTAATACTAGCAGTGAAGAAAAGCCCTCAGAAATTCATAATACTCCTTATTCCTTAGTTTCTCCTTTCGTTGTTAGCCCAAAGGGAACCTTGCCTCCTATTCACCATACTCCTTTGGTCTCGTCAATCACTCCTCCACCTTCTATCATTTAGACTTCTAGTACTCTTTTAGTCACCACAGTTATGGCAGGTTCGCAAGCACCCACCAAAATGGAAAGAATCATAGCCGCTAGTTATGGACCTCTAATACTGCCCACTCCTTTGAATGCTATGCCCACTGGAGAATATCAGAAGTATATGCCTAAGTTCATTGGGATTGAAGGTGTCACTGCTGAAGAACACCTTGAGTCATTTTATAGCTATGTTGATAATCTAGATATTAGTGAAGATGATGTGTGGATGAGAGTCTTTGTCTAAAGCCTAGATGGGGAGGCTAGGAAATGGTTCAGAGAACAAGCCCCAAGATCTATAGCGGATATCGAAGCTTTAGATGATACATTACTAAAACATTGGGGAGATAAAAAGGACCTGCTATACTATCATACGGAGTTTGGGAACCCGAAGAGGGAAAATGGGGAATTCTTGCCTGTTTTTAATAAAAGATTCAATCGTACGTATAGTAAGATACCAGCTGAGGTAAAGCCTACCCCCACCTCTGCCAAACTTTCCTATGCCAGTGCCTTTGACTCTGATTTCTGTTTGCTGCTGAGAGAAAGAAGATGCGCTACCCTAGCTGAAATGCAGGATGCGACACTAGAGGTAGAATCTAACATTATGGCTGCAGAAAAGCTCAAAAATCACGCTGATAGAAGGAGGTAGAGAGGTGAGGCTTCTTCTTCCTCTGCTTCATCTTCAGATACTAAACTTGATAAAATGACTAGAATGATCAAGTCATTGGCTGCTAAATTATCTAAGCTAGAGGTCGAGCAAAACTCTGGGAAGACAAGGCTCCCAAGCACATTTGCTCCAAGAAATCCGAATCCATTTAGAAGAACAAACAAACAATTGAAAATCATTCAGAGAGGTAAAGAAACAAATGAAGATCAAAAGGTTAAGGCTCCTTTCCAGAATTTAGTCATGGAGGAGGAGCAGTGCTTTGAGGATGAAATTCATTGCATGGAAGATAAAGGCAGTGCTGCATTTTTGACATTGGCCTCATATGAAGAATCGTTGCTGCAGGACCAAGACAGTTTAGAGTGGGACAGGGAAGCTGTTCTGCAAACTGGTGAACAACAAAGATATAATTTAAGGTCACAAGCAAACACTGCCAAGGAGAATCCTGCCCAAAAAGCTGCTGTCCAAATTGAGTCACTAAATGCCAGATAGAAAAGAACAGCAATCGACCCACTCATCCTCAAAGTACCAGCTCAAGAGGTTAGAGGTCCTGACAAGTCCCCTTCCCCTTTCAGTTTTGAATCAGAAGTCCAAAAGTTGAAAATATCTGTACCTCTGTTAGAACTTGTAAAGAGTGAAGTGTTTAGAAAGCCTATCCTTGAAGCTCTTGAGCTGAAAGCCAGACAAACCTCCACTGACTTTATCAATTTTCAAGATGATAGGCCTGCAATTGTGCTAAGCCTAATGACTGAACCTACCAATGATAATTCTCCATCTTTTTATGTCTCCTTGATCATTCATGACAAAATTCTCCACAATTGCTTGCTAGATACAGGTGCCAGTCACAATCTGATCCCTAAAACTATCATGGAAGAGTTAGGCCTTGACATCACCAGACCATATCATGACCTATTCTCATTTGATTCAAGAAAGGTGAAATGTCTGGGATTGATTAAAGATTTAGCCATTACCCTAACACAGCTACCCATGAAGAGCATAATGATGGATATTGTGGTGGCAGATGTCCCTCCTAAGTTTGGCATGTTGTTGTCCAGAGGGTGGATTAAGAGACTAGGTGGGACATAGCAGAATGACCTATCTTATGCCACTGTCCCAGTTTTCGAAGGAGAAAGCAGGAGATTGTATAGAGAAGCACAGCTGGCATATATCATCAGTGATGAAAAGAATCCTTCTAATCATCCCATTTATGCGGTGGACACTAATTTTGGAGCATGTATCCTCCAAATTGAAGAATCTCAAAAGGCCTCGTTGCAGCTCAAGAAACCAATTGTTCATGCTGAGGGGGAGCAAGCAAATCAGGTTTGGGAGATGTTCTTTGATGGAGCATGTTCCAGGGAGACTGCAGGAGTAGGGGTGGTGCTGATATCTCCACAACAAGAAAGCACATAACTGTCTTTTAAGCTAGCCTTCCAAGTCACCAATAACATAGCAGAGTATGAAACTAGGATACTAGGCCTTAATGCAGCAAAATACAGAGGAATCCAGAATCTGAAGGTATTTGGAGATGTTGATTTAATCATTCAGCAAGTAAATAAAACATTTCAAGCAAAGCACCCAAGGCTGAAAGCATACAGAGATGAGGTATGGAGGATCAGAGATTCTTTTGATTATTTCTGTATTTCATATATTCCTAGAGCCAAAAATCAACTTGCTGATTCCCTTGCTATGTATGCTAGTCTATTTATCCCTCCCATGTCTCCCAGACTAGTTTATGAAGTCCAAATGAAATATAGACCATCCTTGCCTGATAATGTCCAGCATTGGAAAGTTTTTGATGATGATGATGAGATAAATAGGTTTCTACAAGTCACTGATGAATTTTCTGAAATACAAATTGACCAAGAAAATGAAGCCTTGCAAGAGACCCCCTAGTCCCAGCTTAGAAACAAAATTGGCAAAGATAACATTGTCCAGCTTCCCAGCAATCATATTCCTAAGGGTCTAATTCCTCTAAAAAGACTGTTTGACCAAAACGATGTACCCTATAAGGCTACCCAAAATGAAGATCAGTCTGCAGTCTATAAGCATGATGTAGGGAGTCCAGGTTAGCCAAGATACATAAATCTGTCCACCCATCTGTCTGCTGACCAAAGTGCTGAGAATTGCAATTTAATGAAGCAATTTGCTGATGTCTTTGCCTGGGAATATGGTGACCTAAAAACATATGAAAAGAAGATCATCCAGCATAAAATCCCTCTAGAGAAAGACACCAAACCTTTCAAACAGAAGCTGAGACCAATAAATCCTATGCTCCTCCCTCTGATTGAAAAAGAAATAAAAAAGTTGCTGGTTTCCAAAATCATAGTCCCTCTTAGATATTCCAAGTGGGTATCCAACCTAGTAGTGGTGAGGAAGAAAAGTGGAGAAATCATACTTTGTGTTGATTTCAGAAACTTAAATAAATGCTCAAAGAAAGACAATTATCCTCTACCCAAGATGGAGCACTTGCTGCAGAAGGTCTCAGGAGCCAAAGTGATGTCTTTCCTGGATGGATTTTTAGGGTATAATCAGGTTGCTGTGCATCCAGATGATCAGGAGAAGACTGCATTTACCATTCCTTGGGGCACCTTTATGTATTCCAAGATGCCTTTTGGGTTGATAAACGCTGGAGCCACCTTTCAGAGAGCTATGGATATAGCATTTGAGGGAGAGAAGGATAAATTTGTCCTTATCTACCTTGATGATATAACAGTATACTCCAGCAGCCATCAAGACCATGTGAAACATTTGAAGAAAGTGTTTTTGACGTGCAGAAGGTTTGGGATTTCAGTAAATCCTAAGAAGCCATAGTTTGCTTTAGAAGAAGGAAAGTTGTTGGGAGATATTGTTTCTGCTGCAGGTTTCCGAATTGATCCAGAAAGAGTAAAAGTGAAACAGACCTTGTCTGTCCTGAGATCGAAGAAGGACATCCAGTCCTTTCTAGGCAAGATTAATTTTGTAAGGACGTTTATCCCAAATTTTGTAGAACTTGTGAAGCATATTACCTCTATGTTGAAGAAGGGGTTAGAGATCAAATGGAATGGTGTAGCAAAAAAATCATTTGAGTCCATTAAAAAGGCAATTATGGAGGCTCCCACTTTAATCAGTCTAGATTACAGCAAGGAGTTCCACATATTTTCTTTTTCCTCTGACGATGCCCTTGTAGCAGTCTTATTGCAAGCAGATGAAGAAGGCTCAGAGCATCTAGTGGAATTTTTCAGTAAAACCTTAAGGAATGCTGCGTTGAGGTATGATATTATTGAGAAACAAGCATATGCTCTTATCAAGTCTTTGAAAGCTTTCAGAGTTCATATTTTGCATTCCAAAATAGTTGCATATGTACCCTCTACTGCAATAAAAGATGTCTTAACACAACCTGATGCTGATGGAAGAAGGGCTAAATGGATCGCGAAGTTAATCGAATTTAACATAGAACTGAAGCCCACTAAGCTTGTCAGAGGTCAGGGTCTTGCTAGACTATTAGCTGAAGAAAATTGCAGAACATTGGACATGAACCTCATGTGTTCGAATTCAGAGAATGGTCAAACAGAAGGAGAGGAAGAAGCTGAACCAGGAGAAAAGCAGTCATTGACAGAGAATCTAGCTTCTTGAGATTGGTATTCTGCAATAGCTAATTTCTTGCTGAAGCTAGAAATCCCTCCAAGCCTTACTCAAAGTGAGGCCAAAACTGTTAAACTCAGGGTAGCAAAATATTGCATCCATGAAAATCTGCTCTATTGGAGAGACCCATCTGGAATGCTTTTGAGATGTCTAGACAAAGAACAATCAGTGGAAGTTATGCAGCAGTTTCATTCCAGCATGTGTGGAGGACATCATTACTGGAAAACTACAGCCCACAAGATCCTCAGAGCTGGGTACTATTAGCCCACCTTATTTTCTAATGTCTTGTCATTTGTTAAATCTTGTGACAGGTGCCAAATATTCGAAAGGAAACATCAATTGCAGTCCTTGTCCTTAAAACCAGTACATGCAAAAGGACCTTTTCAACAATGGGGCTTGGATTTCATTGGAGAAATCAATCCACATTCCAGTGGCCAGCACAGATGGATATTAGTAGCCACTGATTATTTTACTAAGTGGATTGAAGCAATCCCTACTAGAAAGGTTGATCATAATGTGGTCATGAAGTTTTTGATTGAGCATATCTTCACCAGATTTGGTTGTGCACATAAATTAGTCACAGATAATGCAGCAGCCTTCAGAGCAAAATAATTGGTGGAAATGTGTAACTCAATGGGCATTAAACTGGTTCATTCCACCTCATACTACCCTTAAAGCTTGAGTGGCAAACTCTCAATAGTCTCCAGAAGTTGAACCCTTGTTACATGTAGTTTTCTACCTTTTATAGGCCCTTTACAATGCTCCTGAGCTTTCTAGAAGGCTTGAAGTCTTAGACTTGTTTGATTTGTCCCTTAACCGTTTGATTCCCTCAATAGGCAGGCATGGCTCGGAGGTTTCCCTCTTCTGACAGAGGAATGACCATATTTAGATATTTTGGGCAGCCTACTATGATGCCTGGGAGCTTTCTCGTGCCAAAGATGCCCCATTATGTTTGTTAGGATGACTGCTGCACTGACAGGATTATTATTGTCCCATGATTTCATTTGATTTGGGTTGAGGCGTGCAGTGGCCCTTCTCCTTCCCTTTCCGGG
>Ga0115842_100853_pt1 | contig 12016 bp, 9 predicted proteins | sample InSIn2SAF170_2_FD_83856 | JGI IMG/M metagenome (GOLD analysis project Ga0115842, IMG submission 83856)
CATGAACTCCAATTTTCTTTCTCTCATCCCCAAAGAGAAAGGAGCCAACTCCTTCAACAGGTTTTGCCCAATTTCGCTTTGTAATATTGGTTACAAATTGATTACCAAAGTTATATGCTCTCTTTTGCCGTAGTTTAGACTGCTTCCCGAGACCATACAAAACTCATCCAGAACTCCTTTAAATCAGGAGGCCATGAGCATAGAAGCAGCTCCCAATAATAAGGTATCATCCACAAAGAGGGCATGATTTATGTTTTTAACACCTCTTGCTATGCAGAGCCCAGTGATTTCCTGATCCATCATTTTTTTGTCTAAATAAAAACTGAGAACTGAGGCTTGAAGAACAAATAGAAGTGGTGAGAGAGGGCACCACTGCCTGAGCCTTCTCGTGGCTTTGAAAAAATCAGCAGCTCTTCCATTTACTAACGGGGCAATCCAAGGCTCCGAAATGCAAGCCCGAATCCAGTTTATAAATTTCTCACCAAATCCAAGCTTATGTAAGACTTTGAGCGGAAAGCTATGCCTAACCTGATCAAATGCATTTGCTAAATCAAGTTTGACAACCATACCTTTTTCATTGTGGCTTAGACTTGAGTGGATTGCCTCTTGGACCAGAATGAAATTGTCCACAATCTGTCTACCTTGAATGAAGCCTCCTTGGCTTTCGGGAATGATTTTGGGGAGGATGAGCTTCAATCTATTAGCAATAACTTTGGTAATCAATTTTTTACCAATATTACAAAGAGAAATTGGGTGAAACCTATTGAAGGAGTTGGCTCCTTTCTCTTTGGGGATGAGAGCAAGAAAATCAGAGTTCGTGCTGCCTCCAATTTTCTGGAAAACTTGGGGCTTTAGAACCATTTTGTAGAGATCTTTTTCCACAATGGACCAATAAATTTGGAGGAATCTGGCTGAAAATCCATCCAGCCCAGGGGCTTTGTCTGGATCCATGGCAAAGAGAGCATATAACTTTGGTAATCAATTTGTAACCAATATTACAAAGCGAAATTGGGCAAAACCTGTTGAAGGAGTTGGCTCCTTTCTCTTTGGGGATGAGAGAAAGAAAATTGGAGTTCATGCTGCCTCCGATTTTTTGGCAAACTTGGGACTTTAGAACCATTTTGTAAAGATGTTTTTCCCCAATCGACCAGTAAATTTGGAGGAATCTAGCTGAAAATCCATTCGACCCAGGGGCTTTGTCTGGGTCCATGGCAAAGAGGGCATCCTTGACTTCATTCTTGGTGACTTTAGCTTCGAGGATATGGTTCATTTCAGTAGTAATCAAGGAGGGGACCACATCCATCATATCAAAGTTTTGGTCTAGATTTATATCTTCACTATACAGACTTTTAAAATGAAAGGAGGCTGCTTTTTTGATGTTTGTATTATCCTTGTGGATGGTAGTGCCATCTTTGGTTTCAGAGATGGAGTTGGTACATTTCCTTGCGTGAGCTTGTTTGTGAAAGAAGGAAGAGTTCCTATCCCCTGCTTTAAGCCAGAGGCTATGTGACTTAAGCCTCTAGTATTCTTCCTTAGCTAGACAAGCCTTGTGATATTTTTGTTGGAGCTGGGCTTCTTTATCTAGAATCTCTTTTGTTATGTTAGATTTTTCAGCCTCGAGATGGTGAATTTCTAGTGTGCATTGAATTTTTTTCCTTTCATTGGCTGGATTGGGCAGAGATTTGGCCCAGCTTTTCAAATCCCTTTTCACTCTTCTGAGCTTCTCCTCCCAGAAAAAAAGGGGCAGCCTTTGACCTATTGCAACCAAATGCCCTTAACTAATTGCATGAAGTCAGATTCCTTAGCCTAGAGCGGGCTAAATCTGAAGGGAATAGGACCAAGGTCAAGATGAGACATGAGTTCCAGCTTGATGGGTTTATGATTAGAAGTGTTGCATGGGAGAATGTGGACTCTATCCTCTAATCCATGCAGAAGAAAAGAGCTTTGAAGAAAGAATCTGTCCGACCTGGTAGCGATGTGATTGGGTCCAATCCTTTTATTAGTTCAAGCGTACTTGCTAGAAATTATCTTAATGTCTAGCAGATCCCAGTCCTACATAAGGTCCTCTACCCATTCCCTTGCTGGATCGCGAACAATGTTGCCTCCTCTCTTGTCAGCTCACAAGAGAGTGAGATTAAGATCTCTGGAAATGATGGTATTCTCAAGATTAACGAGGTCTGCTTGGTTTCTTATGGATTCCCAGCAGGCCTTTTTTTTCCCAGCATTCACAGGGACATACACATTTAAGAGACTAAAATCTCTTTTGAGTCTAAGAGCTTCAATTTTAAGAACAACCAGTGAGTATTGAGGGTCTCAGAAATGACTGAGAATTTGTTGTGTTCGAGAGAGTGCCCAACCCACTAGAAGCCCGTCAAGCTGAGATTGCTTTCGCGTCACATTTATTCTAGAGTTTCTTACTAACCTGAAGGAAGACGGAGTCCTCCAGTTTGGTCTCCTAGATGAGGAGTACGTCAGGAGTTTCTGTCCTTATTAAACTTCTGATGGCTTCTTCTTTGATTCTGCTCCCAATACCTCTACAGTTCCAGTAGACAATCTTCATCATTTATATTTCTGGTTGGCTCCCTTGGAGCCTTGGGGCTGGTTTCTCACCATCTTTGGTTTTGACGCTAATAGCTTTTCAAGAGTTGGCTGGTTGCCTTGGAGCTTATCTTTGAAAGTTTCCTACTCTCTTTTTTCCCGATCTGTTTTGCGGCCTCTTATGGATCTCCTTACCAAAGCTTGGGATTCTCTTATTTCACCTTCTTCCTTTGAGCCGTTAGATTCTTGCTCAACTTCCTCGACTTCTACAGTGTTTCCTTTGGAGCTCTCGGCAAGGCTTGCCCCCTTGGGAGAAGAGGGGGTACCTTTTGTGAGGGGGGGATGATTTTTGGATATCTGCTTCCTATGTTTCCCCTATTTGCGAGCTTAGAGGGGTGAATTTACTTTCTTGCTCCATTCTGGAGGGGAATTGCTGAGGAGGGGCCTACTAGGGGCCTCTTCCATTTGGACTGACATTCTTTTGGGTTTTCTTGGCTCACTTAACCTGGTTCCAACCTTCTTCTTTACCCTTATCTGATTCAGCATTGGATGGGCATCCTCTGGAGAAGTGACCATAGACATGGCATTTTCGGTATTTGAAGGGCAACTGCTCATAATCTAGCTTTTGCAAATGGATCCAGCTTCCTACTTTGATTTTGATGGCTTCTGGAAGCCCACCTCTAGATCTACTTCTATGCAGATTCGGGCATAGTCATATTGATCTTTGTAGTTTTCCCTATCTATGAATTTCCCGAGGGTGTTGCCGATGTGTTTTAGCGAGTCCGAGTTCCAGCAATGCACTCGAAGGTTTGGAACCCTGACCCGCACCCGGATAGTCGTGGGAACGTCGACTGCAGGGTCGAAATCTAACGTCTATTTGTTGAGATAAAGACCCTGGGGGCCCATGAAATAAGGGCCATTTTGGAAGATCAGATCCTTGTCGTCCTTAGAGGTGAATTCGAAGAGGAACAACCCTCTTCTTAAGAAATAAGAAGTGACGTTATTCTTGATCAATGGAGCCCAATTCTTGTTGGCCCAGTTCTGAGTGGACTTAGGAGAAGGCCATAGTCCGGTGAACTGGCCAACGAGTGCCCGCTTGGCCAAGGACAAGGTGACTTGGATCGGGGTCTCTAGCAGTAGGGAGATTTCATGAATATCCTCGAGCCTCTTCACAAACTTGGTTGTTTCACTCTTTTTCTTCTATGAAAAACCAGCCAAGAGCTGAGAGAAGTCTTCGGCAGATGAAGGCCGGGGGAGGAGGCCTGCCTAGGGCGAGCCGAGGACCTCCATGTGGGTGAACCCTAGCTCAAAACGATCCACACAAAAGTGCGGACTCTCAATTAAGAAGCTCAAGAACAAACACAGCAAGACAAAGGGCCCAGGGCCGGGGGGCAGCAGGGCAGGGGGACTAAGGGCATAGAACAGAGGTGTCAAAGCACAGGCAGAAGACTAGGTCTTCATGGGAGCAGCAACACTCCAGGTGTGCACGCTCCGATCCTGTCCAAAAAAATATCTCCTTCGTGAATTTATAAGTTATCATTTATACAATCTATTGGTTATTATTTTTAGCCATAACGTAATGTGCTTGATTGTAAAAACCAGGAAAGCAATGTAGATACAACACATGAGCCTAGTGACAGTGGAGTGCCTATTGAAACTAATCTTCTGCTTGGTACTAGAGGTATTTCATGTGTTATAAAAAAATTGTAGTATGGATTACATTTAAAAATATTTAAATGCAAATGGTGTATTAATTATAAACTTTGTTATTTATACTCCAGAGCATGTACAGGATGAGGCCAGAGAAGAAGAGGAACATATGGCCACGTCTGGAAGTATTTTGCATCCCTCCAGTATCTAATTGGGGAAATAACACTCTACCACTCTTTTTATTAATAAAACAATTGCAATATTAATAACTATAAATATGAATTTAACATTTCTTTATAATTGCAGTTGATTCTCTACCTCCCTTGGAGCACCATAGATGTATGACTAGGTTGGGAAAAAGGCTTGCAGAGTCCATAATAGCTGAAGGGAAAGATCAAGATGTCCTTGCGAAATACCTAAAAAAGAGAAAGAAACCGAATAATAAATGATTGTACTTGTTTATTTAGATCCTAATTTTTTTGAGTACCACATTTTTTACTGACAAGTTGAATGCCTCATGGCATGTGGACATGTAACTTTTAACTAAAGTTGCGATTTTTCCATTGGAAAAAATTACAACGAACTTGATTGTGCTCTTATCATCAAATAAAAGCTAAAGGGGAAATACTTCAAGCATTAAAATCATTTTTAATTTTATATTATGCATCAAAGAAATTTTGTATCTAATACATTGGAATCTTTGTGAACTTGTTTGCCCTAGGAATAAATCTAATTTGTACATTCCAATGCCTACTAATTCTAGGTTGTATAATACCTAAATTGAAATGGCACTTTTGAGTGAATTGCAATCTTCTGACCTTGTGTAGATATTAACTTAACAACAAGACAAGGAAGTCAAGTTGGGAGAAGAAAAAATTATATTCTAGATTTAGGAGCAACAACTAATGTCTTTCCTTTGAAAGTGATGAGACAATTATGCCTTACAACCATGAAGGCATATAGAAATGTATGGGCCATGGATTCTAAGAAAATCAGGATGGGAAGAGGAATAAGTCCACATTTTTGTGATATTTAGTAACACAAAGAATCCATATATAAAAAAAGAAGTGGCTACTTTCTTCACATTCCACGAGGGACTGTTGTTCTTTCTTAAGATTGTTCATTTTACGTACCTCTCAATTATGTACAATAACAAAAAAGCCAAAGTATTATGTATCTAACATTCCCCACTTAATTTGAATGGGTTTTTTTTAGTCCAAGCATCATTTTAAAAATTTCCTCTTCCAAGTCATTTTGTGAAGATGTTGTTATCACTCTATAATTTCCTGGTTGTAAGAGAAAATTAATAGTGTAACCTCAAACCAGTGTTTTAGATTAGGAGTTGGCCCTTCCAATCCATAGAGGGATCTCTCTATGACTCAATTACTCAATATTACCACAGTAAAGGGTCATTTATACATAGTGGCCAGATCAAATATAACATGGCTAAGAATTTTGATTGGAAAGCAAGGAAAAAGCCAATGGGCATGGAGTCACAGGTTGATTTCAATCAAGATTTTCAAGATATATTAGGTAAATCCAACATAGGTCAGAGGCAAGATAGATAATGCTTAGACCTTCAATTTTCAATATGGAGGTGGGAAAGGAAAAAAATCCATTATAACAGAGCAACCAGATGAATTTTGTATAACTTTAGAAGAAATGGTGATAATATCTTAAACTTATAAACAATAGAGCATATTAACAAAGAGGAATTCTACAAAATTATATGACTTTTGTTTCAAACATGAAGACTTAAAACATCCATGGAACTAGCACAAGAAATAAACATCACTGAGAGACAGATTGATAAACATCACAAAAGAATATTTGATATGGAAGCTTCAAATACTTATGTCTTGGGAATCTCTATTGATCTAAAAAATTGAACCAAATACACAATACAAGTATATTTTCTCCAAATAAAAACCAACCACTGGTTCCCCTTTTTTCATAAGTTTTATAAAAAATTACTTAATCCTTAGATCCACAATTTCTGAGAAAATTCAATTTAAAAAATATTAAAATATGCATGACTAAAAAAAATACAAACTGATCTCTAATCCTTAATCTAAAAAGATATAAATGACTAAGAAAAAATAGCTTCTCTTATTCTTCGCTTTGAACCTAGAAAAATGTAGAAAGATACATTAGGAGCTATATGTTGAGCTCTAGGAGAGAAATCTGGATGTAAATTATGAAAATCAGGGTCACCTAGAAACTGCTAACTGGAATATATGCCATGTTTTCTCAGCAAAGTAAATAAGCCATATTATCACTTCAAAAACTATTAACTTTCCATTTATCTTCAACCTATCTATTCCCATCAAGATTACTCATGTGTAGAGAAAATTCCTCCAAAATGATATACTTTAGCGCTGCCAAAATAACTAATTAGGTGATGTGTTGCCAAAATAGAATGTTAACAAAATGCAATTTTATGTATTGCCATTTCATTTTGCAATGTTGCTTCCTCTCACTTATTTCAAAGCCTCTACTACCTCTACTAATATATAAATTTTTCTAGGCTCATCTCCTTTTGTTTTCTTACTTTTCTTAGATCTAGCAGTCACCATCTCTGCAACTTTCTCTTGTAAAAAACTATGTTTTTTACCCTTTCTCTGCTTGGTGCCTTTAATTTTGCTATCTTGTGCCTTTTTTGTTTCTTCAGCTGTATCCTCATCGACATTAATGACCTGGTCCTTGAGAGTGGGATTTAATCTGAGTCTTGCATTTAATCTTAGCTTATTGACAGACCTTGTATGAGGTTTTCTCATCCCATATCCTTTAGTTTTTGCAGCCTGTTTACTTTCTCTCTTCACAGATTTTAATGATTTTTCTTTGTCTTTGGAACTTTCAGGTTTTATTTTCTTAATAAAAATTGACAATGGCACATCATTGTATTCAAATTCTTTTGAAAAACTCGGCTTTGTAGCTTCTGGGGTTTGCTCTTGAACATATGGGGTTTCAAAAGTTTATGGCTGGAAAACTTTTGATTGTTTTTTCATTACAGATCATTTAGTCTTCCTTGTATAAAATATTTCTAGTGGAAGCACTAGTGTAGGGTTTTCTTTCTATTTCTCTAATGACAATTTGCTCTTGCTTTGGGATAGCACAACAGAATTGCTCTGCACTGCTTCGGATTTTTGCACAGGGGTGTGTTTTTTCCTTTGTTTTTTACCCTCGCGGCCTTTAATTTTGGCAACGCATTCTTTAACAAACCCTCCCCAAAACATGAAATGGTCCCATGTCCTTCCTATTTCTCTAAGATGATTGATAATTAACAATTTAAAGAGACCTTTATGAAAAATACAGTGAGGAGGTGTTTTAGGCTTTGCTCTAAATTTGGCTGACATTTTATTCAAACTCTTCAATAGAAAATAAAGAGTATTCATTCAAACCTAATCAACAAGATATGCCAAAAACTTGAAGTGGTACATGCCTGCACGGTTGTATCTCCCCTCACAAGTAAAATAAGCTTGAATAACCCTAAGATCATTGTTCCACTTAGGCATTAAGCAGGTCCTCTGAATTCCTTAACTACAGTCTTAGTTTTTGTGTTCATCCTTCAAGAAGAATGAAACATTGGCTCCTAGGGTTCAATTCTTGAACAACCTTTATCCATCAGTTGGCAACCCCGTTTCCTCATCGATGGTTTCCTTTGTGACAAGAAATGATATGTCAACAACTTTGACAATTCTACCATCAAAACCCTCAGCAAAATCTCTTGCCACTTCATAATTGAAATCCTAAATACTCCAACAGAAACTGTGTCATCCAGCCCTGCTAAACAACTCAGTAAGCTTCGGGTCACACTCAATCAGCTCGGGACCTTCTAGTTCATTTCGACATATATGGTCGCTCATGCCCATATCTGCAACCGGATTAACACTAACAACAGAGATAAATCAAGGATGTGAATGAAAATTCTATCACTTGATAAGTTTGAATAGTTATGAACTTCACTAAAATAGCAAACAATTATGCCATGAATTTGATAACATAAAATGTGAAATGACTTTCAACCTTCACTTATCTTTTCGTGGCGACTCAACTTACAATCCACAGTTATTACAATGTATCTATAGAATCACGAGAGCATAATTAGAGAGAGTGACTTGATACGATCATTTCATCACATGGTCATTTGATTTAACAATGCCCCTTTTGAAATGATATGCATTACGTGCTGTAATTTGAAATGGCAACTCCTTTCCCTGTGTTGGACTCACCATTCATTGCCCTTTAATTTAGCAACGCCTTTTAATTTTATCGTTGAAAATGAGCGCTGCTAAATTAAAAGCGACAACGGGAATTAAAACGGGGTAGAACTTCAAACTTAGAACCGAAGGGAGTTGATTTTAATGAAAGGTTTACATGTAATAACCGATGTCAACAATTTTCTCATTTGTGGAACAATGTCTCAAATGAATAGTCTTTCCCTCTATATGATATTGAATCAAGTGGTACTTTATCTTGATGTGCTTGGTTTTTTCTTGTAATATGGGATTCTTGGCCACATTGATTCCAAAAATAGCGTCAACCATATGAAGAGTAGAATTCACAGCTTTCTTCTTCACTTCACTTCACCATAAGTCAAAGCAGACACATTTCATGGGAGTGGTACCTCCTTTAGGAAGATCAAAGTTCTATAAAGTGAGGTTTAATGGCCATTGTTTAGTAGAATTTGTTTGATAGTAATCAACAATGTTTCATCTCTATCTCTTCTTTACTTGTTGCCTTGTTATCTATACTATATGCAAGATAGGTTATTGCAATCTATTTATTTCACTACTTCCAAAAGTATTGTTTATGAAAGGAAAAGAAAATGTTTTCTTTATTTCACTACTTCCAAGAATGTTTACTACAGGAAAATAAAATGTTTTCTTTAGTTGAAGATATATTTCAAAAATATTGGTAAGATTTGAAAAGAAGGTAGGAGATTATTTATTTAAATAATTGAAATAACTTAATGTGTGCTTGGCAAGGTCAATCAATACTTGAGACATGTGACAACTAGAATGCTGTGAATAATGGTGCAAAATATCTATGCCTCCCTCTCCTCATCTATTGGTCCATCTCGCTGACAATGAATGGAATCATTTTCGAAGGAACAGAGGCTTGATGACCACATGCAGCAGCAAAAATTGTCACAACCTACCATGAAATTCCTTATGAATCTCACCCTCCTAAGAACCACTCTTGCACCTACATCCATCACTCCATACCATGGGCATACTTTGATGGAGCTGCCCAAGCAAAGGGATGTTGGCCAGGGGTCATTCTATTCCTATCTGAGCAACACCACTACAAAATACAACTGGGATTGGGAGAGGGAACTAATAATTATGCAGAATTGATCACACTCAGACATATTTTGCATTTTTCACTGGCACATTCATGCATTAATCTACATATTTTTGGAGACTCCAAAATCATCATTAATTGGTTTAATAACATCAATAATTCTCATGCTCATACACTTAGGAACATCTTGGATGAAATTATGGATTTCAAGGCACAGTTTAACTCTATCACATGTAAACACATTTACAGGGAACATAACGAGGTTGTTGACAAATTATCCAAGGAGGCCACTACAAGAGGCCTATGGATGATACATGAAGAGTGCAGAACAGTATCATTATTATCACCGTCCCTACATTGATAGGGCATATCCTAGGGCGGACATGGCCTAAATTTTGGTTTATTTTCAGTTGATACACAGTGTCATATTATGTATATATTTATGTTTCTACTCTGCTTACTAGACAAAATGAGTACACCCTATGAGGTGAATATGTATAGCTTTTTTGGGAATGGCTTCGGCCATAACTTATATTTTTAGACAGCTACTTTACTGGCTTTGACCAACAATTATGCATATTCCATAGGCATCTACTATATGTAATTCTTCAAAATTAATGAAAAGTTAAGATTTTCCCTTGTGTGAACTTGATTATTTATTTAGATAATTGATTTTTTTTCTTTTTTTGAAATATGTAGTCTGGGGGACATGATGACAGTGATCCTAATTAGTTTGATAATGATGATGAGTCTTTCATTTCTCTCGACCCAATGTAACAGTCAATAAGCTTGTGGTTAGAATGAACGAAGAACTTGTTCATTTGATTTGCATTAGAAATAAAAGTCCTGAGATTAAAGATAGGATCACCATGTTCAACCAACATCTTCAAAGATATCAAGTAATAACCATATTTTAAAGTGTTTTTTTTAATGTCATAAGTTCAATTATGAATATTTGTTTTTTTAACTTTTATGTTATCTAATTGAAAAACATTTTCTTTGTTATATATGATTTTTTCAAAGATCATGCCACAACATACAAACACCACGAGCAAACTTTCAATGGAAAAGAGTGTCATACAAGGGGATCATGTACTAGAAGAGGAGCATAAGGCAGCCATTCTACTAGTGCAGAGGGTAAAGAAAACTCTAATGCTCTTTTTATTAATGAAATACTTGTAATAATAATAATAATAAATATCAATTTAACATTTCTTTCTTGTTACAGTTGATGATCTGCCCCTCTTGGGACAACCTGACCAGGCTGTAAAAAAAAATAATTGTACTAGTTATACTAGTTATATCATTAGAGACATCATGTACCATGTTATGAAAACATATTTTTTTTTGATAAAATTTATTAAGGTGAAGTATTTTGTGTTGATGCTCAATGCATGAATGAATGTTATGTGTTAATGAATAATTGTTATATGTTTTTGTATGTACATGACCTTGTTTCATATTATGTAAACATATTTTTTATGATAAAATTTATTGAGATGAAATATTTTGCATATCTACGAATGAATGAATATTTGTTATTTGTTTTTTTTATATATTTGAATGTCCTTTCAACTATTTCCTATATAGTATATAGAATGGGTAATGGGGAATTGAGAATGATGTGATGGGGGGAGGGGCCATGAGAGCTTCCACCTTCACATGGTTGGCCCTGTTTAGTAGAATATAAATAAGGATTTGGATAATCTTGGAGCAAAAGACCTTGATCCAATAAAGCAACAACAAAGTCAATGTTGACTCCCTTGTTTCTTTGTCCAGTAGAGGGAGATTTGCTCCAAGATTAAACTATTCCAATAAATTATTCTGGAAACCAAGAGGAGCTCATTCAAGTATTCATGTACTCAAGTCCTTTTATTTATTATTTATTCATGCAATTAAATTTAATATTTAATCAAATTTAATCTAAGTTTGCCTCATTGATTTCATGAATATGTGTAGGACAACCAATATCAATTCATATGTTGAAGTGAAATAACTATCGAAAGAAAATAGCTCAAAATGGTAACATTGCATTTAGCATTAGAGGTAAGTTACTTTCAAGTTGTTGTAGTTTTGCTTCTACATAATGCACTGCACTACTTCTATACTTGTAGTCATATGAGTGGTAGATCTTTGAACTGACTTGACATTTCTTTTGTATTTTAAAGGGAGTTGTTGTACAACCTAGTAATTCCAACTTACACAATTCTTCAGATTGGGAAGAACATACTGCTACAGATGGAAGAAGGTATGTGCAATGGTAATTCAAAGGTGTATTATTAGTTTTTACTTGTCACCATCTAGTCAGAAATGATGGAACAGGGTTGATATCATGAGTAGAAAAATGAGGGATACATGTAATTATGATCTTATGGCGTTTCCCATTGCTTACATGTTCAATATCTATTTTGTCTAGTAAGCAGAGTAGAAACATAAATATATACATAATATGACACTGTGTATCAACTGAAAATAAACCAAAATTTAGGCCATGTCCGCCCTAGGATATGCCCTATCAATG
>Ga0115842_100854_pt1 | contig 12013 bp, 9 predicted proteins | sample InSIn2SAF170_2_FD_83856 | JGI IMG/M metagenome (GOLD analysis project Ga0115842, IMG submission 83856)
ACCAGTACTCGTAGTGCCCGCTCAAGAAGGCAACTACGGCCTCCTGCACAGTTGGTAGCACCGATGCGGCGGATAATTCCAGCTTCCCACCATTCTCGACCTGCACGGCAAAGCTGCCCTCGTTACAGGCGCCAACAGCGGGATCGCCACATGGGCCGTGTTCGCTCTTGCGCAGCGCAGCGCCCAAGTTTACCTCATCTGCCGCTCTCAAGCCAATGCTGGTGATGTGATGGAGTGGATTCGAGAAGACTGCGAGAAGACATCGCTAGTGTTTGTATAGTATGGCGCGAGCTCGTTGTAGGGAGTCGGCGTCTGCGATGATATTCCCGCAGAGGGGATGTGGATCCGATCTGCTAATGCTCAGTGAAGGGACGCTTCTGGACGAAGCGAACGGGGCCAGTGATGGTATCGAGTGTATGGTTGTAGTGAATCATTTGGTGTGTTTCCCGCTGGCGACGGGGTTGGTGGGCTTAATGCCGGCGATGAAGCACGTGGCAGAGGTAGAAAGGAAAGTGAGGATAGTGGTGACTATGGGTGCCCAATTTTGATGCATCCAGATCAAGAGTCATTGCAAGTTGATGGTTTTCGGGCAGAAATTGGGATATGATTGAGAACAGCAATTGGAGATATTATGGAGTAGGAAGACGTAACTTAGTGGGTGGTGGAATATTTACCCCAGGTTGTAGGGGAAGGTCTGTCTCAATCTGGTAAAGCGTCCAACGTGACCCCTGGCATTTAAACGGTGTTTATTCTCCGCGCCTCGAGTTCCTATCATCAGACGCGAACCCTCAGGAACAAGTTGCCCTCATTCTCTAATATCCCCCATCTGGATTCCATATCCCGATGACATTATTGGTAACTAGGCCGCATGAGCCGGGACATGAAGCAATCTCCGCGATATTTCTCGTCTAGTTCAGACATGGAGAACCCTATATCGCACATAGCCCCTGCGTCAGGAATGTCGATAGTCCCTGGCTGAGAGATGTTGACATGGTTGCATCTCACTCCCTGGGAACGCCGGGTAAGTCGCAAGATATCCCTTTCTTTCTGAAAGCCTGCCTTGCATGTTGTCAAAGTCTGCTGTGATGATCAAATGGTAAAAGGTCAGACCTGGATGGCCCCAGTCGTACTTGGATTTAATGTGAGAATATTACGGCATTCGACGAATCACTTGCTTCTGCATCGTGGCTGTGGCAAAATCATACTGAAGCCTTTGTTGACGACTCGACATCCTGGTCAGCATGTACAGTGTCACGGAAGATCAAATTGTTTCAAGTTCTCTGAACGAGTTTGCAGCTGAGAACACCGTGTATATTAACTTCAATGGTGCCGCTCTACTGGGGCTCATCTCTGCTCCTCCCATGAAGAGAAATGGGCCAATGGCTGTGGCATACAAGACGATACTTCGAATGCAAATCCACGATGATGTCTCCCAGACAGATGGTATCTCGCTTTACAAAGTAGCGTGCAGACTTGCATGATGAGAATGAAAGTGACGTTCTTGCTTTGAGTCTCGAGAACTCTGGATCCTGGTCCCAGGGTGATGACTCCTGAAGAAACTGAAAAGACCTGAGCAGAATCCGATTTGACATAGACCCTTGCCTGTCTCCCGTCGTTTTGTCTGCCAAAAATCTGCTGCAATATTCTTTCAAGATCAACTCGCTGACTCAGACTACAGGCTGCCTGCAATCAGGCTGGTGGGACATCACTGCCTGGTGATCCCTTATCTGGGCGCATTCAACGCTCAATCTTCCTGAGTGTAAGGTGGCAATTCATAGGATATGTTATTCCCGGGGCACGAAAGAAGCCGGCATCTCCTTGGGGACCTCCCGAGCAATGATGATGAATCAAAAAACAAAGAACCAGCTGGCATCGAGCGAGGTGGGCGTTATGCCCAGTCATCATCCTTTGATCTTGTTCTAGATGAAAAGGAAAGCAGATGGCCACCGACGACCTTGCCTGTAGCAGGAAATGATCAGGATTCAAAAGATGTCCTGGCACAAGCAAAGGCCGATTCAAGAGACAGATGGCCCAATGGAATACCACCAAAAGGTCCGCGGAAATATCTGCAACGTATTGGCCAGTGCTGTCCTCGACGCCTGTCAAGCGGATGTGACAGGCATGCAACCTCAGCCGTCGATGGCACGTCCTCCTCACCAAAAACGCAGAAATCTTCAATGTCGTTGCTCCGCAATGCAGAAGTTGATGATTTTGCAACAAGGACGAAGTCAGAGGTGAATTCCAACAGCTCGGATGCCACGCTTGGTTATGCGAAAGCCGTCCATGGAACAAGGAGGCCCATCAGCGATAGCAGCTTGTTTACGCCAGGTCAAGGTAGAAGAGATGTGACCATTCCTGCGGGCAACGCGAGCAAAGCTTTGGCGAGCATACCAAAGGAAAGCCCTGACCTGGCATTACATAGACATGAAGATCCCGCAGTTTACTCGTCGCTAGTGTGTGAGTCCTCGCTAAGTCAGGCGAGTGTTATGCCCGTGCAGCAACCACAGTCGCTGTCCCTGCTTTTTCAGACAGAAACACACTCCAGAGATAAGCTGAGCTTAGCAACTGCAACACCCCAAAATTTAATCAACAAAACAGAATCATCTGGTACAAGTCCTCCGCTCAATGTTCTACACAGAGACATTTCCTACGTCATTAACCAGGCTCGAAGACCTAGCAGCGAGGCAGCATCTGTAACCTCCGCAGCTTCAAGTGCTGCGGCAAAGTCTTCTTCCTCCTCCATTTCGTCCTCTCTACGACTTAACATCTGCCACATCTGCAAGAAGCCTCCCTTCAAAGAGAAACTGAAGGGTTGCTTTTCCTGTTCCCGCCACTACCACAAAGGATGTGCAAAGCCCAAGGATAGGTACTACCTCTCAACGTCTTTTCTTCTTGACTTGACGCTGACCAGGGGTTGCAGAATTACTGAAGATAGCTGGGTCTGCCGTCGCTGTCTGAATAAGCTTGCCAAAAGCTCGAAGGCAGCCATGGTGTCTAGTTTTATGGACACAAGTGTCCCCAGGTCTGAACCCATCAGATCGTTGGAAGAGGTACCGATGGCCTCGCTGCCCCCTCATTCGACACCCATGGGCAGTATGCGAGAATTGGCTTCTGTACCGGACCCACAATCACAAGATGCTCCACTTTCCGAAGACTTGGGTGCGAAGAGTCAACTGCTTAACGCCAGTGGAACGCTCAACCTAAACGTTCCAACGACTCATGTGCTATCAAGTGGAGATCATTCTCCTACAGCCAGCCTCCGTCACGTGGCGTCGGCAGACTTGAGACCGACGCCCCCAACCGAGGATGCGGAAGAAACTCCGACTAGAAGTGACATGGACACTGCCAAAGACCCCTCCGCTGACCTTCCTGAGTATTACCGGGGGTGGCAAGCTCAAAGCCGAGGACAACGGATGTCAAGAGCCCCTGATCGTGCAACCAGTAACTTGGCACCTTCCTCGCCTGTAGCAGCACCTTCCACCTCTGATGAATCCATTCGTGACTCGTGCAATACCGTGCTATCCACGTCGAAAAACACTACTCGGCGTTGTATTACTAATTCGAAGGGCGATAGTGAGGTGTTGCATGAAGCACTCTCACATGCAGAAGATAAATTCGCGGAACATGACCCGTTAGCTTCGAAAGAGTCCTTGGCCGCGCAAGCATCACCAACTGACGAAGGTTTGGCCATAACGTTAGCAATGAAGTACCCAGCTTCCGAAGATAAAGATGAGGCGCATACCCCGAAGGCGGATGTTGAAACCTGGCGCAATAGGATGCGAGAAAACCGGGCCAGTGGAGGTCTATCTTCGAGTGCTGCACTTAATATGCCACCAACTTCTTTCTTCGCGACGTCGGAAACTCAATCTCGTGGGAAAAGCTTTTCAGCACGAAGCCCACGAGAGGACCCATCTCTCAGGAGGTGGGGACCCCCCCGAAAGGATGGCGGCGGAGATATGCGTGACAATGCTCAGCCCGTCAAGAAATTGTGCACCAATTGCCAGAAACTCATACTTGGATCCACCTCCATGTGCATGAAGTGCCAACAGGTAGAACGCGAAGATGCCGCTTCTCGGGGTCGAGGAAGCTCTAGCCATGATCGCTCAGGTGCACTTGACCCGCCTAATTTGGTTGCTAATGCCTCAACTACGAAGGCCTACTCCTCTGATAGATTAAATGATTGCAATTGCGGTACGAAAGGCCATTGCAGAAATCACAGCGGGAAAGGCCTTGCGGCCCGGCGCTCCAGCACCGAAGCAGCAATTGAGGAATTTCACCGCCCACTTCAAGTTACTATTCCTCTCTCGAGACACGATCAGATTGCTCTACCAACCTCGCCTTTTGTCCCGGAGACTCCTGAGCTTGTCACCGAAAGACTGAGCAACAACATCGACATTGTGCATGTAGACAGACCCACCAGTTTGGGTAGTCAAAACAGAATGCCTAAGCCATTGATACCGCAGAAGAGACCCCCCGTGCGTCCGGTGATGGCTGACGATGAGCACTGTTTCGCCAAGAAGAAGCCCAGGATGTACAAGCGTGTCACAGAGTCCCCTGCAGTCAAGACCCCTTCCACAAGACCTAATACTTTCCCTCCGATGCAAAAGAGCGCTTCGCCCGGTGTCAAACCGGCTTTAAAAGATGCCGCCGTCCAAGCCAGTTCAGAAACAGTTGACCGAGGAACATCTCCAAGATTCAATTCCAGTGTTTCAGCCCCAAAAGTGAATGTCTTTGCGAAAAGGCCAGCTTCGCCGGGCACTGAAACTGACAAGGCAGCGTCCCAGCGGAGCAGCAATTCCGTGAACCGTGGTGATCAGCATGAAGCTTCATCTTTTCAGGGAGACTTGTTCCAAAAGTCAGCACAACGGCCAACGAACGCAAAAAGACGTCCCAAAGTGCTCGAGGAAGAAGAGCGGGAAACTGCTTGCAACGAAAAAGGGTCTAAAAAGGCCGAAACTGCAATAGCCCGCCGTCGGAGGCAAGCTCCACATCACAATAATCATATTGGCATAGCTCCAAGCATCTTCAAGAACGAACCTTATAAGACAGGCAAAGATAGCAGAATTGTCAGCGCTACCGCAGTAGGCTCAATCAATTCATCTGTTCAAACTGCCAGAGAGTGGACATCTGATGATGAAGAGGAGTTGGTGCAGAAGTTGAAAGAGAAGGGTGTAATTTTCGAAGAGGACTCGTCGTCCGACTCAGATGTGGAGACGCCGGCCCCCCAAATCGCTCTTTTGTCGACATACCCATTGTCCCGTCCGCCTCAATCGTCCAAGGATCTATTCGCCATAGCTCCACACCTACACCCTGATTATCCCGTGTTCGATATCGAAGCGAAGAGAAGGGAGATTGCAAACCGCCCACCTAGGAAGCAACGACGCCACAATATGTCTTATCTCCGTCAAGAACGTGGTGAGAACGTCCATCAAGAGGTAAAGCGGACCTTTCCGATACGCCTGGTCAAAGTCTCCTCAGGCGAGATCTCCGAACTTCAAGACAGCCTTGCGCCGGAGGTGGAGATGACCTTTAGTGAGTTTATTGGCGCTCCTGCTAACCCTATGGCGATCTTGACGAAGGACAAAGATTTGGCTTTTCGGGATGGAACTAGAGATCTGAAGGGCAAATTACCCAGGGCAAGGAAGAAGTTTATTGTCTCAAACAAGAGTGTGTCCAATATTGAGCATTGATGTCTCATGGAACAGGGGGTCTCGCCTCTCATTCTTCTTTCAACAGCATGATACCCACTTGCCTTGATCAGGTCCAGCATGGGCTCTGACCCTCGGCGTTGTTCCCGTATTTGCTAGCTACGGACAGCAGTACCGCTTAGCATAACCCTCATTGTTTCAACCATCCGAAGAACCTCATCATTGCTTCTCCTTTTAAGTGTTGATTACGGCGGGTCTCTGCTGAGGACGATGCATCAATATTCCTCCTTCAATGACCTCAGTTTGTCGATCAATATCCCATGAACAATGAGAACTAATGCATCTCCTCCTCAGCAAGTCTTCGGATTCAGGGCAAGTGTCACACTCACCGCCATGAAGATGCAGCATATACTTATGTAAGGACTCAGTCTTTCCCCTATCCTTGCACATTTCCAGAATATACCCAAAAATCTGGATATAGAATGAGTAGAGTAAGGAAGAGCTGGAGACGATAGATTGATTACCCATCCTTATTTCTGTCCATTATCCCCGGCATGATTGAATGAGCATATGTGCTGGTGCAAATGAACAGTAGGAGGACAAGCAAGAGAGACTGAAAGTTGAAAATTGCAGTCTGCAAGACTCAGCATAGATCTATAACCGCAGACTATTGATGCTTACCATGATGATAGTTCGCCCACCATGGGGTATCTACTACCCTTTCCTCACTATTAGTAGTGTGATGACAATTTGCATTGTATATTCGGAATTCCAAGCAGAAAGACACATTTCAAGTTGAAGAGGCCTGACCAGTGCCAAGATTTTCATGTGCCCTGACTCGCCATACTGTAAACCGTTCCCGCAACTCCCTCTACTAATAGTATGCCAATCAAAGACCGAAGGACCTAGTAAGCTAACACTGAAGCCGGTCAAATACTACAGAGCTATCATACAGATATTCGTGTCTACCCTTCAGCTATCTCAACGAGGCTCCAGGCACAACGCCAGGACTGAATCTCCCGAGCCCTCCCGTGCGACATCAGTGTTTCTTCAGAGCAGTCTCCTTTGATATGACGGCGTAAACTCAACCCGACTTCATCCTCATCCTCATCTTCTACAGACCGGACGTCCCATCATGGAGCCTCGAGCCCGTGCCGCCCGCCACAAAGGCCAGCTCAACTTCCCCGAAGACCGTAAGCCATCCTTCCCCTCGCTAACCACAAACCATAACCAACCTAACCATCCTTCTCATCCACAGTCAAAAACCTCCTCCACGGCTTCGGCGCCCCCGCCCCGCCCGGCTGCCCACCCGAAAGAATCCCAGACCCCTACCCGGAAACCCTCCGCGTCCTCGACGAGATCCTCACCGACTTCCTCATCGAGATCTGCCACACTGCCGTGGCCGCGGCCTCCTACTCGGGCCGCCAGAAACTGAAGGCCGATGACTTCCGCTTCGTGCTACGCAAGGATCCGGTCAAGCTGGGGAGGTTGCAGCAGCTGTATCTGACGGGGAAGGATATCAGTAAGGAGCGCAGGGCGTTTGATGCGATTGGGATGGGTGGGGGTGGGGTTCATGGGGGGGAAGGGGGGGGTGGGTGCGTTGGAGGTTTTTGCGGAGATGGGTGGGGAGGAGGGGACGGGGAGGGGGAAGGGGAGGGGCAGGGGGAGAAAGAGGAAGGCTGTTGATCAGCTGGATGGGGCGGCGGATGCGGATGAGAGTGCGAGTAAGAAGGCGAGGAGTGATGCTGGATGAGAGTCACGATTATCTTACGGTCAAGATGACTACGATATACTTTCGAAGCACCTCCGCCTCCGGAGGCCACGGACTCTGGAACATCGAGAATTATGACGCGACATAGATTGGAAGTCAGCGTCGCCTGCTTGTGCGCAATCTACCCAACCGAAAGAGAAGCCGACAATCACCAGCAACAGCTTACGGGACGGAATGGTGCTCGAAGTTCAACCTGGTCATGTTGCACAGGTGGTCCGGAACGATAAGGGCTTGGGAAAGCTACAGATCTGAGCAGGATGTAGCTAGATCGATGTGCAGACGCCGAAGAAGACATCAGGTCTATCCGCTGCCCTCAGATTGAGTCATCCGTCTTGCTCAGACGCCATAACGCCATACTTCTTTTGTGACCGCAATGCAGATATTGTGCAATACATCTCATACCGCCGAAACAGGCTCCCTCTGCTCTCTCGGTTCTCTCGGTTCCCTCGGTTCTCTCTGCTGCCCCTGCCTTCCCCTTCCCCCTCTTTGCCCACCTCCTCGTTGACTTTGCTGGCCGCCTTCTTCTTTGGATGTAGGACCTGACGATTCTGGTCCACCCATCGTAAGCGGCGCCGTTGCTAGTCGGTTGGAGAGGTCCATTTGGGTGCGGATGGTATTTGCTAGGTATGAGACTGCGAGGACGTCTTGGATGTGGTCATTACTGGGGAACATGTTAGTGAGGCGCTGATGAATGAGCAGGGTTTGAACGTACAAATCTCTTTCGATATCTGCCGGGTCCACCTTGGGAGCCAATGCTAAAGCATTGAGCAGGTATTGACCCAGCGCGGTGTTTGGAGGTGTGTCATCCTCCTCTTCTATCACGCCCTCGACATACTTCCCTACTCGATCCAGGTTTCCTAGAATATCTTCCAACGCTCGTTCTAGACCTTCGATGTCTGTCATTGTTGGCACAGTCCTGTCTTCCTTGTCTTTCGCTGTTGAAAGCAATTCGAGCCCACTCCTATCTGCCTCTCCATACCGGATCTCGTAGGGCACCGGGATGAATGCCGCCGAATCAGCTGCTCTCTCCGCGGTTACTCCCACAGGTGCGCTGATATATGTTCGGACTTCCACACCCTTCCCAGCCTCCGACGAAACTGTCATGTGGACTGCTGGGTACGGCCAAGTCCCGTCGCCCTGTCCTCCATAAAAGTTCTGAATCAGAGCGCTGAAGGTATTCAGCTCGCTGCTGGTCGCATACCAGCCCACTAATACCTCCTTGGGGTTGCCTTTCTTATGTAGATCTAACATTGTCTTTTGATATTCCATATCGACTTCGACTTGATCTGTGGTCTCGGTATGCCCCACGGCAAAGGAGGAGTGTATTGTGATTGTTGAATCGTCTGCATCGGATCGGGTGCCCAGGAGAGTGCCAATTACGCGCGTCTGGTCAGGAGGACGGCGCGTTGAGTGGTCTAGGATAGAGAGTAGAGCTTGAGGCTGTATTACCACGGAGAGAGGGTGCGTCGAGGGTTGCGTGCCGACAGGAGCGGGACCGAGGGGTCGAGCGAGATGAAGGAAGGTGTCCTCGTTGCCGGCCATGATGGGCAATCCGTTCAATTTGTCGAAGGTAGGGCCCGGTATGCTTGGAGCTTCAGACCTTCCTCGCCGTTACTTATGCAAGTAAAGACTCGGTGGAGCTCAGGTGTCAGCAATACAGCTTTGCGAAAACTGGAAGCCAAAATTTCCCTCACAGTGTGCGGCAGAATTTCGCGCTAAGATTAGATAAGATGTCAGTCCACCAGGCTTGTCAAAACTTTTTCGAGGAATTGGAATGTCTGTCTTGTCTTACAGAGTGACTTAGATACTCGATCGTGTTCACGATGCGCACGCGTGGAGGTAAGTCCCGCTTCGGTTCTACTGGCCGGAGTCGACGTGGCAGAGGTCGCGGAGGACGAGTGGGTACGCAAAGGTCTGACTTCAAATCCTCCCGCATCGAAGGTTCAAGGTGAGTGGTGAGAAAGATATGGTCATACCAGGCTAGCTGATGCTCACAGAGATACCACAGCTTCTAGCACGACCGATGATGGAAATGATCTGCCTGAGGAGAACTACGCTACGAATGAAATTTTAGAAGAAGGTTCGGAGAGCGAGGAGGATACAAGTAACCGGCCCAGTTCATATGGTCAGCTCCTACAGTCTTTAGGCTCGCACTTACAGACAACTGGTCCGTCTGCAAAGAGACGGAAACTTCAAAATGGCTCTAGCGAGGTCAGTAATGCCTCCAAGCCTGATGGCCCACTGGAGCATGCGCCGATTGCCAATTCATCTCCAGAGGATATCGCTAGCGGAGCACCGAGTGAGCAAACCGATTCGGGAAATGAGGATTTTGAAGTCGATGCTCAAGGTCCCGTTGACGATGAAGAGGAAGACGAAATGGGTGAAGCAGATGTGACCGATCCATTCGAGTCGCATTTTGCCAATCCAGATTCGAACCTCCTCTTGAGTAGACTAAAGGCCATAAAAGACCAGAGATGGATATCACAGTCAGCAAGCACATCTCAAAGCCTCAAACAGCAATACTCACAGCCTTCGTCCGGGACCGCTCCTGCGAATCCAGTACCTTTGATCCAATCTCTTGAGAAGGTCAAGCTCAAACAGAGGCTTGTCGCAAATGGTCAGAAGGTGTGGAGCGAACTCGGAAGTACCGAACGTGAGGTCGCTTCTTCAGTCTTCACCTATAGGGATGTTCTATTTGGGTCCAGAACGCTTGATAATGTAATTTATCTGCGGGATCTTGTCGTGCTTCAATCCCTGAACCACGTATTCAAGACTCGAGATCGGGTGATAAAGAACACTTCGAGGCTGGCGCTCGAGGACACAGGAGAGACCACTGACTTCCGAGACCAAGGCTTTACTCGGCCGAAGATCCTTTTTGTTCTCCCCACAAGGCAAGCTTGCGCGAGGATCATTGAGAGCATTGTGCGGTTATCGCAGCCAGAACAGCAAGAAAATAAATCGCGGTTCACGGAAGCGTTTTGCAAAGATGATGATGACTCTTGGGAGGACAAGCCGCGTGATTTTCAAAGTCTTTTTGGAGGCAACGATGATGATATGTTTCGGATAGGCTTGAAGTTCACACGGAAGACAGTGAAGTTTTTCTCCGCTTTCTACAATTCTGATATTATTCTTGCATCTCCGCTAGGGCTACGAACAGCTATCGAAACGGGTGGTTCGAAAGACGGCAAGAAAGCCAACGATCCTGACTTCCTCTCCTCAATTGAAATTGTGATCATGGATCACGCAAATGCTCTTCTCATGCAGAACTGGCAGCACGTCGAATACATCTTCTCTCAGTTAAATTTGCTGCCTAAGGAATCACACGGCTGTGACTTCTCTCGCGTGCGGCACTGGTATCTCGATGGGGAAGCGAAATATCTTCGCCAGACGATTGTCTTGACCGATTTCATCACGCCAGAGATCAACTCGATCTATACCAAATGCATGCTCAACATCGCCGGCAAAGTGCGATACACGCCCGTCTACAAAGGGGCCATGCTCGATGTCTCAGCGTCCCTCCCAGGCAGCATAACGCAGACCTTCCTCCGGCTGAACGTCCCTACTCCAGCCTCCGACGCAGACATCCGCTTCTCACATTTTACCTCGAGCATCCTTCCAGCCCTCCTTAAATCAAAGCAAGAGAAAGGAACACTGATCTTCATTTCATCCTACTCCGATTTTGTCCGCATACGGAATCGCTTCTCGACATCCCCTACAACAGCCTCCCTCTCATTCGGCGCCATCTCAGAATACACCTCTGTCCGCGACGTTGCGCGAGCCAGGTCTCATTTCCTCACCGGCAGACAATCTGTGCTGCTCTACTCGGAAAGAGCGCATCACTTCCGCCGCTACAGGCTCAGGGGCGTGAATAGGATTATTTTCTACAGCTTGCCGGAGAATCCGATCTTCTGGAGCGAGGTTGTCGCAGCGCTCAATCCGGGGCTGGAGGATGGGGGCGATAGGGGTGGACGGACCGTCAGGGCGCTTTTCTCCCGGTGGGATGTCCTGAAATTGGAGCGGATTGTGGGGACGTCGAGGATAGGGAGGATGGTCCATGATCAGGCCGGCGATACATTTGAGTTTATGTAATTTAATGAGACTTCCAGACCCTATATCAGGTGCAGTGGAATCTGCGACCTGGATCCGGAGTGTGTTATCGTATTCTTTTCTGGTTCCAGAGGGCAATCTGCCAGGAAATGGCGGGTCAGTTTCAAACTCTGCCCTATCATCCCCAGCGATAATCACCAGATGGCGTCTGATGTTGCTGCTGGGAGAGTGAGGAGGAGAATCTATATTGCGTGTAATCACTGACACGACAAGCCATGCGTTGCAGTCATCATTGCAAAACTTGAATAGCAAACGAGACAACACTACCGTCTGGCTCAAATAGGCTTGATTATATCTGACACATAACCAAGGACACTTGTAACAAGGAGTGTCTCCTCATCGAGATCCACGCCTTCCTAATCAATGAGCGAATACATCTCTGCCACGGCTCTTAGCGTACCTAGCCTCAGGCAGATCATTTCCATCATCGGTCGTGCTAGAAGCTGTGGTATCTCTGTGAGCATCAGCTAGCCTGGTATGACCATAT
>Ga0115842_100503_pt2 | contig 11988 bp, 13 predicted proteins | sample InSIn2SAF170_2_FD_83856 | JGI IMG/M metagenome (GOLD analysis project Ga0115842, IMG submission 83856)
CCACTTGGACCCCCACCATTGTTTCTTTTAGTTTTTCAGTTTCCTTATTTGTAGCACAATTTACTATATTTGGTAGTTTTTCGGGTCTTGAACTTCCGAAGCTGATTTGAGGCCATAAACGATGTTTTCTTGGAAAATTGGGACCAACATGGGGCATTGACCAATGTTGGTCATTAAAAAGTTGTAATCCTTGGATAGATCATTCTAACAAGGTATTGTGCACATCAAACGATGATCATATGCCAAAGTTACAACACTGGGAAGTTGATGTACCAATTTACCCAAATGGAGCCCATAGTTTGGCGCTTCATCTCCTCGGGTTAGGTTTTTGGATGTTTAGGTTTTCCATTGTTTCTCAATAGTAAATAGGACTTTGAACCTCATTGCAACACATTTCAGAGGCATGTAGATGCCATATCTCTTATGAGAGATAAGCTACCATCGCCTGAGCTAGTCTTATTTCCATTTTGTTTGTAAGCATATTTTAGTATTTGATATTAATGAAATTAAGTGTTATTTTTACTACATCTTTGTATTTATAGTTATATCTGTAATTTGTTGCGTTCTTGTTTAAATCTAGATCAGTGGTATGAGATCGGTTTGCTCTTTCTCTATTTTTCTTTGCATGTCCCCAACAAGGTCAGGATATAAGGAGTTAGGGCTCAATCTAGTTGAACCTTTGCAAGATCAGCCTAAAAAACCCCCATGGATGATGAGGGGGCAGGAGATCCTGTCAAAATATTGCTCGAGGAGGCCCTCGAGAAACTAAGGAACGCGATGATGGATAACTTTACCCAGATCCTTCAATGGTTTCCCACCAGCGGTGCATCCACATCCAGCAGCAACTCTGGAGGCTCCAATCCTTTTAAGGTACAAGTTAACTTTGACATTCCCATATTTGAGGGCCAAGTAGATGTAGATGTCATAGATAAATGGTTAAATCTATTAGAAGGATATTTTTATGTTCATGATTTTTCCAGCCAAGAAAATATTACTTTTTCTCTTCTCAAAGCTGCGCCCCACATCAAGGATTGGTGGGAAACCTACTATGAGCAGAAGGATGAAAGTACAACCTCACATTTTTAGTCGCACCCACTTGGAACTTATTCCGCGATGCCATCAAGGAGCAATACTACCCTGTCATGAGCTATGAGGATAAATACATAAAGTGGACATTGCTACAGTAGGGAAGGGACCAAGATGTGCCATAATTTACCAATGTTTTTCATACCCTTCACATAAAGTTGGGTATGAAGGATTCTGAGAAAAATTTGGTACTCAAGTACCGTGGTTGCCTACACAGGTACATCTAGGACAAGATGGAGTTCCTGGAAATATCCTCGCTCGGCACGGCATATCGATACACTGTCAAGATCGAGCAAAAGTTTAAACAAAAGAAACGAGACTTTCGATCTATAAATCTAAAGCAAGGGAAAGGTGCCCCCAAATCACAGAACAAAGGACAGAGCCAAGGTGGGGCAACCCAGGGCATCCCACAAAAGCCGCAAGTAAAGAACAACACCACGAAGCCAAAGAAGGAAACGGGAAAGTGGTGTGAGTACCATAAGAGCTCCAACCACAACAAAAATGAGTGTTGGGCCAAGTAGTCATTGGTGGCCGCGTTGAAGGCTTCAAAATCAAATGCATGTTACAACTCTGACTCAGAACCTGACAAGGGGAATGACAAAGGGAAGTAGATTATTGATGCGGAGCCCAATGCCACCGTTGTTACCATGAAGATCTAGAAGGAGGAACCCAAAGATCTAGAGGAGGAGGAGTGCCTCTTCCACTCCCAGATGTGGGTAAAGGGTTCCCCACTAGAGTTCCTTTTCAATAGTGGGAACCAAAAGAACCTCATTTCGACAGAGGTCATGAAGCAGTTGGGATTATCGACCACATCATACCCACAATCGTACACCATCAAGTGGCTTCACCATGGACAAGATCTTTGCATGAGCTAGCAGTGTCTCCTTCCATATATCATAAAGCCCTTCACAGATGAGGTATTATGTGATTTTTCTCCCCTTGATGCTTGTAGTGTATTATTAGGCCAACCATACTTGTGGAAGCGACATGCCATGTATGACTCAAGGCCTCGTGATGTTATTGTTACTTTGGGAAATAAGTTGTACAGGATATCGGAGGTAGCACCGCCTATCGCCATCTCTTCGGTTACTACAAAACAATGTAGTAAGCTCATTTCCAAAACCAAGAAATTTGTTTTCCTAATGATACGCCCTTAGGGAAAGAAGAATATGGTGGCTAGGACCTTGAGATAGGGCCCCTTCGCACGACAACAACCGATGGACAAGGTTGTGGAGGAGTACGAGGACGTATTCACATCCCTCGCAGGGGTACCTCTGCACTGTCAGGTCAAGCACTCCATCGATCTAACCTTAGGTGCGTCATTGCCCAATGGACCAATCTATCGGCGCTCTGTTCTAGAGAACGACTAAGCAGATTAGGAGTCACATCCAGCCAAGTTCATCACCTTGTGGGAGCTCGATCATGTTGGTACAAAAGAAGGATGGGATTTGGAGACTTTGTATCGACTATCGGGTGCTGAACAAGATCACTGTCTGGAATAGGTACCCAATCCCATGGACTGATGGCCTTTTGGACCAAAAGGGGGAAAATATTTCAGCAAGATTGACTTGAAGTCCGAATATCACCAAGTACCAATCAAACCCTCTGATGTGTGGAAGGACACCTTCAAATCAAAGGAGGGCCTTTTTGAGTGGATGGTTATGTAGAAATTCCCACTGTAGATCACCTGATAATGCAGTTTACTAACGTAATATACTAGATCTACTTCTACAAATAAACTTGTGGAAGCTTAATTAATTTTGAGCACGATAAATTTAGAACACATATAACAGAGAATGATAAATCAATCACACATAACATAGAAGAATGATCTGGGGAAATCCTCAGCTAAAAACCCCTCTATCTGTATTATCAAACAAGTGGAAACATAGCAGAGATTACATCCAACTCTCAGTACAATCTCTCACTATTGCTCATAGAGAGTCAAAGGCTCTCACAACCTTCTCTTTTACCCTCCAAGCCTCTATTCCCTTATGTATTCTCTTGGGTTCCAAAAGCTGCCACCTGTGTGAATTACCTCTCACACACTCTCTGACCTCTGATCTAACTGTGCGATCCTAAAGGAGATGATTCCTTCTCCATGGATGAGTTTCCTATATAGGAAAAATCCTCCAACTGATAATACACTGTCCCTTCCTCTGATCTCAACTGGGTCTCTGACTGAACTGACATGCATGAGTTATTTATGAGAGAATATTCAATTATCTGAAGTACACTAGTTACATGCATGCATGCATTAACTAACTGAACTCACAATCAGTTCCTCCAATCATTGGAACTAATCTAACTGGACTTAACTCAGTTAATTGAGCTAACTAATTACAACTCAACCTTATCTCCTTAATTGATGGATAACTTCCTCAATCAAAGGGATAACTGTTACATGTCTCCACATAGAATTGATGTTTGATTTTCTCTAACTAATTAACTCAAGATGAATTAATTAATTATTTTTCAAATAGCTGCTAAGATCAAATTCAAATTTTAATTCTAAATTTTAGTTCAGGGACTAACTAAAATTGTAATCTATCTTGAAATTCCATTTATAGCAATGTTATTTTTAGCATTTTTTGTTGCTATTTTCAACACTCCCTCTCAATAAGAAAGGCATTCAACCCGAATCCAATCCTGAACCTTTGGAATGTTCTGCATGCAACACTTCTTCCTAGAGTTGTTGCTCCAACAACTCTGAAATAAAAAAATATCCAAGCTGAATCAAAATGATGCCTCTGTCATCATAGTCTCTGACTTCTATTGCCTTTGTCGACTGAAAACTCTACACCTCTATTCTCTTCAGTATCTGACTGCTCTAGCCTCTATCACTTTGATCTATGATTGAATCAATCACATTAATTCCTCCTACTGCATCTGTGCTACTGCTAGTCCTATCTCCCAACATGCATCCGCACTGCACCTCCTCTCATCATGTTGCATTGTGCTACCCACTACTGCACTGCAACTCAGTTACTGAGAAGTAAGTAATTGATCTCCCAACTGACCTCCCTATTGGGCTAGAAACATCCTCTAATGCAGAATATCCCTCTGTCGCTCCATCCTCATCTGTCTCCACCCACTTAGCTAGTTTTGCTACTCCTCTTTGGGGCTCCCGTAGCAAGGTCTAATCAAAGAGGTTGGGTACCTCAAGGATCCTGCCCCTATTTCAGCCTTCTTAGGACTATCACTCCACATTGCCCCACCTCCCACCTAGAGGTATGAATGCATGCAATCCCTCTACCCACTTGGTTTGAAATTTCCCGTATTGAAGGTCTCTGCATGATTGGATGCCTCCACTCGATCTCCTATCAACTTTTCTAGTTGTGGATGCTCCATAACCTCCTGAAGCTGCTTCAGCAATTGTGACTCCTCCACAATTGTATGAGACTTATTCTGGTGCTGCATGTTGAGAGGTAATGTACTCTCCCTCTAAACCACCAAGTCTCCAACAGTTTCCTTGCTCCTTAAGGCTTTGCATGCATCTTAAACCTCAAGAGCATATAGGTTCTTAACTCGTGAACCAAGCTGCTTCACCTGTCTCATGGTGATGTGTCTAAGGAAAACCTTTCCCTTACTAAAGACTACATCATAGCCTTTGTCTTCCAGCATCGTGATCGATACCAAGTTCTTCCTCAATCTAGGCACATACTTCACATCTATCAAGGTAATGCGAGCTCCATGCTCCCTCTGAAAAGGAATCGTGCCCACACTTGAAACACTATACTTTTCATAATTACCCATCGCTACGAGTATCTTAAGGTATTTCTCCTCCAAGGTATTGAACAAAGTCTTATCGTCAGTCATGTGGAATGAGGCTCAACTGTCAAGAAACCAACCACAACCCATCGTTGATGAAACCATGCATGCGACGAGGGTAATATCCAACTCTAACTATGAGGCCAATGCCTCACCTTTAGATCCTTCCTTGGATCCCATCTTGGATTTCTTCAGTGGACAATTTGTTGCATAATGGCCCACCTCATGACAATGAAAGCATCACACTTTCGATTTGTCAATCTTCTTCCCACCATGGGAAGAACTCGATTTGGGATGAGAATCCTTTTCATTCCATTTCTTTGCCTTACTTTCTAAGGCACAATTTTCTTCATCCTCTTTGGATGAAGAACCATCTATGGCGCTTCTTCTTATCTCCTCCTGCATCAGATCCAACCAAATTTGTTCCCAATTTGGCAGTTTCTCTCTTCCATTTACCGAGTCTTGGTAACTATGCCAACTCTTAGGAAGACTGAGGAGAGCAAGGCTCACCATGTCATCATCAACTACTGTGATTCCTACACTTCCAAGCTCATCCCTACAGGTGGTGAGCTTTTTTAGATATGTAGATATCATTTCGCCCTTTTCACACTTAATTTTCTGAAGCTTGTCTTTCAGTGCCATCTTCCTCTGATTGTTGTTGTTCTGATATAGATCCTTCAATGTTTTCCACATTAAAAATGGTGTCTCCTTCCCATGGAGACTCAAGACAATGTGGTCTCGAACTCCCTCCAGAAGAATCCTCCTCGATCTAGCCACACATTTCTTCCATTCTGCCAATTCTTGGGCATTAGCAACTGTTGGCTTGGGGACTTCTTGATTAATGAAGTCCTTCAACCCATTGTCCTCTAATACCACTTCCATGCGATCCTTCCAAGCTATATAATTTGAACTGCCATCCAAGGCATACTCGAGTCTTAAACCATTGAACGCCATTGGTGAAATTTGAGATGTGATAATAATTTGATTTCTATAATCAGGAACTTCAAACTTCAAACTTCTCCCTTCTTTGTATACATTTCTCTGCTTTGATCACCTTTGCTCCGATACCATGTAGCAATTTCTGTATAGATTAGCTAGCTCTGATACCATGTAGCAATTCCCACTGTAGATCACATGATAATGCAATGTACTAAATAAATATACTAGATCTACTTCTACAAATAAAAATGTGGAAGCTTAATCAATTTTGAGCACGATTAATTTAGAACACATATAACAGAGAATGAAAAATCAATCACACATAACTCAGAAAAATAATCTAGGGAAAGCCTCAACTAAAAACCCCTCTATCTGTATTATCAAACAAGTGGAAACATAGCAGAGATTACATAAAGCTTTAGCTCAAAAGCTATCCGGCTCTCAGTACAATCTCTCACTTCTACTCATAGACAATCAAAGGTTCTCATAACCTTATTCTCTACCCTCCAAGCCTCCTATTTCCTTGCGCAGTTTCTCTTGGGGTCCAAAAGCTACCACCTGTGTGAATTACCTCTCACACACTCTCTAACCTTTTATCTAATTGTGTAATCCCGAAGGAGATAATTCCTTCTGCATGGATGAGTTTCCTATATAGGAAAAATACTCTAATTGATAGTACACTGTCCCTTCCTCCAATCTCAACTGGGTGTCTGACTGAACTGAGATGCATGAGTTATTTATGAGAGAATATTCATTTATCTGAACTACACTAGTTACATGCATGCATGCATTAACTAATTGAACTCACAATCAGTTCCTCCAATTGTTGGAACTAATCTAACTAGACTTAACTCAGTTAACTGAGCTAACTAATTACAACTCAAAATTACAACTCAAGCTTATCTCCTTAATTGATGGATAACTTCCTCAATGAAAAGGATAACTGTTGCATGTCTCCACATAGACTTCATACTTGATTTTCTCCAACTAATTAACTCAAGATGAATTAATTAATTATTTTTCAAACGATTGCTAAGATCAAATTCAAATTTTAATTCTCAATTTCAGTTCAAAGACTAACTAAAATTGGAATCTATCTTGAAATGCTATTTATAGCAATGCTATTTTTAGCATTTCTATTTTATCATTCATTTTTGCCATTTCCAACATTGGTACCTGAAATCCTATTTATAGCACTGCTATTTTTATCATTTCTTGTTGTTATTTTCAACAAGTTATGCTTTTTAGGTTGAAAAATGCTCCTAAACCTTCATGACATTGATGGATGATATCTTGCAGCCATTCACCAACTCATTTGTAGTGGTATACTTGGATGACATCTTGATCTTTAGCCAGAGATGGGAAGAGCACCTCCACCACATCCGATAGGTTCTCCAAACATTGTGGCAACACAAGTTGTGTGAAAATTTGGAGAAATGCACTTTTGGCATGACCTAGGTTCAATATCTGTGATACATTATTGATGAACAAGGGGTACATGTGGATCCAACGAAGATCCAAGTCATTCTAGATTGGTCATCCTCAACCACTCTAATAGAGCTCCGCAACTTTCTAGGTCTTGCCAATTTCTACCATAGGTTCATGTTGGGATTGTATCATATCACTTGGCCCTTGAGTCAAGTCACCAAGGGAGGAGCTAAACCAAAATTATTTTGGTCTGAATATCAACAGAAGGCATTCAAAGAGTTGAAAAATCACCTCTTCTCTGCACCAGTTCTCACATTGCTAGACTTTCAAGAGCCATTGGAGATTGAGACATATCCCTTTTACTATGCTACTGGGGCAGTCCTTACTCAACAGGGGCATCCAGTGGCATATCACGGTGAGACACTTTTAGGCATAGTCCAGAAGTATCCCACTTATGACAAAGAGATGTATTCCATTATGCAAGCCTACCAATAATGGAAGCATTACATTTCAGGGAAGGAAACGGTCATCCACTCAGTACACCGACCCCTATAGTTCATATAGATGCAAGGGGAGTTGTAGAATGATCCCCATTGAAAGTGGTCCACATACATGTACAATAGTTCCATTTGAATATCAAGTATAAGAAGGGAAACACCAATAATGTTGCATACTACCTCAGCCGACCACTAATCATGGCATTAACCACCGTGCTCAACTCTTGTGGACATGAGACTTTTGATTCACCACTTCTCTACAAAAGTGACCCAGAATTCAGCCACACATACCAAATGCTCTTGGTGGGTTAGAACGTTCCATATTTTCACCTCCAGGATGCCCTGTTATGCCACCTAGGACACCTTTGTGTTCCTTCAAGTGAGCGTGCCAAGATGATTTTGGAAGCGCACTACAGTTGGGCCACTAGGCATTTCAGGGTCGAGCAAATGGTAGAATTACTTTAGAAGTATTTCTATTGTTTGAATCTTCAATAGGATGTTGAGGAGTACATTAGATCTTGTAATGCCTGCGCCTTTTCCAAACCGACCATCAAGAATCAAGTCCTCTATACTCCATTGCCTACCCCTAGTCGACCTTGGAAATCCATCTCCATGCATTACATGTTGGGCCTTCCTTCCACTAAGCATGGCAACGACTTTTTTTTTTGTGGTTGTCAACAGATTCTTGAAAATGGCCATTGTGGTGCCTTGCAAGAAGAATATCACAATAGAATCCACTAATAAACTCTTCTTTGAACGAGTGTTGGTACACTTTTGGATCCCACAGCCTATCATCTTAGATCAGGACAACAGGTTCCTTAGTACATTCTAGTCCAGTCTCTGGTCAATGCTGAACACCAAGCTCACTAAGTCCACAACTTTCCATCCCCAAATGGATGGCTAGACAAAGGTCGTCAATAGGATGATTGTACACATTCTGCACATGTACAACTCAAAGCATCCATGCATATGGCATGAGAGCCTCCCCTATGTCTAGTACAGCTATAACCGGGATACCCACAACTCGACTAGCCATAACCCTTTTCAATTGGGCTTGGGATTCCAGCCACTACATCCCATTGATGTGGTCATACCATTTGCACCTACTCAAGCATATTCGGCTCATGTCTAGTCCAAAGCCGATAAGGCAAACAACTTCATTGAGCACATCCAATATATCTACTAGTAGGTCCATGACATTCTAGAGAAATCAAATTCCAAGTACAAGTAGTGACATGATCAACATCGAGTGCCACAAAATTTTCAGGTGGCCGACAAAGTCTGGTTGCATTTGCAGAAGGAACGCCTTACTGGAGCCTATCAAAAACTCAGACCACTCTGATATGGTCCTTAAACCATTACCAAGGTTGTGGGAGATAGTGCATTTTAACTCATCATTCCCCCATTTCTTGGCCTACACTCAGTGTTCAATGTGGACAACCTTCGACCATACTTCCTACCATTGCTAGACACATCAAACATTGCAGAACAACTCACACCTACAGAGCTAAATCCATATTGCATGGAATAAGCCAAAACTGATCAGATCATGGATGCGCAGATCAAGAACACCCGACAAAAAAGGATCCAACTATATCGAGTTGTCAAAGTAGGCCAAATCCTTCACCAGGGACCAAGTTCAGCATAAGTTTCCTCATCTCATGGAGGAACTAAACGCAATGGGGACCATTGCTTCCTAATGGGGGAGGAATGATCCAAGTGAATATTGGTGACCACTCGCCTATTCCACTTAGCCCCCACCATTATTTCTTTCAGTTTTTTAGTTTCCTTATTTGTAGCACGATTTACTATATTTGGTAGTTTTTCAGGTCTTGAACTTCCAAAGTCATTTTGAGGCCCTAAATGACCTTTTTTTGGAAATATGGGACCAACATGGGTCATAGACTATGTTCGTCATTCAAAAGTTGTATTCCTCAAATAGATATTTCTAACGAGGTATTGTGCATGTCAAATGGAGATCATATGCCAAAGTTACGACCCTAGGAAGTTGACGTACCAATTTACCCAAATGAGGCCCATAGTTTGGGGCTTCATCTCCTAGGGTTAGGTTTTTTTATGTTTAGTGTTTTCCATTGTTTCTCAATAATAAATAGGCCGTTGAGCCTCATTATAACACAATTCAAAGACATGTAGCCACCACATCTCTTCTGAGAGATAAGCTACCATCGCCCGAGCTAGTCTTATTTCCATTCTATTTGTAAGCATATTTCAGTATTTGATATTAATGAAATGAAGTGTTATTTCTACTGCATCTTTTCATTTATGGTTATATCTATATTATTTTCATTCTTGTTTAAATCTAGATAAATGGTACTTGGAGGGAGTCTTCTGTACCATTTCCGAGCATCATATTCTAAGGACATCATGAAGAGTTCCATGAGAACATCCTCTTGGTGTAATATCCTATTTGGTTTGTAGTTGTGAAAGTATTTGAGGTGTTGTGTCGTGTTATCTCCTTCATTGTTTTGAAAATAGGGAAGGTAAGCATCCTGTGTATCTATTTGGTAACTCATGTGCGGAACCTACAATGCTAGAAAAATTAAAAGGAGAAAAAATTTGAAGAAGTACATGAAATTTCCATTGAAATGGAAATGAACAAGTTAAACAACTAATGAGCTGCTAGGTGAATAAATAAATAAGGAATATTTACCTTAAATCCTAAAAGGAACATAAATCTATAGCCTTGTTCACCAATAGGTCACATATCTAATCGTTAACATAGTTAGTAGAGGAAACAAAACCTGGATCGTCGTTCCCTAGCAATGACGCCAAAAGAATATTAGTTCCCAGATTTCCCTAGTAACTACCAACAACCCAAGAAGACATTCACTGAGGGTTAGAAACCCTCCCGCTTTAGGTGACAAGTGCTGGCCTCCCTTTCAACACAAGGGGTATTCCATAGTGATGTAATTGAAGTATATTTTAGAATTCAACAAATAAGTATGGTCGAATTATCGATATGAAACTATGTTGTTAGAAGGAAGAGAGGTTAAGATTCTGGGAAGGGCTCTTATAATAATTAAAAGATCAACAATTACAATTAAAACCTTGTGTATGCAATGAGAAAATAAATAACACAAATTAGAGATGAATTTGATAAAGGAAAAGAAATATAGAAGAAGTGTTGGTTGTACTTGTACCCCATTTATTGGCTACTCATCATGATGAAAAAGAAAAAATTAAAACAACATCATGTATTATTACATTCCATTCTCCCTCAAAAGACAAGCATATGTTCATTTACTAATAGTATGAATACCTGAAAAGAAACAAATCCTCTAATTGTTGTGACAAACTAATGTTAATCAAGTCAACTACAAGCTTGTCAATAGATATTTAGATTTAAGCACAAATTATAAGAATCAAAATAAAGAATAGGAGCATACACTGTTGTGATACATATATCTGTATGTAATATTGTAATAAAACTAACCGTCAACAAATGTTTTTAGTCAATAAAACAATAGAAACTGAAAATTTCCTAAATTTGATTCCTTTGACAATATTAATAACTGAGAGGATCATGAATTAAGTAAAGTAATGCAATATAAACAAGTGATTAAGTCCATTGTATAAATTGCATGGCGAAACATTATAAAATCATTACTGATCGGTCTATACAATAAGTGCAATCATACTGTCAAGAATCACAAGTCTATTCTTTCCTCCAAAGTTATTCCTCCAACCCCTTCTCTAATGAGAAATTTGAGATTTTATACAAAGCTTTTTTAATAACTATTCAAATAACTGTTTCATTTATAATTGTCTCAGTAATGAAAATGAAAATAGAAATGTTTTTTAAAGCTCCATTATGTATTGAAAATCATGGAAGACTTTGCATCTCTCAAACTTTAAAAGAAAACTTGATAATCTACTCTTTAATATTAATTCTTCCTTTAATTATTTGTTAAAATCTTTAACTACTTCGGAATTAGCTTCCGACATCAAATAAACCAAAGTTATCCCTTAAATAATTAGATAAAAGTCATAAGTAATATACAGTAAACAAATTTCCTACTCACTCTTGAATGAATTTCTAGAATGACCCAGGATAAAATAATTATATTATTTGCAATATAATCCCTCTAAAATGATCTAATTCTTTTCTTAATTTCTTCCTTGTCATAAACCATGGTCAAACTCTTCACAATGTAACAAACCCCAGATTATAATTTCATGAAGAATTCATTTGAACTTCGTTAATGTTTTTCTTTTATTGTCATGGATTTGTATGTACAAAATGTAT
>Ga0115842_100855_pt1 | contig 11983 bp, 7 predicted proteins | sample InSIn2SAF170_2_FD_83856 | JGI IMG/M metagenome (GOLD analysis project Ga0115842, IMG submission 83856)
GCTTGATCGCTTGAAGGAGATCCGTGGAACAATGGGAAAGAAGCTTAAGAAGAAAGCACCTAAGAAAAAGAAGTCATCTTAGAAGAACTATGACAATGGGAGAATCGATTGGGGATTATGTGGAAGAAGCTCTTCAGATTCAGAATCAGATTCAGAATCATTTCAGAATGAAGATGAACTATCAGGTATGAATTTGTTATCATCTGAAGTTCCAGCTATCTATCCATTTGGAAAAGATGAAAGTGATAGCGAAACAACTGAATTTGCTCTTATGGGTGAACAAGAAAGATATCAAATAGAGGCAGAATTTAAAAGGCTTTCAGACAAAATCAGAGATCAACAAGATCTATTGAACAAAAGGGACTGTGCTTTCGAAAGGGTAGCTACCGAACTAAAAGCTCGACTAGATGAAGGAAGCAAGGTAAGAAAGATATTTAAGGACAAATATCAAAAGTTGCAGAATGAAGTAACATCTCTAAGAAATGAAGTCAATGAAAAGAGCACAACAATCAAGGAACTCAGAGATAGATCCAATTATTATGAAAGGCTTGAAGCTACGATCCTCTCACTAAAGGAAGAACTTGAAGAATCAAAGAAGCAGAATACAGATCTATTCCAAGCTATTGAAAAATAGGAAAACGAAGTCATCAGCTTAAAATCTCAGCTGGAATGTGCCTTCAGAATTTGTCAAATGCAGCAGGATCTAAATGAAGAATAAGAAAAGGAGATACTCAAACTAAGGGAACAAATGGAAGAAGGAAGCAAGTCTGAAGAAATCTTGAAGAAGCAATGTCTGGAAAAGGAGGAACAACTTCAGGTTGAGGTAAATATCTTGAAAGGTAAATTAGAAGATAAGGATAAGCTTTTACGATTTCAAGATAGTACTAAGGTCTTGGATGATATTCTTAATAGTCAAAGGTCTCTTGCTATCAAGACTGGTCTTGGTTTTCATGAATCTATTGAAGGTGAATCTAGTTCACAAGGAGAGGCAAGGAACTCTAAAGAGAAATCTAAAATGATCAACAAGGAGATGAGAGATCAACCGCATCAACAATCAAGGAAAGAGATTCTTCAAAGAAAATCTTTTACTCCTAACTATGGAAGTAATAGTTGGCCGTTTACTCAGATGAATAATATTGAATGTTATGAGTGTCATAATCTTGAACATGTTGCAGCTAGATGCAGAAAAAGAATGATTCAAGATCATCACACAGAAAGACCATCACATTCTAGGTACTTTAATGGATATTTCTTTGCTTACAATATGTTTGGTCACAAAGTTACTGATTGCTATAGAAAGAATATGAAACATGTAAGATGCTATGCATGTAACAATCTTGGACATAGAGCAAAGGAATGTAGGAACAAAGTACAGGGACCTTACCAAAAGAAGAAATCATCAACATGCTTGAAGATATGGAAGAAGAAGGAAGTACAGTTAGAAAGATGTGGCACAACACAATATACTCAGAGACATCGCAACACAGACATGATAGACTCAGAGGGAGCTGAAAGTGTAAAACTTCAGTGTCCTAAATCTCATACGCAAGTTTCATGAAGGGAAGTCGTGTATATACGCGAGTTATACACTGCAAAGTCTCGTATATGTCAGTCTGAAGAAAAGCAGTGGGGACAGGCTTAGAAAAAGGGTCTGATATGATTCAGTCCATTATCTGCTCTATTGGTTAACACTTACAGTCTGTTGAGGATGTGTGGAAATATCTTGATACTTGTTTAGAAGTGTTTTGATCCTAACTTGATGATGATGATGTCTTGATGCTCATTGCTGATTTATGCATGATCAGATCTAACAGTAAACTGATGGCACAAGTTGAGGGGGAGCATATGCCTTTAATAATACATTGTTGGCATTATCGTTAATAGTCCTTGGTGATGATGATTACATAGCTAAATGATATATCTTGCTGTGATATGGTTATGAGTTTTCCATGATAAAATCTCATATGACTCTTGGGATTATATAGTTGATGTTCAGGTCATATTTGTGGTGCATATATGATGCTTACATGGCGATCTTCATAAGGATAAGGAGAAGTACAAAGCTTGAATACATAACTTCATTACTTGATGATGAGTCTCTCATATGCTGCTGCCGTCATATGCATAAAATCATACAATACAGTTAGGATGCAGGATTCCTATAGTTCTTGGTGCTCATGTGGATGAGGATTGTTGATGTTGGTGATATAAAGATGCCTAGACGAAAGATATTGAGCTCAAGATAAATAGCGCTGGATACATGAATGATTACTCAAAGTTGCATTGTTGGAGACATGATGATGAAGAGTTGTTACCTATATGTTGATAGGTTAATTCTTACATATGTTGATTGATGTAGATATTCCCAAGTGATGATACATGGATGATCTTGTTGATAAGATGGCTATGGTGTTTTACACATATATAATGTGAATGATTTTATGATGATGAGTTGATATCTATATGCAGACATACCCTATCATAGGACATTTACAGGTTGCTGATCTAGAATTTGGTGTACGCGAGTTTCATAAGGAGTACTCGCGTATATACACTTGTTTCTATGGATACAGTCACGTATATGTTAATATGGAGGAAATCAGTAGGCTAGACTCAGGGTGAGAAGAGTCTGATATGGGTCTGACAGAGACCATTTGGCACAGCTTCAGGGGGAGCAGATTAACTTCTAATAATACATTGTTGGCATTACCTTAGAAGCTTTTGGTGCTAGTTCACAGCTGTTGTTGGTTTCAGGTGGAACAAATGCAGAGGGAGAACAGAAGGAGATCATGGTTGCTGATCTGAAAAGTGTTTGACAGATGCCGCTGATATTAGTCATTGGTGACTTTTATAGGTCTTGATCTTGCTATTTGGTCTCTATGTCATGTATTTCTTTTATTATCAAGGTCATGTAACGGCCTATGTTGGTTTCCCCACTATGCCTGGGATGTATGATGTAATGTTCTTGTCTTATCATGTGTAAACTCTTGATGTATCTCCACATGGTTGGGTGGATGAGTCAATATTGGTATATCCCCACTAGGTTGGGTGATGGATGTATGTATTGAGTCTTTTGGTGATAGGAAGGTCTTTTATGATGTATAAGTCTTGGTTCTTCTTGAAGAACATCTTTTGTAGATCTTGCCTACAGTCAGGGGGAGCATGAACAACACAATTTAGCAAGAGCAGAGCTTTCATCATGTAGCATGGACAGATTGGTACACCTTGGCATATACAAAGGGGGAGCACATTCAGAGATTTCAGCAAGTACTTAGGGGGAGTATGAACAGCGGAATACTTATCTAGGAAAGAGAATATCTTGGTTTGCCCTTTGCCCTTGATGTCAAAGGGGGAGAGTGATTTGGTGTTGTTGCCATCAAGTCCAAAGGGGGAGATTGTTGGCATTATGATGCATGTGTTGAACTTGATGGCAACCCTCTCGGAGAAGAACATCTCACTTAGTTATAACTAGATGAATCTTCAGAAGAGATATCAGATCAAAGGAATCAGATGATAGATCTAAGTGTGACAAGTTAGCTTTGCCATCAAGTCCAAAGGGGGAGATTGTTGGCATTATGAGACAAGTATTGTCCTTGATGGCAAATCACACAGATGACAAATCATAGTGCAGAAGGTCAGCAGCAAGGAATTGATGATCAGACTACAAGAATGAAAAGAAAATACTTATACGCAGGTTCATTGTGACCAAGCCGCGTAAACACGCAGGTTGGACTTTACAAAGGCGCGTATGCGTATACACACACTTTCACACAAGGAAAAGCTCGTATATGTTGGAAAACTTACCCTTGGTCCGTGGAAGTTAGTCCTTGGTATTTGAACCTATGGTTTTGGACCATGGTATCTTGACATACGTGTTGATCCCAAGTATTGGGTCGATGATATTGTGTTACTATGGTTTTGGACTGTGGTATTGTGAAGGGCCTAAGACTATAAAAGGAGAAGAAGATCATTAGGCAAGTGCATCGAGAAAGTCTTGAATATCTGATGAAGTATGAGATCCAGTATGCAGGTTATGGGTTGATGATGCATTGCTTGATCTGAGCTATGGAGGGATCTCACCGGTTGATGGAGAACAAGATCTAAGGAGAGATCGAGATCAAATGGTTTGAAATGAACTATCTCTATATGATTGATTATGTTTATTCTAGATCTGTATACTGACGCATGTAATGATCTGAACTAGGTATAACTTAAGTTTGAAATCGCTGCAAGTCATGATTGAATATTTATAGATCTGTACGCGGGTTGCCTTTACTGTAAGCGCGTATGTACACAGGTTCTATTCACTGTAGTAGCGTATACAATTTGAGCTATGATATTTGAAGTCACAGGTGGATCTGGTTGTTGATGGGTTCTGATGACAGTTTAAAGGTTTTAGTATTTTGCATATCATGTTTGGTTGATTATGTTTAGTTGCAGTATTGATGGATGAAAACTAATGTTGGATTAGGATCATAATGACTCATATTTATGTGATCTGATGGACTAGATCTGGGTGCTAACATATATATTATCCTTGTATATGTAATGATCTGGTTATGTCTGAAGCCAGGAAGTGCAGTAAAGTTTTGAATAAGTAATTAATGACATATACGCTGGTTCACCTTGATGAAGTTGCGTATACACGCAGGTTCAGCACTTCCAAGTAGCGTATGCACTCTGATGCATGATTTTGATGATATAGTGAGTTCTGAATATTGTTGCAGAGTTCAGGGTTCTGCTCTGTGTTCTGGTGACTGTGTTGTTGACAGGGTTTCAGTGTTTCAGTGATTCAGAAATTGATGATGCTAGTATTGATTGTTTTGAGCTTCAATGATATGTATGGGTCCAGTGTGAAAATTTGATGAAACGTGGCCTTTAGATTATAGTTTTGTGCTTTAGGAGTATCCAGTCTGAAAATGTATGAAATGTGGTCCCTGGAGGATGATTGTAGGTCGGCGCCTACATACTAGTACATCAGCTAGTACAAGAGCAAAGGGGGTAATAGCTCCCTTCCAATAGCAAATGGAGATCGTGTGATGTTTGGAGCATTCAGTAGGTAGGCACCTATGTACTAGTAAATGGATCGGCTATTACAAGAGCTAAGGGGGTTGTAGCTCCCATCCAGGAGAGTCTGAAAATGAGAGAGGGTTGTAGCCCTCTGCAGGTTGTAGCCTGCGTACTGGTATAAGACTACACCAGTATAAAACATTGTAAAATGAAGTTTCTTATTAAGGAAAGATAGAGACGACTTGCAGCAGGTGGTTTTCACCCACATTGGGTTTCCACCTTATATCATGGTGTTCATATGTGCTTCTTGTGTGTGATGATCTGTTCTGTTTTACTGCACCTGCTTACTGCTTATATGGTTAATGAAGTTCTGATGCACTAACTAAAGATGAACATTTTAATGGATTAACTAAATCATAAGTATTCTACATATACACTAGTTGCATTCGACACAGTCGCATATACACGTAGGTTCCATTAACTGAAGTAGCATATATGTGTATAAGTATGGAAATGAAAAAGTTTTATTGATTTGATAATACTGATTCACCCCCCCTCTCAATATTTTTTCCAACAGAATGTAATGACTTCAAGACTTCGATTAGATATTCACTCTTTGTCATGTATTAATTCCCTCAAATTGTTTTCGAATGGATCAGAACTAGGGCACAAAGGAGTTTCCAAATTTGCCTTAGAAATGCTATAAAAATCCATAAGATATCCTTAAAAGATCTTAGATTTAGGTTTCCAATAGGTCTACTTGACATGCGATATGCTTCAGGATCACAATGCTTTGATCTTAAGAAAAAATCCTCAAATATATCCTTAGGTCTACCTCAACCTTGAGAAACTATCCCTCTGACTAGGGGTTGGATTAGGACTAATATTAATAGATAATTTTTCATAAGAAGCCCACATTAGTTCTTGTGAATATTTCCTTGAACAAGTGTGAGTTAATTCTTAAACTTGGGTGGACAAATCACCTTTTCAAGGCCGAAGTAAAAGACGTATGTCTCTGCAGCAGATACTAGAACTTGCTTCATCATATGCCAATGATAATCCATAATATACACTATGAAGTAAAAAATAGATGTTGCTTAGATAGTCACGATGAATGTTTCAATTTAGTAGCCCAAGAATATTTCATAAATTTCCACCACAGGTTTTAGTTTATATCTCAAAAGGGATGTGCTAGAGGGAGGGCCAAATAGGCTTCAATCCACAGTGAAAATCCTTCATAATTCCCTTAACAATATCCATATAAATTCCACACTAGTCAACATATATACTACCATATATTGCTACAAGAGTATCCAACAAAGAGCCCAAAATCGAGAATTTGCTTCAATCCAACCCTTAGAAAATTGCCATATACATACCACGTTTAGGTTAGTCAATGATTCTTTCAAATTGCATATGGAAATAAGGTCATAGAAGTAGTAGAGACCTATGCCAAAGGAGGCCAAAAATAGTCCAAGAGGTGATGCACAGATAACCATTGACCAAAAAAAATAAATTAAGCCCAAATAGATTCCCCAAAACTCGACCAACTCTTACAGGAGTCGCAAATCAGGGCACAAAATTCTAGTGAAGAAGCCACAAAATGACCTCAGAGGATGCATGAAATAACCCTTGTAATAGTCTACACAAGACCTCATAATATGTTTGGGCCTAGCCTCAGAAGGAGGCCAAAAATCCCTTAAGGGTTGAGCCTTAGGAAACCCTAGAACATGGTGGAAATAATTCAGTTTTTCTCCTAACCTTAGAGCATAAAAATAAGATTTGAACATGCTTGTACAAGTCTAAAACAATCATACAAAAGGACTCCTTCAACCAACAAAGAAGCATAATAGAAATATGAAAAATGTAACCCAAAAACTTCTTCAGACTTGGACTCATCTTAAGTTGGGCGTGACTACACCAGCCGTAAACAAATTCACAAAGATAATTCACTTTTGCTTGCTCTTCATCGTATCCAAATGCATTCTTTTATAGGTTCAAGGGACATCAAAAGGGGTCAAGCCAACCTATAAAAATTCAAATTCAAATTCAAATTAAAATATTTTAGAGCCATAAACCCCATGGACATTAGGGCCAACATATATATATATTTTTAAATTATTTGATATTCCCTCCACTTTAGAAACCAAATTGAACTTAAGAAAATATTTAATCAATACCTTAAGAAAAATTCTTCTTAGCCCCAAGAACAAATATTTAGCCATTTTCGAATTGCCACATTATCTTATTTTGGGGGCTTTAACTATAGAATGGGGCATGAAATTTGAGCGGGCATATCTCATCAACCATGAGGAGTTAAGACATGTGCCACATACTGTTGGAATCGACACGACAAGGACAAACACATGACGATGGTCTTGCAATCAATATCACTATCCTTTAGATCCATTTTCCTCAATAAGTGAGGGGAATCCAAGGCTTCCCATGTCTTCTTGTCATTTGGAGCTTCTAATCAATGCACACTAGATGAATATTAAGAGTGTTCAAGGACCCACATTGGCATTAAGAAAACACCATTATATAATCTCCCCCTTTGTCATTGATGGAAACACACATACTCCCCCTATGATTGTTGCTTCCCCTGTCTTTGTGCTTATGATCTTATTTTCCGAATTTCTATCCACTTTTGACATAAATGAAAAAGGGTTACTCTCGTCGATGAAATATCTTCCTCTGACTTCCTGTTATATTCCTTTATTCCTTTGAAAACTTCTCTCCCCATGACATGCTATGTCTTTCAGACTTTCCACAAATAATTCCTCTTATCAATATGGATTACCAAAAATATTAACCGTGAGTCCTTCTTCAATTTTATCTTGCTACCCAATAATTATGACAAACCTGCCTGATTTGGTGACTTCTTCCCACCTGCCATCTGTCAACTTGCTAAAAGATAGATCTTCAAATCTGCAACCATTTCTATTTAGACTCCCCCTCTTCAAAATTCACAGGATAGGAAGTCAAAAAGCTGGATTATTCAAAATAATGTATGAAACAACTTTGCAGTCAGATCATCCTGAACCTTGACATCTTCCAATGTACCTATTGATTCATCATAGTCTTGCAACTTACAAATCCTGAGAGCATAACTACTAAGAATTTTTTTTTCACCTGATCTTATTTCATTTGTTTTCTTATCCAGACCTTCTTGTACTTGATATTAGAGTTCTCTTTCATGGAATATTTCATCTTATATTTGCAGTCATGAGCCATATGTACATAGTTATGGCATTTGAAGCACTCTCTATGGTACTTGAATGATGAAGTGACTGACATATACTTTTTGCTGAAAAAGTCCTTTTGAAATCTATCCTGCGATACTGTAAACTAGCTTCTAGGGTTTTGATAATGTTTGCAATCCCTAGCCATATGTTTGAAGTTAGACCATGAGAAACAATAAAAACTAAACATACTAAGGTACTTGAATGAAATGCCTTGCCTTGATGAATTTTGTAAACATTCTTTCTTGGAGGAGGTACAACCCTTTGTTGATCCTTATCCTTAATTACTTCAATGTTACTTCTTGGAGCAACATTACCTTTAATATTCTTTTAACCTTGATTTTTCCTTTGAAGAATCTTGCTGTTAGGCTTCTTGTCAATCTTGCTTTGCGGGGGCTTAGATCTTGTGCCTTTATTGCATGGGGCTACATCTGCTTCTTTCGACTTCATCTTCATATTCAATCAGGCAATGGCATTATTCTTCCTTTCGTCATCCAACAATTTATCCTTCTTCCATTCCTTGAGCTTGTCTATTTTAGTTAGGGTAGAGTCAAGTTCTCTTTTCTTTTGAGAAATACCTTCCTGCAATCGGATTTTTAAGACCTTTCTTCTTTCTTTTTCCTCCTCTACTTGTAATTTTAGAAGGGTTACCTTTACTATTTCTTTGTTAAAATCTTGCATTTGTTCCTTCTGACTTTTGGTTTCCTTTCCGAGCCTGTTTATTTTTGTTAGATATGCATCAAGATCCTTTTTATTTTGACCAAATTTTGCTACATATTCATCTATCTGGCTTGTCAAGTTTTTCTCTTTCTTTCTAGATTCCCACACTTGAAGTCTTACAAGGAAAAATTCTTCTTCGAGTACCTAATTTCACTTCCTTGATTTGTTAAGATCACATAAGGCACTGATCAATTCTCTCTCCATGTCGACTACCGCTTCTTCTTCTTCATCTGAATCACAATCATCATTAACATTTTCATGTTGACCTACATGCTTCTTTGAGTAGGGATCACATAGCTTCTTCCAAAGACTTTGGGCTAACGAGTATTGATCAACTTTGGATTTTACAGGGTCTATAAGAGCACTAAGAATGACCTTCATTTCTTTTGTATTATAACTTTTAAATTAGTTGGTAGACATGTCTATAGAAACAACAGAGTGCCATACATCATATCCTTTAGCTTGCAAATTGGATTCCATTCCAGATTCCCATATTTCATATTTGGATTCATCAAACTCAAGAGCTAGTGGACCAAATTGATTCTCTTCAGATTTGGAGACTAATGCAATACCAAAGACTTCCTTCGATTGTTTGGATGTGTGCTTCTTCGGCTTTACCATCTTTGAAATTATAAGATTTTTCTTACAACTGTTAAGTTGTAACCAAAGGAACCTGCTGTAATGCTAATTGTTGGAAATACTAAGAGGGGGGTGAATCAATATTTCACTTTAATCATTTAATTTTTAATCTTTAGATCGTTGATTATCAGTAGAATTATATTAAAACATAAGTTAGCATTACATCACATGAAGAGATAAAAACACCATTCAACAATGCACATCATCCAAGATAATATAAAAGAGATTTTAGGTGGAAACCCTTCCAGGAGAAAAACCATAGAACACTTCTTAATATAGGTCTTCAAAAGTTTACATCAATAGGAAGCTCCAAATTCCAATATTTTCAACATAAACTTAAGGAGGCTCCAACCCCGTGGTTTACAGGCTCCAACATGAAATAAGCTGCAACTCCTTGATTTTCCAGCTCCAACGGGAAGGATGGCCCAATGCCTTGATTTATTAGCTCCACTAGAAGAACTCTCCAATGACCTAATTTACCAACTCCAATTGGAAGGACAATCTGATGCCATGTTTTATTATCTCTTACTAAAAGGAATCTCTAACACCCCGCACATGCTCCAACCTACTTGAGCACCAACCTTCCATCCTGAAGTGTTCTCAGGATTCAACCTGAAGGAGACTAAACTCTCTTGCCTTGCACCACCCTGCCACCTTATTCAAAAAGAGGACCGCGATTTAATCTCATTTTCAAACTGGGTCCACCTGTCCTCAATATAAAAATAATTAATATCAAAACAATTTGTTGACTTTGTCGATTTGCAATACTAGAACAAGGTCATCAACACCAATAACAATTTTCTCTGCTCAAAGGATCAAACCCTAACTTCACTGCTGCTTAACATGTATGTACATATCAAGCCATTCTACCATATTATCTCAGGTCATAAACATATTATTCATATAATAAGCATGCACATAGTCTATGCACAAAAACCATAGTTCATTAATTTCATTATACTCTCTCAACAACACTTTAAGCAACAAAGTGTCTAGGAAAAATAGATACTTGAGATAAAATTAATGCTTAAGTGAGACTTATAAATTTATATCAACATCATGTCAATGTCAACTTTAGTGGTAGAGTACCCACATACATATATATTCTATTGACCCCCTTAACTTCTGGTGTAAGCTTCAGATGAATGATAATAGTTAGTCAAACTACGTCAATAAGCATGCTACAAATATGTTTCCTTGAACAATACTTCTATGATTGTAGTACTTGGAAATGTCATCAATCAATTTACACTGCAAGTTTCATACCTACTGATGCAAGATGGACCACTTTTGTCCCTAGGGATGCCTGATGTAAAGTGTGTCACAATTGTACCTGGAGATACCTTCAGAATGCATATTACTATTTTACTTGGAGATGCATTTAAATTTGCTGAAGCAATGTGTGTCACTATTTTATCTGGAACTTCCTTCAAACATCCCAATATACTTTGAATTTAATGACCTCAAGGCTTCAATTAGAGATGCACTCTTAGTCATGTATTAATGCCCTCAAATTAGGTTTCAAAATGCATCAGAACTATGACACAAAGGAGTTTCCATATTAGCCTTAGAAATGCTAGAAAAATTCACAAAATATCCTTAGAATGTCTTAGATTTAGGTTTCCAATAGGTCTACTTGACTTGCGATATGCTTTAGGAACACAATTCTATGATCTTAGAAAATAAGCCTTAGTTATATCCTTAGGTCTACCTCAAGCTTGAGAAACTACCCCTCTGAATAGGGGTCGGATTAGGACTAAGGTTAATAGATAAATTTCCACAAGAAGCCCACATTAGTTCCTGGTGAAGATTTCCTTAAATCATTGTGAGTTAATGATTAAAATTGTGTGGAAAAATCACCTAGGACTAAGGTTAATAGATAAATTTCCACAAGAAGCCCACATTAGTTCCTGGTGAAGATTTCCTTAAATCATTGTGAGTTAATGATTAAAATTGTGTGGAAAAATCACCTTTTTAGGGTTGTAGTAAAATACATATGTCTTTGCAGCAAATACCAAAACTCGCTTAAGGATATGCCAATTATAATCCACAATATACACTATGAAGTAACCACTAGAGGTTACTTAGATAGTTATAATGAATGTTGCAATTTAGTAGCCCGAGAATCTTGTAGAAATTTCCACCGTAGGTTTCAGTCTATATCTCTAAAGAGATGAGCCAGAAGGAGGGCCAAATAGGCTTCAATACATAGTGAAAAGCTTTAAAAATGCCCTTAAAAAAATCCACATAAAGTTCACATTAGTCAATAAATATACTACCATTTATTGCTGCAAGAGTCTCCAACAAAGTGCCCAAAAGTTCTCCCAAAATTTTCTTTAATCCAACCCTTAGAAAGTTGCCATATACATACC
>Ga0115842_100856_pt1 | contig 11979 bp, 8 predicted proteins | sample InSIn2SAF170_2_FD_83856 | JGI IMG/M metagenome (GOLD analysis project Ga0115842, IMG submission 83856)
CTGACACATCTTTCGTCCACCACTCGAAGGAAGACATCCGACACCCACAGTGTAACGATCACAATTAGAATCGCTGCAAACACGAACCCTTGTTTGAAACTTTCCAGGTCGTCATAACCTCCTGTCGAGTTCAGCACGTGTTTTGCCCGTGTATTTCATTAGGTCTTCGTCACTCATTCCGTCGATGCCGGTGCCTCGTTTGTATTGTTGATATTTGTGGTACAGGGATTTCTTTTCTTGGACTTGGCCGGGCGCGACGTCTAGACCATTATCTTTGTCTCTGGTGACGGTGTCGGAGTATGTTGAGGATGAATCTGTGGGGGTTTTCAATGGTTAGATGATGATGATAGTAGTGGTGGGGATGAGAATATTTGCTTCTTCTCGTCGGGTGTCATGTGCTCAAAACCAAATAGTCTTCTTCCACCGCCTGGGGTTGTTACACCGTCTTCTTCTTCTGCGGGGAATACATTGAGGTAACTATCTTTGCGAGCAGGAGTGGATGTACCGCCATAAGACGTACCATTTAGAAATCCTGGTGCCGGTTGTTCCAAGCTGGATTTCTTCTTGGAAAAGAGGCCCATATCTTCGGGTGCTGTTGTTGGGTTGTAATGTGTTGTGGGGATGTCGGATGAGAACGCTGTAGTTGTTGCTACAGCAGGTATTGTGGTATGGTTATTAATTGGCGATATCGGGCTGTTGAGGTTGTCGTTGTCTATGTCCCTGTATGGTTCTCTCCGGAGATTTTGGTTGTTGGTAGAGTCTGTTGTTAATCTTGTTTCGGGGCTGATGGTGGCGGAATTTCTGTTCTGTATCGTCTCAGGCTCACCAGATGCTAGTTCTGCAACAGGTGGGAACTCCTCTGGCTTGTCTTCTCTTATGACTTCGTTGGGCGCGTATACTGTGTCTCTTCGAGTTGATGCACCAGTGTCGTAGTCAACGGTGCTGAAATTGGTTTGAACCTTCCTTATGGGTTGTGGTGCTGGTTCAGTGGTACTCTCCGACTGCTTTTCACCTTTCAAGTCTGAATGGCAAGAGCCCATATTTATAACTCGAGTGATATCTTAATCGAATCCTGCTGACAAAGGGAAGTATCCGGTACGTGGCGGGCTATGTCAAGCGGCTGTTTCTAGAATTTACCAATCACGATCAGATGTTGGTTTGCGCTGGCTCTGTAGATCAGCAAGGTAGCCTTCAACTACTGAATCGTAGTGAGTTGTTAATTTGAGGTATACCTCGTGACGTTCAAGCTCGACCTGATTTGCAAAGCCAGTTGGTGAGGTCGATCACGAGTGACGACGCAGTGAATTAGCCTGGATCGATCTCCAACGGGTCAGGTGTTTTCTATTTTGGGAGTAATGATGATAGCAAGGCTGAACGACTTGATCTGATAGAGTATGATAACCGAAGATCAATGAAGAACTGAAATGTCACAAGAGTAGATCCCGTAATAAGATTTGAAGCTGCTGCTTTGCAGTCCCGACGATGCAGCTGGAATGGATGCTCTCCACAAATCACTGACAAATGGAAGTTGGGGGACCTCGAATCGAACAACCCAATGAGGGGGGTTGATACTTGTAGGGTGGGCTAGGTGGCTGTGTCGGCCAGGGATCCGCTTGCATGATCTCCCACGCGAAGTTTAGCGGCAAGAGTAAATGCCTCGAAGCGTGCTGTAGAGAACTCTTCACTGCCGCTTCCAAAGTTCTATGAAGACATCTGTCCGAATTGGCGATTGTGATGAGGGCCGTTCACGCAACATCGGTCTGTTGGTGACATCTATGATGTGGCTGCTGCTACGGCTGAACATTTACTAACATAGCGATACCTCGGACTCCAGTTCTCACTAACCTTTTTATGTCTCCACGTTTCCCCGCCGAACAGTCTAAAGATGCTTGTGAACGAATTTGATGTTCACCACTATCGCGGTGTCGTAAGTAATGTACCTCGTAACGGAAGCGATTACAATGTTGTATCTTGCACTGTAGCTTCACCCACATTCTTCAGCAGACCATTGTTCAATCACAGTAAGAGATAGAAGTTGTCAACGACTGATGGTTGTATCTATTTGGGATGGCCCCCGATAGACAGTCCTACTCATAGATCACCCAGTGCCAGGCCATCCTGCAGTAGGCTATTCAAGCTCTTGCAGCCTCGTATTCCTAAGTTCCATCCGCACTAACCACGAATTCTGGGAAACCTTGCATCATCCGTGTCAATTAATTTGCACATTTTTGCTTGAAGCTTGGAGTGAATACCACACCGACGACTAACGCGCCGAACAGCCAGGTTAATGCCCACACCTCAGTCCGGGTAGGGTTCCTTCCGTCCATCAGTCTGTCCACGCCAATGCGCATCAAACCAATTCCGAGAGTAGGTGTGTTAGATGCGAGTCCTGCGATTATGTCGTTGGAACAGATCTTAGGTCTAACAATATCGTGCATAATTAAAGATGTGAAGAAGACACAGCATACAAGTCTGCCAAACGTATCCATGGCCAATGATTATTTGCCTCGTAACATGGACACTCGGTGTCCGCTGTGTATTGTCGGCTGGTTGAACCGATGGCTGTAGTAGTGCATCTTCGACTTCATGTTGTCCCTCCATCGGTAGTGCTTCGTGTCGCATGGGCTGCTTTGTTTCGGGACTCTTTTCGTACATAGCAGGGAAAACGGTGTCCTCTTCGAACACATGTTAGTATGTTTGCATGCACTTGTTGAGAGGACTACTTACCAAATCCACTTTGAACGATACATGCAGAGAAGAAGAAGTTTCGACAGGGAAATAACGAGGTAGTCATACCTATACCCGGGTAGATAGTCCGATCTACCCGACGAAGTAATTACACGTTGAATTGAAAAGTGCTCAACGAGTAGCGCGAACCATAGAATTGAGTTCTTGTAACATTCCAAGTAGAATGCTGGCTCTGTTTGTTCCAATCCTCCTTCTCAAAACGCGAGTATTTCGTGAAAATCACAGCGCTCAAATATTCTTCTGGTCGAATATGTATCTGCCTCAGCTGGCTTTGACATTTGATTTGGTTCCATAACTCCCGCTATACGATCTTAAAAACTCGGTGGCTCTATTCCTTCCTTGTGGCCTTCTCTCCTCTGTCTCGTAATTGCGCGCCCTTCTCTCCCCACCTCTTGAATTTCGCCCTTGGTTGATGTTCTCAATGATGGTGTATACTGGCACCACAATGATTGCGGTTATTATGGTGAAGAGAAGGTAGTATAGTGGCGCAAGAAGCTTGTTGATGAGGCGATTCATAAATGATGTTGGAGGGAGTGGTTCGAACTGCGGAATGGTAAGTCGAGGTCGTTGAGCATGGCCAGCGCGGGCTCTGGAGTCGGGTGTGGCGGACATCGATCTGGTTGCGCTTGGGTTGCTGACTTCGAGCGATTTATGGTGCGTAGTTCGTGGTAACGGATGAGTGTCCTCGGCGAATGTTGAGTTGTGAGATAAATACGGGTCCCCCGATCACGAGTAGGTTGGCAGGAACAAGCCTTTGTAAGCTTCCGGGATAAACGGAGTAGACGTGAAGTGAAGGCAATGCCTTGAACATTTCACGCGCAGTTCAGTCATTCATGACGTCGAGAGAAAATGTTTCACGAGCCGCAGGACATGGCTATCTTGGCTGTCTTGGCTAATATCCTTACCTGGCATGATGGACGTGGATGGAGATATCACTCCGGATCGATAGGAGGCATATCAGGCGTGAAATGCTTGTGCACCAAACATTTCAAGTCTCGGACTCGGCACGTTTTCAAGTTATGCGCGAATCCTTACAAATGCGGAAAAAATGCTTCACCATTGAAAATGATGTCATTAGAATACATGCTTACAATACAGTATGTCTTCGGCAGCATGAAAGCTACATAGGTCTTGTCAACCCATCTGTGTGTATAGAATGTGGTTGTAAAGTGCTCGCATTCCCTGTCCAAGCTCGTATGGTGTGCACCGAGATTCTCCGACATCAGCAGTATTAGGTGCTCTCATCCCATTTATGCTCAATTAAGTGAAGCAGTTGACTGATCATATCGTCGTAAATGCTGTTTGTTGTGTCCAATTTGAGTAGCCTCTCAGTCATATCCCTCTCTCTCTCATGCTGTGAAGAACTTCCCTTCAAGCCATTTGGCGTATCTGACACATCTTTCGTCCACCACTCGAAGGAAGACATCCGACACCCACAGTGTAACGATCACAATTAGAATCGCTGCAAACACGAACCCTTGTTTGAAACTTTCCAGGTCGTCATAACCTCCTGTCGCCCCCCATATCCTGTCCATAACCATGTATCCAAATGTGTGGATGACTGGTCCGTGCAAGATGTATAAGGGAAATGAAATCTTGCCTAACCACTGTAGAATTGTGCTTGTGAAGATTTGTCGAGTGAAACGTAAGTTGCTAACGCTCCACACAATCATGACAGCGCCAATGTTAGCCCAGAATCGATGCTTTTCCGTATAGCGCTCCGGTATGGCTACCGTCAGCATTACATAGCCAGGGGTGATGTGCCCATCTGCATCAGGATACGACGCCAGATATAGACCAGCAACGAACGTGGTCCAGCAAATGTACTTCCACCAAAGCGAGTGAATTTTGGCAAAGGTTTTGCCACTTGTAACTTCGGTCGTGCTCAACGCATCCTCCTGCGCGATTCTTGACAATTCGAGCTCTGCGAGCACACAGCCTGCAAGAAACGGGGGCCATTCCCATCTATTCCAGTATGTTGCCCATGCAGCCAAGAAGAATATTGTCAATATCCGCACTCTTGATGACATTCTTGCAACCAGAAGATGCGTTATAAACAAAGCCATACTGCACCGCATCTCAACCGGGATGGTCCAAAGATGTCGATCGAGATCGATGGAGCCCGAGTATAGTGACCAGTCGAACACATTGACGAAATCGAGCATTTTGTGCATCCAATCGATTAGTTGTGTCACTGGGTCAGGGGCAGTCCAAGGATGATCTTCGTTGATCGCCCTCATGTCGTATGCAAAGTCTTCGGTCAATTTGTAGACGCCCAGCTGTGCCAAGCACGCGACGATGAAGGTCGATACGAAGCAAGGTAAGAACAGCCTCAAAGCTCGGCGGAATACAGATGAGGTGAGAGTGTTCAGGAGGCCTTCGAAGTCCCGGTTTCGCATCTGCTTCAATGGCTTGTAGCTCAAAGCATATCCAGAAATGACAAAGAATATTGCGACCATAGGTGGTCCTGAATAGAACAGTCGTATTATTGGTAATTGGAGCAGGTAAGTGTTCGCACTCTTCTCACCTGGCTCGCCAGCACCATAGACGTGGCCTGTATCCCAAGTTCCATACGACAAATGACACAGGAACACTGCAAATGCAGCTAGTCCTCTCATTCCGTCTAAGTAGGCGGTGTTATGCAGCTTTTCCTGTTTATTGGGAACATGACTTTCCCATGCTTGTGATCGAATGAAGGTGAATGGTTTGATGATCAGGCGGCTGAACGTGGTGACACATTGGAGTAATGAATAGCGGATCACAAAGGACTTCGGCCGAGGCGTCCACCATGCTTCGAAGTCGGTCGCAGAATCGCAACTGGAGTCATTTGTCTTCTCGTACAAAGGAGTGTTTTCGTTATCATCGTGAAGGGTGCTGACAAAACTGCTGCAGGAGCTCATGACTGTTGGTAGTGACCGAAGATGAGGCTATAACAGTAGAAGAAATCCAAACTTGGGTGTCTGCTGGCGATAAAGAACGCAAGGCGGAATCATGTTGGATCAGGACCACGGGGGGTATCCATGACACGGAGTTGTGTCTGAATGCAAGGGAAGGTGCAAGTGTAAGAGCGGGCAGTAAGACAGGACGGTTACGCAAGCAAACAATATGAATGCTGTCGAGCTTCACCATCCCATGAACCAAACGTTTAACCCACATTGTACAGACAAGTGTTCCACAGCCTGAGGCTCACAAAGAGCTGTGCAAAATCCCAACATATCGAAAGGAGAACAGGGGAATCACGTCAATCAAAAGAGTGAAACATTCCTTGAAACCACCCGAATATACTGTACCTGCGGGAGTGCCTTGCTTCATCAGCTACTTGTATCGATTATGGCTAACTTCACGCTTGTTGATGGGGAATGTCGTGAATTATATCACGAGAATGTTCCAGTGGGGGACATGTGTGAGCTCTTAAGTCGCCATGACTGTTGTCGTCGATCAAGCACCAATCCACAGGATGACTGCATTCGGCACTGAACCCTGCTCGCTTTCAACTATCAATTTCACTCGAATCAAAATGACCGATCCTCGGCCACCTTGAAACTGGTAAGCATGCCCAGAACCCGCTGATACTTACCTTATGGCATTCGTGCTGGATGGCAACGCACTTTCACAAGCTTCTCTTTTCGTCGCAAGTATTGAAAAGTTCAAGCACGCTCGTCCACATCAACTCGAACAGAGCCTCATCTTTTGAGATTAATCTTGGGTTGTGGGGCAGTTGGTACGCGGTGTCTCAAAGGTTTCTAGACCAAGGCCTCGGGGTGAGTGCGAGATAACATCGCAGTTTACAGGAGATTTGAGTGGCCATCTTGAGCCTGAGCGCTTTTCCAAGAATGGCGTGCTACAGCAAGTATATATGACGACTCAAGATTACCACCACGGAGGAAAATTAGTGCTTGTTAAACGCGGTGTTATCTAGCACCCACTCTCAGCCTATCTGATGCTTGAACTTGAACCTACCTCTTCAACACAAGAATCAACTCCGACCAACTCAAGCGATTGGAGTTGGTAAGACATTGTATCAACATCCAGAAGATCAATCTGCAATACCGGCCACAGTCGCACCGATGAAGACACGAATCCTCGACACTCTTTCAGAGTACATGTTCGGCCATATTTGACATCAAACTTCAACCGTGACTATGTACAGTATGTAACATCACCTTCTGAATTCTTCAAGGATTCTATCTTCGGTCATTCAGGACTTTTGATATTGCAGGCACACCTCATGAGTCATTGGCTGGTGAGGATTCAGCTCGTTCAGTGAAAACAAGTCTCCAATCCCTGGCTCAAGAGGCTGTGTAGACAAACTTTGTGCTCCGTTGGCCGAGGCGCAAGCCGCGAAACTCAGCAGCCAGCTCCTGGCCGATCTAGGCATCAGCCACCACTAACAAGGCCTGCCGCGACCGGTCTTACTGAACCGGACTTCTCCAACTCTGGTTAGACAGTGCTTAATCACAATGCTAGGATCTGCGCGCCGGAGCAAGCACGATATACCAGATTTGCTTTATTCGTAATGCACCGGCCGGCGCCAGGTCACGTATGAGTAGCGTTCGTTTCAGCTCTGAGGGTTCTCACCGCCTCGTTCATGAAATTCATCCTCATTCTCAACTGCTTCGTTGTATATCTGCCACCACAGCTTTTCCTGCATGAGGACATAGGATACATCCCTACACTAAGCTTGCGTCGAGGAGTGTACCGATGCATTCACTAGCATGTGCCTTGTCTGCCTCGTTTGGCAACTTGAATATGATTCTAGGCAACCTCTGCATAGCTGTGGAGTACGTGGATGCCTGTTAAGCTTATGACTCTACGGGAAGACCATTTCAAACAACGGTACCAGAGCTACTAGCACCTTAGCGCAAACAGTGAGTACATATAAATGTTGATTACTTACAACTGATCCGAACCCTCGTGTACATACGTTTCTCGTCGTCTTTTCCCACTTACCTTTCGCAAGATACAGCCATGCCTGGTATTATCGAGGATGTCGTCACCAACGGTGAACTTGCCGTTCGGGCCAAGCAAGTCAATGGCGTCCAAAAGGTTAACGGCGCCGAATCCGAAGAGCTCAATGGCAAGTCAGAAGCCAAGGAGTTGATTGACAACGCCATCGGAGAGTCTAGTGGCGAGACCAATGGTGAACAGGAGAAGGATGAGGAACAGGAAGAGAAGAAGGAGCCAGAGAAGCAGAGATGCGAGGTCAGCGTCTATGAAGCACGATACGACTTGAAAGGCACACGTGAGCTGGTGTGCGTAGAGGCCAAGAAGACCGACACGGACGATACTGACTCGGACGATGAGAAGAGAAAATACGCTCTTTGCTCATACAAGTGGTACTCCAGATTTGGTGAGATCGAGGAGGCTTCTGTTGAGATTATGTCTCCTCACATCATCTCCGCTCTACAGAAGATCATCAACGAGTATCCCGATGAGCACTTCTGGTCTGACACGGTCACAATTCAAAGTCCTTATCGTCCTGTCTTCCACTATCGAGAGGAGCTTGCTAGATATGCTGACGAAGCCGAGGATGAAGATGTCAAGTCACATATTCGACTCCTGCTCACTTTCATGGAAAGGGAACTTCAACGAGGGATCAGTCAGTATACTGCAAATGTTCAGCATGCTATCGAAAAACCTTCAGTATCATACTCCAACCTGTGGATGATGTATAAACCCGGTCAGCTCTTCTTCACTGGCGGTGGAGCCAACCTGAAATGTATGGAGATCGTGGACTCATACGAACGAACCGGAAACTGTGCTGCATACGTTGTGGTCGGTAAGACGTTTACCCATGATGGAGAACGATACGGGTACGAGGAACATCGCGTCTCACAGGCACCATACAAGGGTATGAAACCTTTAGCGAGGCTCAAGTGCGTACCACACGACTACTTTGAAGCTGCTGAAGCCGCGAAGAAAGTCCTCGTTGCTCGAGGTCGCAGGTTCTGCTCTTTGAAGGGTTCTCACTACAGGACGTACTCTGGCACCGTCTCAACAATAGCCAACGTGCAAGATTGGAACCAGTACGGCCAGTACAAGGAGGAACCAATGATCATTTCATCACGGGTGATGGTCGACGCTAAGATGTTCGGTATCATGAAATCCCCAAATCGAATCGACATTGACAACTACAAGGCCATGCCGACTGATATTGTAGAAGACGAGGAAATAGAGTATATCACCGACCAAGACCTCCTGCTCGCGGACTGCAAAATCCCAGGGTACGCCTTTCAAATCAAGCGGTGGTGCTGGTTCACTATCGACCTCATCACTCCTGTCAGCTTCAACAGTGAGGCCTTCGCCTCCCTGCTCCTCCCTGCTCGCCAAAAGTCTCTTATTCACAGCCTCGTCAAGACTCATGCCACCGGCACAGATTCCTTTGACGACTTGATTGCCGGCAAAGGTAAAGGCCTTGTTTTCGTCCTCCACGGGTGCCCCGGTGTCGGCAAAACGTTCACCGCAGAATCGGTTGCCGACCACATTCAACGACCGCTCTACGTCCTCAACAGCGGCGAACTCGGCATTCAACCCACCGAAGTCGAAGATAATCTTTCGAAGGTACTCATGCTTGCCGTGGCATGGAACGCAATCCTCCTCATAGACGAGGCAGACGTCTTTCTCGAACAACGCTCGCTACACGATCTACAACGAAACACGCTCGTCTCAATCTTCCTCCGTACCCTTGAGTACTACGAAGGCATCCTATTTCTCACGACCAATCGTATCACAACCTTCGATCCAGCGTTCAAATCCCGTGTACACCTAGCACTGAAGTATCACGCTCTATCCCCTGCTGCTCGCAGAGAACTGTGGGTGACGTTCATCAATCGCACTTCCAAGAACCCACCTCAATTGGACGACGCCGCGTTGGATCGATTAGCAGCGGTCGATGTCAACGGACGACAGATCAAGAATAGTGTGCGCACGGCATCGGCGCTGGCGACGGATGAAGGCAAACCGCTTTGTGAAGAACATTTGCAGAGTGTGTTGGAGACGATTGCGGATTTTGAGGCAGATTTGAGTGGGAAGGATGAGTTTGCGCGGTGAGTGTAAGGCATGGAGAGGCTTGTTTGAATGGTGTACGGACGTAGGTAGTACGGACGTACGCGTAGTTAAGATCATCCTTACTGTTATAGAATATGTGACACGATCAGCTAGACTTGCTGCACCGTTACTCCTTCGTACAGTACATGTATTAACTACTGTATGTACATTGTACCTGTGTAGATAATGCGCACATTCTATGCCTTTGCCATCAGCTCGAGTAATAGATCGTGGTGTCGACCTTCCACCAAGTCAGCCTACCATAGAAGCACAAATTTATAAATCTCCCACCACCAACTTCGACTCCACCACCACACATCTTGCACGTAGTCATTCACGATTACCAGGAAGCCACCACCTCCTCAGCTTGTGGTAACATATGTGTGTGATTCAGGTATACGTAACTACCAGAGTTCATTGACTATCTCCGTCATGTACATGCTTGCAGTAAACAAGTTGATACAAGACACACAGTACTACTGTACTCTAGCGGGTTGTTCAGCCAAGGCGAGATGAATACAGAGTAGAGCAGGTTTTGCCGAACGGGCACCATTTGCACGTGTCCGCCTTCTCCTCCATGCAGTACATCAACTGGACAAAGTACTAGGTAGGTAGGTACCTTACATACATAGCTCGGCGCCCCCATCAAGCACCATACTGCGCGTTATACATACGTGTGTACCAGTATCTGTGCACAAGACAGTGGAGAGTGCGCCGTCCTCAATTCGCCAGACAGACAGTTAATCGCACTCATCAGAGTATTTAAGCTATGGCATATACTTATGAGAACAAGCGCGATGAGCCGTATATGGATGGGCCGGTGTCGAGTGCTACGGCGACTTTGTTGCGTGTTGTTGGTAAGGATGACATGTCGTGTTACGTTGATGTTGCATCTTGAGTGTTTGTGCTGATGTGTATGTGATGAATTATAGGTGGATGGGGGAATATCAGGTACGGATTGAGTTTGATGCTATGGTATCTATGTATGTATGTATGTAAGGCTGACACTACGTGTGAAATAGTGGTCCGAGTATATTGTAGGTGTTCGGTATGATGTGAGGTCGATCAGTCGAGCTTATGTGCGTTGCAGCATGCTTCGAACGCTCGTGGCAGGGTCAACGACTGCGGTGAGTTATCCAACAGCGCTCGCGGTTTGTAGCATGGAGCTGATCTTGGTCAGACGACTTTCGGAATTGCTGGCGCAACCATCGCTGCTATGATATGGAAGACAGCTTCGATTCCATTCATGATATCCTCCTGCATCGGCTTCATCATTGGGGTTGTAGGTTTCTACAAAGACTGCATGGCCAAGGCGATGCTAAACCTTGATCTGTACCCCAAATTGTTGCAATTGCATCTTGATCAGAACTTTCCGTGGAGGGGATTCCGGTTGTGGCGGCTGAATGACTTCCGTAGTGCACATTTCAGTGGAAGTTGGACGCTGAAGAGTATGTTGCTTGTTAGCTGGTTGACTGCGCAGCCGGCGTTAGATGTAAGCTGAAATACTTATGCTGTGTGGCATTGACTGATTCGTGGTATAGAAGATCACAGAAGCCAAGGAGCGCGCGGTGGTCGAAGAGGCATGTCAAAGGACAGTAATCACGACTGAATTCGACAGAGACAATTATGGGTCTTAGAAGAGGCTTCCCCGTCAAATAGATTTAGCTGCTTTTATCTCGAGCCTTGGCTTCTGAGTACATCCATATACAGCTTGGCAAGGTCCCAGTCCGGTGTGGATTTGGCGCCCGCTTCGTCCGCAGGAGTAGATCGAGGTGCTGTGCGACTGATGGTCATCTTGATATCTTTGAACGATTCTCCTGCACCATCGAACAGCCGACGTAAAGCGTCTTGAAAGAAGGCTTGATCTTCTTCGACCATGTTTTCGGTTGTTGGCTCATCGGCCTTGTCTGGCGTATGATACAACTCAACGATCATGGCTCGAAGCGTGCCTGCGCCTGGACTCTTGGGTGCAATCTTCACGTCTCCAATGCAGATCCTCCATTGGTCGTCCCGTAGTGACACCGAAACACCATTCTCAACCACGACCGCTTGGCGCAAGTACCACAATGGTTGAAACTTCGACACGATAAGTGTAGTAAACGAATCGGTAGAGGTTACGGGGATGGTGATCAGAGAGAGACGTCTGCCTCGTCTATGAGGAGGATTGCGTTCCATGCCACGGCA
>Ga0115842_100857_pt1 | contig 11970 bp, 10 predicted proteins | sample InSIn2SAF170_2_FD_83856 | JGI IMG/M metagenome (GOLD analysis project Ga0115842, IMG submission 83856)
CTCCTGCAGCCGGTTCCGCGCACCCCGGAAAACCGCAAGCCCATCACCTATCACGATCCGTGCTTCCTGGGGCGGCAGGAGCAGCAGGGGTCTTAGGAGCCGCAGGCGGTGTGGGAGCGCTCGGTGGGGTTGGCGCGCTGGGCGCAGAGGGGGCACCCGGTGCGGCAGGTGGAGTGGGCACCGCCGAGGTATTAGTGGGCTGCGGCGCGCTGGGGGCGGTTGGTGCACTGGGTGCGTTGGGAGCCGAAGGAGCCTTGGGAGCAGCCGGGGTAGAAGGATCCTTTGGCGCCGATGGTGCCGATGGCGTCGCAGCACCGGGGGCTGGAGGTGCCGCCGGAGCGGAGGGAGCGCCTGGGGCAGAGGGCGCGCTTGGAGCTGCCGGTGCCGAAGGAGCAGAAGGCGCGGAGGGCGTGGCTGGTGGCGTGGAGTTGGTGGATGTGGGCATGGGGGAGGGGGCATCGGCAGGCGCGGGTGCCTTGGGGGATTCAGCGGTAGTGGTAGCTGAAGCCGCAAGGTGGCGCACTGGGGTGCCCAAAAAGGCCTTGGGGCGAGGCTCTGGAAGGGTGCCCTTGTCATCCAGGGAAATGGAATTGCGCAGCATGGTGGCCACGTCGTTGACCTGGGTGGTGGGGGTGGATTCGGTGGCCAAAGACTTTACACCGCCGGTCATCATGACATTGCAGAACGGGCAGCCAGTGGCGATTTCCTCGGCGCCGGTCTCCAGTGCCTGCTCCGTGCGGAACTCATTGATGCGAGACCCCAGCTTTTCTTCCATGAACATGCGCGCGCCACCGGCGCCGCAGCAGAAGGCCTCGTCGTGGGACTTGTCCATCTCGCGCAATTCCACGCCCGTGGCCTGGAGAAGCTCGCGCGGCGGATCGAAGACCTTATTGTGTCGGCCCAGGAAGCACGGATCGTGATAGGTGATGGGCTTGCGGTTTTCCGGGGTGCGCGGAACCGGCTGCAGGAGCTTTTCGCGCACCAGGCGGTTGAGTAGCTGCGTGTGGTGGAAGACATCGAAATGCCCATCAAAGTCCGGGTACTCATTGCGGATCGTATTAAAGCAGTGTGGGCAGGTCGTAATGATCTTCCGCTGACCTTTGGGTACTCCCTCGAAAGCAATGTTAAGGGTTTCCACGTTTTGTTGCGCCATCATTTGGAATAAGAACTCATTGCCGGCGCGGCGGGCGGGGTCGCCGGTGCAGGTTTCGCCGGTAGAAAGTACGCCGAACTTCACGCCGGCGGTGTGGAGTAGATCCACGACGGCGCGGGTGGTGCGGCGGCCATTGTCATCGTAGGCACCGGCGCAGCCGACCCAGAGGAGGTATTCCATATCGGAGAAGTCGGCGGTGTCCTCGCCAATGATGGGTACCTCGATGCCATCGGCACGCGCTTCATCGATCCAGGCGCGGCGCTCGGAATTATTACGGCCCCAAGGGTTGCCCTTGGTCTCCATGTTCTTAAATAGGCCGGTGAGCTCCGATGGGAAATCGGATTCCGCCAAGACCTTGAAGCGGCGCAGGTCCGCAATATGGTCAATGTGCTCGATATCGGTGGGGCACTGGTCCACGCAGGCACCGCAGTTGGTGCAAGACCACAGGACATCATCGTCGATGACGCCCGCCATCGAGAGCACATCGAGGCCCTCGTGCGGGTTGTAATTATCCAGCGCGCCCTGGCGCAGGTCCATCATGACCTTTTTGGGGCTAAGCGGTTTATCGGTATTCCAGGCTGGGCACAGCTCCTGACAGCGGCCGCACTCGGTGCAGGCGGTCGAATCCAGCAGCATCTTCCAGCTGCCAGGGGTGATGTCTTCTTCCAGGTCCGGGGTGGGCAGGGATTTGAGCGCCTTTTCCCCAGAGGTATTGCGCTGGAAAAAGATATTGAAAAACGCCATGAAGCGGTGCCACATGACACCCCACTGGAAGTTGCGGGCGATAAAGAAGATGAAGAGGAGCCCGGATAGCAGCTTGACCAGGGCGAAGAAGCTGACCAGTGCCGGGGATTCGGGTAGCGCCTTAGCCAGGTGAATAGTCAAGAAATCCGCGACTGCGGAACCGTGACCAAAGGCCGCGATCTTGGAGGCCTTGACCAGGAGCATGCTGAGGCCCTCGATGAAGACGATGGCCTCCACCCAGCGGGCCGCTGCCGTTTGAGAGTTGAAAAAGCGGCTGCCGCGCTCGGTATCGCCTAGTTTCAGGCGCACGCTTATCAGGAAGCAGATGCCTAGCACCGTGCCGATGCCGAGCACTTCTTCCACGAAGTGATAGACCGTCCAGGTGCTTAAGCCCGGCCATCCTTGATCCGGGGCGAAGGTTTGGATATAGGCCTCAAACCAGACCAGGATGCCGAATAAGAAGCCCACCATGACTAACCAGTGGGCAGCGTTGACCAGTGGTTTGCCCTTGAAGTGGGTGTGGCCGAAGACCTCAACCAGCACGCGCCAAAGGCGTTTTACGGGGCTATTGGTGCGCTCTAGTTGGGTGGGCCCGCCCGAGCGGATGAACTTAATGAGCGCCCCGGCGCGGGCGAAAAAGTATAGCCACACCGGAATCGATGCGGCTATAGCAATCCAACCGAACACGGTGGTCATTCGTGCTCCTTCACTACTGATACTCCACGTTGTTATCTACCTTAAGGCCTAAAGCCGCGAATCTGGGAGTCAGTATTCAATACCAATGAGTGAAGGGGAATGGTTTTAGTAGTGGAAGCCGCCTTCGGCTTCAGCCTTTTCAAATGCGCGCGTAGCAATAGGAACCATGCGTGCTTTGCGTGGGAGGACAGAGAAGATACCACGTACAGTACGGGAGAAAATCTTCAGCTTGCGCTCGTCCTTTTTAGTCCACTCCCAGCCAAGTTTATTGCGCAACTTGTCTGGAATCATACCGATAGCAACCCACAGCAGCAGTCGGGATGCGTAGGGTGCGATGGGTTTCCACAGCCAGTTGGGCACCTTAGGGTCTGGGGGGTCAAGGGTAAGGCCGTTGATAATGCGGGAGCGCTCGATGGTCTCGCTGATATCGAGGGTATCGATCATGAGGTCCAAGTACTCTTCAAATTCTGCGTACGTCTTTGGTGCATCATCCGGCTCTGCAACTCCGTAGAACGTATACCAAGTACGGGTTTCTTGGAAGAGCTGTTCGCGTTCCTCTGGGCTTAAGGGAACCATGAAGTTGCCGGCCAACTGGTAAGGCATGGCTGCGAAGGTGGCATGGGCCCAGTAGTAAACATCCGGATTCAGCGGGTGGTAGCGGCTTCCATCTGGATGGGTTCCCTTGATGTCCTTATGGAAATCACGAATCATTATGCCGACTTCGGGGCCTTCATAAATCGTGCGAATGATCGGGAAAGCGGACCGAACAAGGCGTGCAACCTCGTTATCGAAGACGTTGGAGTGCTGCACCAAGGAACGGCTGACGTCGCGCTGGGTAATCTGTAATAGACCAGCGGACAGGGCAACGAATGCCGAGCGCCAGTCACCAAAGCGCTGCCACAGGATGGAATCTGGACCCAACTCAGGCAGGTTTTCCGTATTGGTATCGGACGCTTGGGTCATCTGATCGTTTACAGTGCTTTCAGGATTGCTCAGAGTGGTCATCATGCCTCCTTAAGGGCAGTAGCGGACTTTTGTTGAGTCTGGCGTTCTGATGAGGCGGATTCAGAGGCGTAGTTGGATGCTCTCTTGAAATCATGGGCCGGTGCATCGAACCCCGCGAGCACTTCGCGGATTCCGCGTACAGTTCCGGGTTGGACCAACCACTTATCATGCTTGACCGTTAGTTCTCCGGGTCCACGAATTTCGAGTTGGCGAACGTAACGGCGGCAGTGATCCGCACGGGCCTCGATAACAGCCAATGGGCGGCGTTTGAGGTAGGAATCACGCGGGGTAGGGCCGTCGACGAAGAGGGCATTAGGAAGTCCAAAGACCTCGACACCGTGGTGGAGGTACATATCGTCGACATTTGCCTTCGAACGTCCCGGAACGGAAATCCACGGAGACGCCTCACCGGTGGCGCGGATCAGGACATCGAATGCTTGGGTTTCCTGGCCGGAATCACTGAGGTAGGAAATTTCCCATTGTCCTTCTGCGCGGTCGAATTCAGCTCCGGTAACTTCGGTGGAACCACGGAACTCGGCGCCACTGGCCTCGACAGCCTTTTCAAGGTGGCGAATGACAGAAGCCGGTGAGCCGTCAGTCCTAGTGAGGCGGAGGTACGGCGTACGGAAGTGGTATTTCCGGGATACCTCAGTGGCTAGAGCAGAATTGAAATGACCACCGATATGTGGTTCTTGTTCAAAAAGAACGGTGTCGAATCCTGAGAATGCGCATTCAGAAGCCGCGGCGCATCCAGCTACTCCGGCGCCAACCACTGCGACAGTCGGCCGACGGTATGGCTTGAACATGCTGTTCCTTTCGAGTTTCGCAGGGCGCTTACTGGCCGCTGTATGGTGTGAATTTTATGTAGTCAGTAGGTCACATTTCGTGAATAAGTTGTGATAGTACACACAAAGCTATGGAATGTGAAGTGTGTTACTGGGAATTGAGTGGTTCCTAGGTGCTATGGCGAGCGCTTAAGGTAGGAAGTGCAGGGCTTTTCCTAAACGCAATGCGGAGCTCAGCAGGGTGCCGTAGTACTTATTGGGTAGCCAGCTTGGCCCGCGCATCGGCATGATCCTTTGGGAAGAGATATTTTTTGCTTCCGTGTACTTAGTCAGGCCCTCGTGGCCGTGGCGGCGACCAACGCCAGATTCCTTGACGCCACCCAGTGGGGTAGAAATCGAGGCCCACGTTGAAGCGTAGCCATCATTGATAGTCACACTTCCTGCATCGATTTTCTCAGCGATGGCCTGAGCGGTCTCTGGCTGGCCAAATACGGAGGAGTTTAGACCATAGGGCAATTTATTTGCCTGTTCGATTGCCTCTTCGACATCGCGCACGCGTTGCACATATACCACTGGACCAAAGACCTCTTGCTCTGCAAGCTCGGTGCCATCGCCCAAATCAGTGAGTACCGTGGGTTCAAAGTGATAGGGGCCGATATCCGGGCGGGGCTTGCCTCCGGTAATAACGGTTGCACCCTTGTTTACTGCGTCATCGACAAAGTGCTGCACTACATCCAATTGATCTTGGCCGATGAGCGAACCCATCGTGTAGTCCCAGTTCAAACCAGAGCCAAGTTTGATGGATTCGGTTGCTCGGCGGAATGCGGTAATGAATTGATCGAAGATGGCTTCGGGAACGTAGATGCGTTCGATCGAAACGCACAGCTGGCCTGAATTTGAGAAACAGGCGGTAGCGATGGTGTCAATATGCTTATCGATGTCTGCATCCGGCGCGATGATCATCGGGTTCTTTCCGCCCAGCTCTGCGGAGTATCCAACAAGGCGCTCGCCTACGGTGGTACCCAAAATCTTGCCGGTCTTGGTAGAGCCGGTAAACATCAGGTAATCGCAGCGTTCAGCGATGGCGGAACCGACGACTCGGCCGGAACCGGTGACGATCTGTAGCAGATCCTTCGGCAGTCCTGCTTCCTTTAAGAGATAGAGGGAAATCAGGTTAGAAAACGGCGTGGAGCCGTCGGGCTTGGCCACGATGCCGTTGCCTGCAAGCAGTGCCGCAACGGCATCGGAAATGCCCAGCGCTAATGGATAGTTCCACGGGCTGATTTGCCCTACAACACCCTTAGGAACCCGCTGTAGGCGAGTCTTAGTAATGAATGGAAATGCACCTGGCTGTTTCTGTGTAGCAAGTAGCTTTGGCGCATTATTTGAATAATAACGCGCGTTGTTCAGTACATCGAGTACCTCATCAAAGGCGGCCGTGCGGTCCTTACCGGTCTCCAGCTGGATGAAATCCGCCAGCAGCTCGCGGTTCTTGGCCACGAGGTGATGGAAGCGCTTAATTACCTTTACGCGTTGCTTAACGTCAGTGTCAGCCCAGAGCATTTGGGCTTGGCGTGAACGACGGAAAGCTTCATCTACGTCTTCTTCGGAACCTACTCCAACCCACCCCAATTCTTCTTCGAAGAGAGGGGAATGGACCGCTTGGTGTTCGCCTTTATCCAGCGAACCGGTGGAGTAGTTGGTGGTGAGATGTTGCAGTTCGGTCAGTAAATGCTGTGGCAAAGGCCGTTCTTGTAGTCGGCGGGGTAAAGACATGTAATGCACGCTCCAGGGAGATTAATGAAAAGGTTCGTGAGCTTAAAGCCCACGAACAATGAAGAAGCCGGTGTGTTTTAGAATGGACAGCCGGCTGCACGGCGTGCGGCTACTGCATCATCGGAATCCGGCTTGTCGGTAGATTCTGCGGTGGCCGCAGAGTCCTTAGCCTGGGCGGCGTTGTAGCCTTGAATCTTCTTCGGCTCCTTGTACTTGCCCTCGATCATGCCGTTTTTGATCATCAGGGAGCGACCCGGCTCCATGTAGCGCTTGTCCTCTGGCAGGTGATCCATGATGAAGCGGACGGACTTGGCAATGCGGTCGAAGCGCTTTTGATCGCGCTTGGACCACTTGAGATCCAAGATATCGCGGTACTTCTGGGGCAAGGTGGCCACCGTCAACCAGATGGCGCTGCGCATAATCGGCTTCCAGATAACTTTCCACACGGCCTCTGGAACACCTTCCGGAGCCTTGACTGGTTCTACGCGTGCAGTACGTAGTGCGAAGTCAACGGTCTCATTGCGTTCGAGGACGGTATCTGCCATCTCGTCCATGTATTTGATTAAGTCATCGTAGTTATCGATGACCGGACGCTCAGACATGCCGTACTTATCCCACCACGTCACGCCTTCGCGGACGATTTGGTCGCGCTCTTCCTTGGTGAACGGGGTGCCGAAAAGGTCTTGTGCGTAGATGACACGGTAGACAAAGGTCGCATGTGCCCAGTAGTAGGTCTCTGGATTTAGAGAGTGGTAGCGCTCGCCATTTTTCAGCGTGCCCTTAATGGTGACGTGATAATCGCGGATGCGCTCGCCGATGTCCCCGTCGTCATAGATGGACTGAATAATCTGCGGCGTGGAGCGCTGCAGGCGGGCGAATGGCTCGTCGAAGAACTTCGAGTGATCCAGGAGGGATTGCCCGATGGCCGGGTGCATATTCTGCAAAATGCCGGTATATCCGCGCAGCAGCTGCAGGCGGTTATCCGATCCCCACTTCCACAGCAGGGAATCTGGACCTAAGGGGGCGCGCCGGAGTTCGCGCTTCGACTCCTTTTCCTTACTCGGGGCAGCGGAGTTGTTCTGGTCGTTGTCCTCCGGAGCTTGGTATGCACTGGCATTAAGCGAGTTGGACATTTTAGCCCTCCCTGGTTTCGATTGATATTGAATGCTGTGTAGCGTAACACACGCCACATTTGGACTGTTGCCTAAACCACAAATTTGGGGGTGTAGTGAGGTGGGTTAAATATGGCCAGTGTACTGGCTTGAACCGCTTAGAGTTCCAAGATTTTGTACGGCAAACCTAGGGTCGAGGATTGCGATCTTGGCAATAACCCCTTAGTCTTTGTGTTCTGTATCTCATTTAGTGCTGTCGTTTGGAAGAACTCACAAGGATTTATGTTTCCTTCGGAGATGCTTTCGCATTGGATGAGACGGAAACTGGGGACCTATTTAAATGGGTCACCGGTGACAGGGAAGAAACGATGTCTTTAGGCGTGTTTCTTCGCTTTGTAATCTTTCAAAGAAAGGTGCCTTCATGGGCAGAATAAGCATTCCAAAGTTTGCGGCCGCTCTGGCTGCAGGTCTCGCGGCATTCGGCGTTACAGGTTTTGCGGTAGCCCAGGGTGGTTTGACTGCCAATATTGCCCTATCGGGAACCTTTTTTAAGGTAAATATGAGCCACCTTGAAGGTGAAGGCCTGTCGATCTTTGTTGATAGAGATCAAATGGGAGAGGAAACCATTCCGGCCGCACGCTTGAAGTTCGAACATGCCGTGGCTTCTAACCTATGCTTATCCGCCAATCTTCCGGATGTTCCTGGTGTGGGCGAGACCACCTTTGCTCTCCGTGCGAACGGAGATGACAGCGTGGAGGTCAGAAACCTATTGGTCGGTGCGACCGACATTAAGGGAGAGCTGGATCTGACCAACGCCAACGTGGGAGTCGATGCAAGTCAGGTTAATGACAAAGCAGATCCAGGCTCATGGGGCCTGTATGCGCAGAAGGTGACCTTGAGCGCAGATGATATTCGAACGACCTCGGTCGGAGCGGAAAAGCTCGCTGCTTCCGGAGTGACCGTGACAGTGAAGAGGGGAAGCAATAACAATGCCTGCTAAGTCCTCTGATGATGAGACTTTGCGCATGCCTGCGGTGACTGACCCCGATAATGGTGCCGAAACCGCTGAATCTATGGAAGGAACTGCTGGGATTGCAAGTGCGGCGGGCAACGCGGCAAAAGAGCCTTCGCAGTCGGTGGCGGACGCAGTCAAAAGTGCCAATGAGGCTCATGCTTCTATGGCGAACGACGAAGCTATTGCCCAAGTAGCAACCAAGCAGAGCCGGTGGAAGCGGTTTAAGCACTGGCGCAAGCGCCGCCCCTTTGCCGGTGGACTGCTACTTATCCTGTCTGGAATCGCCATCGCCGCGCCCGCCTATATTACTGTGCGTATTTCTGATCTTTTGGTGATGATTTCTACGGTTTCTGGTGTTTCGACGTTGCTCATTGGCGCGGCACTTATCATGTTTGGTTTAGGCTCCTGGTTTAGGCAAGAGACCTCGACTTACTTGGGTGTTTTGAGCATACTTGTAGCCATTATTGCGCTGCCCACCTCAAACCTTGGCGGCTTTCTCATCGGTAGCCTGTTGGGCATTATCGGCGGTGCACTCGCCTTTGCTTGGCAGCCGCAGGATCGGCAGAAGGTGTCGAATAAGGAAAAGTCCGAGGCGAAAGAGGTGGCGGTTTCCGCATGAGGCTATTCAGACTAGTCTCGCTATCGCAAGGCCCTTCCCCTCGCGCGTTAAAAGCAAGTGCGCTCGCGGTGCTCTGCGTTTTTATGGCAGTGTGCGTGGTCAACCATCCTGAGAAAACCCGCGCGCAGGAAGATTTGGCCTTGGCACAGTCTGAACTTAGTACTGTCACCGCTGATAATGTCACGCTGACCGGAAACGTGACAGCCTCGCTTGTTACGGTGCAAACGGCACAGGGCGAGCAGCGAGCGCTCAAGCTGGTGGGTGATAAACTTGCTGCGCGAAATCTCGCCCTTACCCTTCCTAGTGTTGTGGGACAGGGAAAACTGACTACCGGGGATGTGGAAACCACCGTTACTGATGGGCCGGTAACCGTGCTGGCGACCGGGCTGCAGACAACCCCCGCGGTGGTAGACCATCCCACCATTCCGGTGAACGTGGATTTGGACAACGAGGATATCAATGCCGTACTTGATCAGTTGGGCGTTCCTGCTCCGCACGCAGTCCCCGATGCTCCTATTCCCAATCCCCTGATGGAGCGCATTTCGCTACAAGACGTCACCATGGAGCTGGTTAACCTGCAAGGCGCGAATCTGCACGCCCCGCAAGTCCAACTCACAGTGAGGTAATCATGCAGCGGCGCTCCCTTAAGAATCGTTGAACTGCGATTGGTGCAGGCGCCAATAAGCGCCTTGGGCGCGCAGCAGCTCTTCGTGGGAGCCTTGCTCGACGATGCCCCCGTTTTCCATCACCAAGATCAAATCAGCGTCCCGGATGGTGGACAAGCGGTGGGCGATGACGAAGGAAGTGCGCTCGGCGCGCAGGGCATTCATAGCCTCTTGGACGAGCACCTCGGTGCGGGTATCCACGGACGAGGTCGCCTCATCCAAGATGAGTAGTGCGGGCTGGGCCAAAAAGGCGCGTGCGATGGTAATCAGCTGGCGCTCGCCGGCGGAGATGGCGCCGCCATCTTGGTCGATGACGGTGTCATAGCCCTCCGGTAGGGAGTGCACGAAGCGATCCACGTAGGTGGCCTTGGCCGCGGCGATGACCTCATCGTCCGTGGCATCAAGCCGGCCGTAGCGGATATTGTCCATGATGGTGCCTTCAAAGAGGACGGCATCTTGTAGCACCATGCCCACTTGGGAGCGCAGGGCGGTGCGAGGCATGTGGGCGGTATCGTGGCCATCGATAAGAATGCGGCCTGAATCGATGTCATAAAAGCGCATGAGCAGATTGACCATGGTGGTCTTGCCCGCGCCGGTGGGGCCTACGATCGCCGCGGTTTGCCCAGGCTCCACGCGCAGGTTGAGCCCGGTAATAAGCTCCTTCTCCGGCGAATAGGAAAAGTCAACGTCCTGGAACTCCACGCGGCCGCGGGCGCGGCCGGCTAGCTCATCGCTGGTTACCTCCAGCGATTGCTCTTCTGCATCGAGGAACTCGAAGACGCGCTCGGCAGAGGCCACGCCGGATTGCACCTGTTGCATCATGCCGCCCAATTGGCCCAGCGGCTGGTTAAATTCGCGGGAATACTGGATAAAGGCGGTGGCCTGGCCCAGGGTCATCTGCCCGTTGGCCACGCGCAGGCCGCCAAGCACAGCGATGGCCACATAAGACAGGTAGGACACGAATTGCATGATGGGCATCATGATGCCGGAGAGGAATTGCGCCAGCGCGGAAGCGCGGAAGAGCTCGTCATTGCGCTCATCAAATTGGCGCGTCATATCCTCCGTGCGGCCAAAGACGATGCCTAAGTCGTGGCCGGAGAAGGATTCTTCTACCTGGCCATTGAGCTGGCCGGTAGCGCGCCACTGGGTTTTGAATTGGCGCTGCGAGCGCCCGCCGATGACCCCGATGATCAGCGCGGTTAGCGGGAGCGCCAAGAGCGCCACCAAGGCGAGCTGCCAAGAGATGCTTAACATCATCACGGTGATGCCGAGGATCATCAGGATGTTATAGAACAGCTGGGACAGCGCCTGTTGGAGGGCTTGTTGCACATTGTCGATGTCATTGGTGGTGCGCGAGAGGATATCGCCGCGCTGGCGGGAATCGAAGTAATTTAACGGCAGGGCATGCACCTTGGCTTCCACGCGCTGGCGCAGCTCGTAGACCGTGTCGACAGTCAAGCGGTTTAAGATGAGCCCTTGCCAGAGCTCGAAGGCGGCAGAGACGATGTACATCGCGATCACCGCGATGATAAGCGTGCCCAAGCGGGTAAAGTCGATGCCCTCGCCGGGAGTGAAGTCCATGCCAGAGGCCATATCGGCCACCTGATCTTGGCCTTGGGCGCGCATGCCGTCGATGGCCTGTTGCGCCGAAATGCCAGATGGCAGCTCGCGGGAGACAACACCGGAGAAGATGACGTCCATGGCATCGCCCAAGATCTTAGGGGCAAAGACCGCAAGGAAGACGCAGACTATGTTCATCGCCGCCACTACCGCCAGCATGCGCTTATAGGGCATGAGTAGGAGCAGCAAGCGCTTGGCAGAAGGCCAGAAATTCTTGGCCTGACGCGGTGCGGAACCGGACCATTCATCGGCGGCGAGCTTTGCCTCAAGTTCTTGGAGCTCAGCTTCCTCAGCGGAGGAGTGGTGGGTGGTGTCTTTAGCCATTAGTGCTCGCCTCCAGCTACTCCAGCGGTTTCTTGGGATTTAACGATTTCCTGGTACACATCCGAGGAATTCAGCAGCTCCATGTGGGTGCCGCGGGCGACGATGCGCCCGGCATCGATGACCAAAATCTGATCGGCATCCTGGATGGAGGCCACGCGCTGGGCCACGATGATGGTGGTGACGGCCTCGCCGCGCTGGGCAAAGGACTGGTGCATGGCGGCGCGCACATTGGCATCCGTAACCACATCCAGCGCGGAGAAGGAATCATCGAAGAGATAAATGCTCGCTGGTGCCACAAAAGGCCTACCTGTTTAGCGGCACGGTGGCCTCCAACCTGCGGTTGGGCCGCCCCGAGGCCACCGATGATGAATTATGGGAGGCACTGCGCGTGGCGCAGGCGGAGTTCGTCGATGACTTAGGTATGCCCATCGCGCAAGGCGGTACCAATGTATCGGG
>Ga0115842_100858_pt1 | contig 11964 bp, 21 predicted proteins | sample InSIn2SAF170_2_FD_83856 | JGI IMG/M metagenome (GOLD analysis project Ga0115842, IMG submission 83856)
CCAAACATATATATATATATATATATATATATATATATATATATATATATATATATATATATATATATATATATCTATATATATATATATATATATATATATATATATATATATATATATATATATATATATATATATATATATATATATATATATATATATATATATATATATATACATATATACATATATATATATATATATATATATATATATACATATATATATATATATATATATATATATATATATATATATATATATATATATATATATATATATATATATATATATATATATATATAGTTATACCAAAATTCCTTTGCCTTAACCAATAGACAATGAAGGATACATAGCCTGCATATGATCTTCCATCTCCCATGTAGCTTCATTGGGCCCAAAGTGCTTCCATTACACTTTAACTTGCTCGATTTCTCTATTCTGGAGCATGAACTATTTTTGTTGTGATATGCACTGAGGTTCTGGATGGAATTCTCCTTCTAGCTCCACTAACAATACATATCAGTCAATCACATGATCAACATCCTTCACATATATTTTAAGCAATGAAACATGGAAAACATCATGGAATTTCACTGTTGGAGGTAGTACAAGTCTATAGGCCACTGGTCCAATCCTCCCAAGGATCTTGAAAGGTCCACAATACCGAGGTGCCAACTTGGCACATGATCCAATCCTCAAGAATCTCTTCTTGGAATTGATGCACAAGTACACATGCTCCCCAACCTAAAACTCCTTAAATATACAATGTTGATCTGCATAACTCTTCTGTCTATCCTGTGCTTCCTTTAAATTCTTCTTGATAACCTACATTTCCTGTTCCATCTCTACCAACATGTCTGGTCCAATCAATACCTTGTTCATTGGATCACTCCAACTAATGGGATTATTACAAATCCACCCATAAAGTTCCTCAAAGAAACTCATCCTTGGTGACTCATGATACCCATTATTGTATGCAAACTCTACCAATGGAAGATACTCCCCCCACCTCCTCTACGGGTGCATAACATACATTCTCAACATGTCCTCTAGAATCCTGTTAACCCTCTTTGTCTGTACATTTGTCTGTGGATGATAAGTTGTACTAAAGGCCAACTTTGTACCCAAACCTAGAAACAACTCCTCCCAAAACCTGGAAGTGAACTTGGAATCTCTATCATATACAATCTTCTTAGGAATACCATGCAATCTCACTATCTCCCTAATTAATACCTATGTGACCTCACTAACTAAATTAGTAGACTTCACTAGAATGAAATGAGTTACCTTGGTCAACCTATCAACCACAACCATGATGGAATCATGTTGTCTAGATGTCCTTGAAAAACCTATAATGAAATCCATGGAGATGACCTCCCATTTCCATTTTGGAATCAAAATTGGTTTTAATAACCCACATGGATGCTTACACTCTGCCTTTACTTACTGACAATCCAAATATCTAGCCACAAAATTAGCTACTTCCTTCTTCATATTCAACCAATAATAGAACTTATTCACAACTGTCAATGCCTTTTGATATCCCAGATGAATTGAATATAGCTTAACATGAAATTCCTTCAAGATAAGCTTCTTGAGTTCACTATTGTCCAACACATAGATCCCATCCTAAATATCATAGTTGCGATGTGATTTACCTACACTTTTTTGCTAAGAGCATCTGCAACCATGTTTTCCTTTCCCATAATGCACTTGATCTCAAAGTCAAACTCACCGAGTGTGGCCAACCATCTAGCTTTCCTGACATTCAGATTAGGTTGGTCAAACAAGTATCTTAACCCAATGTGATCACTCATCAACACAAACCTCCTACGAAGAAGGTAGTGCCTTCACATATTTAATGCATGAATGATCGCCGCCAACTCAATATCATGAGTCACATAGTTCTACTGGTGCCCATTCATTTTCCTTGACTCATAACATACCACCTATCCCTCCTGCCTCAAGACTCCACCAAGTCCTCTCTTGCAAGAATTTTAACACACCACAAACTCTTTATCTGGATATGAAATCTTTATTATTCTAGTGTTTGTAAGCAACTACTTCAACTGCTCAAAACTAGCTGCACATTCCTTTGTAGATTCAAATTTCTTCCCTTTTCGCTGCAAAAATGTAATAGGATAGGAAATCCATGAAAAATTCTTCATAAAATTCCTATAATAGCCTTCTAACCCCATGAATGATATGACCCCATCCACATTTTTAGGAGCTGCCTATTCTGTGATAGCTCTGATCTTTTCTGGATCCAATGCTATGCCTTCCTTGGAAACAACATGCCCCAAGTAATGAACCTCCGTCTAAAAGAAACTGAACTTACTAATCTTGGCATACAACTGATTCTCTCTTAGCAATCTCAATACTATCATTAATTTTTTTGCATGCTCTTCCTCATTCTTAGAATATGTCAACATATCATCAATGAATACTATCACAAACTTGTTCAAATAAGAACATAACACACAATTCATCAAACACATGAAAGTAGCTAGAGCATTAGTCAAACCAAAAGGAACCACAAAAAACTTGTAATGTCCATACCTAGTCCATAAATCAATCTTGTAATTGTCTTCTTCTTTGATGCATACCTGATGATATTCTGATCTCAAATCAATCTTCAAGAACACCACTGCTCCATTAAACTAGTCAAACAAGTCATCAATATGCAGTAATGGGTACCTATTCTTGATCGTCACCTTATTTAACTACATATAATCAAAGAACAACCTAAGAATACCATCCTTCTTCTTCACAAACAACATTGGTGCACCCCAGAGTGATACACTTGGCCTAATGTATCCCTTGTCAAGAATTTCCTTCAACTGCAACTTCAACTCCACTAGCTTTGGAGTGCTCATCCTATAGGGTGCCTTTGATGCTGGTGCTTCTCTTGGTACCAACACAGTAGAAAATTCCACTTCCCTATGAGGTGGTAACTCTGAAATTTTTGCTAGAAATATGTCTTGAGACTGCTGCAAGATCGAATACCTCTTCAAGAATTCTACATCCTAAACATCCTTACCTTTATCACTAGAATCATGCACTGCAAATAATACACAACCTTCCTTGAAATTGCGCTTTGCCTACATAGCTATAACCATTCTCACCAATGTAGGCTTCCTCTTACCCTACAAAATTATCTTCTCTCCATCATCATCCAAGCACTCAATAGCCTTCTCAACAATCCACCTTAGTCCTATGAAGGTATAACCAATCCATACTCAGAAGCATATTGTATGATCCCAAAAAAAACACATTCAAATGTGTTGATGTAGGCATACCATTTAGCTCAAATGCATAAGATCTTACCTAACGATGAACTCTTTTCTGATGAAAGTTAACTGAAGAACTTGCTCCGGCGAAGACAATAATTGATTGGAAAAAATGGTGGGAGAAAGTAGTGAGGGTTCAGAGAATTGCAGAGACTGTTTCTAATGGAAGGCAGTAGAGAATGGAGCTTGACTCCCTCCCATAAGGACACGGTATCCAACAAAGGTAAAACACCGGTGATAAACAGCAAAGGCTTGACTGAGGAAAGGAATAGGGACAATGAAAAGGGGACAAAGGGGACCAAGACCAAGGTAAATAATAGCACAAAGGACAAGGAGGAAGAAGACAAAAATTAGGGTTCAAGAGACCAAAAGCAAAAGGGACCTTGTAGGCCTAACGCAGAAATCACTCCTAGAGTAATATTAAATGATCCTGTTATGTAGGCGCACATGGAACACATGGGGAACTACGCCATTATTTGTAAATTCATGGGACTATTTCCCACTGAAAAAGCTTTACAAACATGGATCAAGTATCATTGGAAACCCAAAGGAGGCATTGACCTATATCTGGGGTCAAAGGGATTCTTCACAGTGGTGTTCTCAAACATTGAAGATAAAGACAGAATATTCGAAGGAGGACCCTACTTTTATGCAACAACTAGTCTCTATATGAGGCCTTGGATGATTAATTTTGTCCCAGAGTAGGAGACCTTCACTTCGGTTCCAGTATGGGTAAGGCTCTATTCTCTACCTCTTGATTATTGGCAAACTAAATCGCTAGCAGCCATTGGCAATAAACTAGGGCGTTTTGTCAAAGTTTCTGAAGCCATAAGAAGAGGGAAATATACCTCCTTTGCAAGAATATGTGTGGAAATGGATCTATCAAAAGCTCTTTTGGATGAAGTTATTTTGGAAGTTTTTTATGAGGAGTGGGTGCAGATAGTGGACTATGAGCATATCCCATTTAGATGTCGTAGATGCCATGAACATGGACATCTGTTCAGAGATTTCCCTCTCAGCAAAGCAGACAACAAAGGGAAACTCAATATGATAAAGGATACAAAGAGCTTTCAGAGAGTGGCAAGTAGAGGAAAATGGGCAAAAAGGGGATAAAGCAACAATAGAACGAGGGGCAGAAGGTTAGTCAGAACAAGTTTCAATTACTGGAAGAGAATGAAGAAAACATGAAGGAAAATCAATCTCAGGGGGAAGATCCTAATGAAAAAGAAAAGGAAGAAAACAATAAACAATCTCACAATATGGGTTATCAAAATGAGATTGTTATGAGTGAAACAGAAATGGAGATGGACCAGGAAATGACCCAAAGCGAAATAGATCTGGAAGATCATGAATTACAGGAAATTCTAGACAAGGAAAACCTAGACTTGGAAAGATTCTTGAGGCAGGGAACCAAGGGAGGAATAGATTTACTACCTCAAGAAGAATGCACCAGAATATAGTAGTTGTTTTTGTGGAAAACCCAGGAAAGAGGGTTGGATAAAGGTAAAAATATTCACAAGCAAGAGCACAAAGGTGTGAAAACTTTGAAATCAACTCCAGGATTAGCAACTAGAAATCCAGGAAAGAAAAGGGGTAGGAAAAAGCAAAATGAGCTCTTGATGGAGTGTGGAAAGCTAATGATAGATTTGGGTAAGATGAAAGACCTAACCAGTTACTCATTCACAAACTTTAATTATGAAATTCATATCTTGGAATATCAGAGGTCTAGGTAGTAAAAGAAAACAAAGAATGCTAAGTAATAGAATGAAACTAGCAACACCAGATATAATCTTTATTCAAGAAACAAAATGCTCCATTAAAAAATTAAAGAAAATACATAGCAAATGGCATGATAGATTTGAGTTTCTTGAAGTGAAAGCAAAGAACATAGCGGGAGGTATCCTCACTCTATGGAACCCCCAAAAAGTCAACATATTAGATGCGTAGGCATCAAGAAATTATTTATCTGTAATTATTCAACCAGTGGGAGTCGGGGATACTTTCCTAGTCACGAATGTTTATGGTCCTCAAAGAATAGATGAGAAACTCAAACTATTAAACTCCTTGGTAGAGCTCAGAAGCAGACATGAAGAAATACCTTAGGTCTTGGGAGGAGATTTTATCATGATTAAATCCATTTCATAAAAAAGAGGAGGTACTAGATTGCTTGATAAAGACTCCGAAATGTTCCAAACCTTCATAGATGATATCAATCTGGTTGACTCGGCAACGCATAATGGCCTTTTTACTTGGAACAACAAAAAAGGAGGTGAGGCTCAGGTCGCCTCCAAGTTAGACAAATTTTTTCTCTCAGAGGAGCTTATGCTAGCAAATAGAGAAATAATAGCTAGATTTCTCCCCTTTGGAGGCTCTAATCACTGGCCGATTCAATTAGAAATCAAGGGGTTTGATTCTTCCAGGAATATACCCCTCAGGTTTGAGCATATCTGGCTCTCCCACCTAGATTTCATTAGCAACATTGAAAAATGGTGGGCCGAAGATTTGCAGATCCAGGGCACTAATATGTTCATCCTACACAAAAGAATTCACCATATGAAATTCAGACTCAAAGAATGGAAAAAGAAGGATTTTGGTAACATTTTTGTGGATAAAAATTTAGTGGAAACCAAACTACAGGAACTCAATCAAGCACTGATCACAAATGGTTTTGATAAAGTCAAAATTCAGTAAGCTGATAAACACCAACAAGAATGGGAGAAATTATGCAAACAAGAGGAAATGTTTTGGAGACAAAAGTCTCGAATTCAATGGCTCAAAGAAGGTGAACGTAATACCAAACTTTTTCATAGATCCACCATGGCCAATAGAGCTCACAACAGAATCTCTTCGATATTGAATGATAATGGGGAGCTCCAGACCTCTCATAAGAACATCAAAGATGTGTTGGTACAACATTTCAGAGGCATCACTAAGGAAAACAATCCAGATAGAGAGCAATGCATCAAATAAATTACAAAAAATATCCCTAAGCTGGTGTCAAGAGAGGATAATTTTAACCTGAATAAAATAGTAACTGAAGAGGAAGTCAGTGAGGTTATTAAAGACATGCATAATGGAAAAGCTCCAGGTCTAGATGGTTTCAATGTAGACTTTTTCAAGGCCTGCTGGAACATTGTCAAGCAGGAAATTTTGAATGTTGTGGAGGATTCCAGAAGTAGCAGGAATATTCTGAAAGCCCTCAACACCTCCTTCACCTCCCTGATCCCCAAACATGATTTAGCCCTGACCACTGATAAGTACAGACCCATTGCTTTATGCAATGTGGTATACAAGATTATATCCAAGGTACTGGCTAGCAGACTCAAACCTTTTCTTCCTTCTTTAATCTCAAGGGAACAATTTGGTTATGTGGAAGGTAGACAAATCCTTAATAATATTATTCTAGCCCACGAGGTAGTTCACACGCTAACTAGCAAGAAACAGGCTGGTATGATCATGCAATTAGATATTTCCAAAGCCTATGACAAGGTGAACTGGATATATATCAAGAAGGTCCTTTCTGCTTTTGGGTTCGATCACAACTGGGTGAGATGGGTTATGGCTCTGGTAACCTCTTCCAGCTTTTCTATTTTGGTGAATGGCTCACCCTTTGAAATCTTCACTCCTTCTAGAGGCCTCAGGCAGGGTGACCCACTCTCTCCCTTTCTCTTTATCCTCATGATGGAAGGACTAGGCAAGGCCATTAATTATGCTAAAGCCTTGGGAAAGATTAAGGGCATTCAATTAAAGGAGAATGGTCAGACAATGACTCACCAACAATTTTTGGATGATACAATGCTGCATGGGATTCCTACAGTCAAAGAAGCTTTAGCGTACAAAAAAATCCTGAATAAATTTGCCTTGGCTACAGGTATGGAAGTCAATCTATCCAAATCAATTTTTTTTTCTTAAATACTAACATTGCAATTCAGAGAAATATCTCTAGAATTCTGGGCTTTCAAAGGGATTCCCTCCCTTCAAAGTATTTAGGAATTCCCCTTACAGCCAGACACTTGCACAAAAGTATTTGGGAACTGGTGCTCAACAAGATGCAAGACAAAGTTAAAAAATGGACTATCAGATCATTGAACTTGGCTGGTAGGTTGATACTGACAAAAGCCATTCTACAGTCAATCCCAGTTTTCTTTTTATCAGCCCTCCGAGCTCCCAAAGATATCTTACAACAATTTAGGAACATCCGTAGAGAGTTCCTTTGGGGCAAGGAAGAAACAAGGAAGAAATGGGCCCTTGTTTCATGGGATAAAATCTGTAAACCCAAGAGTCACGCGGGTCTAAGCTTAGATGATTAGGAAATTCTAAGTAAAGTATTAGGAGCCAAACTCTAGTGGATATGGGTTAAAGAACTAGAAGCTCAATGGGCTAAAACATGGAAAGAAAAATATGCAATGTCGTGGCAAACAAATGATCTTATTAGAATGTCTGGAAACATGAAGGGCTCTTACATCTGGAATAAAGCTTAGGAAAATAGAAGCCTAGTACAAGAAAACAGTTTCTGGGAAATTAGAGCAGGAGACCATGCTCTCTTTTGGGAGGAAAAATCGTAATAAGAACCAATGATATTAAAAGAGGACTTTATGAGCCTCAAGCAGGAAATATATTCCTAGGGATTAACCAAAATTAAAGATTTTTGGAATCTTTCTCACAACTCCGGAAAGTGGAGAAATTGGAGAAGCATAGACTGTAGAGATGACAACCCCCTAAAAATTAAAGAAGAAGCAATCATGAGCATGATAAAGCAAAGGAAAATCCTAGTAACAGAGAGGCAGGATCAGTTAAGATGGGGCCTCAATAAAGAAGGCTCCTTCAATCTTAAGGAAGCTAAGAGAATTATCCTGAACCTAGATTCTAGCGATTCAACGAATTGATGGCAACAACTTTGGAACCACCAAGGGTGGATGAAGATAAAGATTTTCATGTGGTTAGTTCATCACAAAAAAATCTTAACTTGGGACAACATTAGGAAAAGAGGGGTTATTGGGCCTTCTATATGTCAGCTTTGTAAAGCTCAAGAGGAAACAATGGAGCATATTCTTAACAGTTGCACCTATACCACTTGGTTGTGGGATTATTTTGCCACCATTTTTCAACAGACAGATAAAGATAAAGGAAGCATCACTAATACCCTGAACAAGTGGAGAAGGAACTTTTTAGAGAATGAGACCCTCAATTTGGAATAGAATAATTTTCAAGGATGAAAAAACTATTCCTTTTCACCTATTAGATCTGATCCTGAAGCAGATTAAGGAGACAGTTAGCACCTCTGTTCGCAATTATCCCAAGAACCCTCCCACAGAAAATGAGATGAGAACTCTCAAGCAACTGAGAATGCAAGAGATCATTCCCAAGGGACTCAACAGAAAAGAAGGAAATTTAGAAAAGGAAAAGGATTTCTAGCATCCTCCATCGAAAGGTTATCTAAAATGCAATATTGATGGTGCTTCAAAAGGCAACCCTGGAATAGCCAGATATGGAGGGGTCTTAAGAGATGAAGAAGGAACCATAATGTTCATATTCCACTGCCACTTAGGTAAAGCCACAAACAATATGGCTGAATTAATGGCTTTAGAACAATGTCTAGAATTGCTGAATCTAAATCATAGCTAAAATGTCATTATAGAAGCAGACTCAGAGATCTCCATAAAAGTTGTTAAAAGAATCAGTTGCGGAGCAGTGCCGGAGAGGGTCTCAAAACACTGGAGAATAATACAAGTGTACCAAAGAATTCAAAAACATCTCTTGAGTCTACGAACTATTAGTTTCATCCATGTTAGACGAAAAGCCAACAAACTAGCAGACACTCTAGCCAACCAAGGGGTGATTAATTCAGAGTGTAGATTTGAAATGAAGTGGCAGGAGATGCCTCAGGGCAGAGTAAAAGTTCTATGTGAAGAACAAGTGGCAGAAGATAGAGAAATTTTTAAATACTGGGCCAGAGTGAGAGACACTGAATGAAGATGTCTAAACAAGTTTGATCTCAGTACTCAGGTTGGCACCTGGAAGAAAGGCAAGCTTAAAGCAGTCATAGATCACCCTGGTGTAAAGTGACCAGTTCCCTTTCCTTTTGGACTGCACTATAGGGTTCAATCCATAGTTAGCGGCAGTCTCTGTTGCAAGTACTGAGGTGTGCTTGTGCGGAAAAGGGCGGTATGATTTTTCTAGTGGAGGCTGCCCCTACGATCCTCTCACGGGTGGAAAACCAGGCTCAAGCGGTTTACGGTTGATCGCTTGGCTTAGGAGTGGTAAGTGGTTTAGGAATTTTGGGAGCGATTCCATTAGGCTCCCGCCACGTGGCAAGGGAGTGGTAATGGAAACCAACCTCCATCGTGAGTTAAATTTTGCACATCTTAGCTATGCGATATTTTGCCAAGCCATTCGATTTCATAGCTTGAATTAACGATCAGATTTGTAAGTGCTATTTTGTGTGGCCACCAATATTATCAAACTTTTTGTGATAGAGATGTGGGGGGTTAGAGGAGATTTTCATTAGGTTTATGAATTTTATTGTTCAACATTAGGTTTTATTTGAGAGATTAACATTGTAAGTTGTAAAGGGATGGGTCATTGCTATGGCAGCACACCCTTGGCTTTCCTGAGTCCATGATGGGGTCATGATTTTTGTATATTCTATAAATTTATTTTTGGTTTAATGAAATAGAAGGAATGACTCTTGCTTAAGCAAAAAAAAAACAAAAACAAAACAAAAACAAAACAAAAAAAAGATGAACTCTTTTCTTAGTCCCTGTAGCCAATTGCGCCAACCAAGACTCTACATGCACTTCTTTTCTCAAACCACACTTGTTCACCAGGTCAAAATTAACATAAATATAATTATATTCAGGGTCAATCAAAATAGAAGAAACTTAATCACAGAGCTTTCCTTCCATCTCAATGATGGATGCCTGGTGATCCACCTGCTTGTTATCAAATGCTACATAGATTCGAGCAAATGATTTGTCCAACATCCCCAACTGTTTGTGCCTCCTGAGTACTATATATCTAAGGCCTACCACCCTGATACAATGGAAAATCCTTATTGTGATTGATCATTACCACATATCTAACACTACAAAGGCCCACTACCTCTATTATGCTTCTCTCTAGGCTGCGACCCAACCGCTTTTCAACTACATTAAAATTCTTGTAAGGAGCAACATTTTCCTTCTCAACTTCACCCTAAGGCTATCCCTATTCGGTGGCCACTTTCCCTTATTCTTATCATTCCCTTTCCAACCCTACCTAGAATCAACCTTGCATTTTGATTTCTCATAACAGTGCTTCGACTTTCCAATAACTTCTTCCAATGACCTAGGCTCATCATACTCAAATTGATCCTTAAACACTAATGGTAGTCCACTAATGAACATTTGAATTTTTTTCATCTCATCCTTAAGATAGGGCACATACCTCAACAAATCTAGGAATTGAACTTAGTAGCATACTCCCCATTTGTCATATATCCCATATTCAACTCATAAAACTCCTTGGCCTTTTTGTCATAGTACTTCTCTAACAAGTACTTCTTCCTGAAGAGTCTCTTGAATTCATGCCAACTCAACTCCTCTATCCTAATGTCTCTGACATGCATCTCATGTTCCTATGAGATGTCTTCTTTCGCTTTGAGACTAAAAATAGCTATCCTAGTCTTCATGTTCTCTGTGTAGTCATGAAGCTCAAAGAAATTCATTCAAAGCAGCCATTCCTCAGCATCTTCCAGTTTATTCAACTCTCAATCGAATGTAGGTGGCTTGGATTTCTTGAACTCATCCGCAAGTATCCCTTCTCACTCCTCCTGTAAGGATGATAATGATGATGACTATGATACTTGTTCGATCGAGAACTAGAATAGAACTCATATCCAATGCCTCTCCTATTAGGTGTATCAAAGAACCTTCCATCTCTGACTGTGTCATCCTTATCCAATTTGTGTGCACCACGAGACCTGCTACCATATGCCCCATTAGTCTTGTCCTCCTATCCATAATTGATCTGTTTCTATCCCTTTTTCTACAAGTCTAACAACTCTAAAGGATAATTGCATTGACCTCTGCTTTTGTTTCAAGTGCCCTAAAAAGCCTTTCCCATGACTAAATGATTCTATCGTTATCTACCTTGCAAATTATGATATTTTCCTTTAAAATCCTCAAAGTATCTGCTATGTCAGGAGAATACTCATCTATGTGTTGTTCATTTAATCTATAAGGAGAGTCTTGTGAACTATAGTCCACCATCTTTTTAGTCATCTTTGATCCTCTTTTTCCTGCAAACATACCATTTCAAATAAACCAAATATAATCATAATCAACATACCTGAGTGAAGTTCAGGGGAGGCTATCTCATCTGCAAAATATAACTTGATTAGCACAATACATGTATATACATAATTGTATAAATATATTGACATCATGAATGATAACACCAACTGCATACAATGACATCATGCATGACAACCATAACCATGATAATGCATGCATAACTACCATATAGACATTGACATGCATGCATGATAAACGCATTACACCCATCCAGTCTAATTGTTGAAACTGGGACATATGATACCAATCTATAGCCACCCCTCCCACATTTTCCCAATTTCACCTATTTACTAGGGTAAACATGAGACAAAGAGTTACCATGACATGAATTGACCTCC
>Ga0115842_100859_pt1 | contig 11960 bp, 12 predicted proteins | sample InSIn2SAF170_2_FD_83856 | JGI IMG/M metagenome (GOLD analysis project Ga0115842, IMG submission 83856)
TCACCACCAGCAGCGCCCCTACCGGTTGCGCCAAAGTCACATGACGTACAAGCTCTCAGGCCCGAAGCCGCCGCTGCTGCCAAAGTACCAATCCCGATGGTCACTCCCGTGGCTGACGAGAAGGCAACTGCCATAGTCCCTAGCCCAGAGGCAAGCCCGATTATGGAACAGCATCCAGCCTTCAGACAGAACGTGCCCGAGCGGAGACCAGTCGAGTCGCCTAGAGCAAGCACAACAGACGAGCCGGTCAAGCGGGCGTGGGAGTCGAAGTCTTCCAGCCCAGAAGCTGCGATCAACAAGGAGCCTCCGCCGCCGAAGAAACTGGCGAAGACACAGGGCGCCGTTGGATTTAAGAAGATGTTTGGAAAACCGAGAGGTGATGGAGTGGACCGTCCACATGCTCAGCAGCTTACTACCGTCCAATCTGGTCTTCAACCGCCTACGACGAACCTTGGACGCCGTATGTCGGCGCTTCGAAAGAGGCCTCCGCCATCTCAGCAAGCCGGGCAGCCGTCTGTTGAGATGGTTGCCGCCAAAGAGCCTGCATCTTTAGTGGCTGCCGAGCCAATTTCCTCCGAAGTTGCTGAGCCGAGCCCTCCACCCGCGTACACACACACACATGATTACGGCTATCCGACTGCTCCAGTACCTGCTGCTCCTGCGCCCGCTGCTACCGTACCTGCTGCACATGAGCACTATGAGCCCGAACAGCCAACCACTAAATTCAACCAGGGCCCTCTAGAAGACATGCCTGCGTACGTTCCAGATGCCGTTTCAGAGGATGCAGCCCGGCCACCGTCGCCGCCGATACAATTCAGGACACGAGCTGCGGCTGCGCTTTACCAGAATGCACACCCTAGCCAGGCCTCCCTCGTTGCAAAAGAGCGCGAAGTAGTTCAGGACGATGCTTCAGAGACCTCTGTAGATCTTACGCGCTCAATCTCGCCGGCACAGGACAGATGGGCACAGATCCGAAAGAACGCTGCGGAGCGCGCGGCCAGGATGGAGGAAGAGTCTAAGCGGAACAACAGCCAAATCAATCTTGCCAACGGCACCACTGAGGATCCTGACACAAGCGGCGAAGAGACGATAGAGTCGCGTGTGGCCCGCATCAAGGCTCGCGTTGCTGAGCTTACTGGCAATCCGGACGGTCAAAGCCCTGTCGCCGCACCAGTCAGGCGGTATTAGTTCGATGTCCCGGTAAGCAATGAAAAAAACATGTTTGCGGAATCGGAACGACCACTAACGGAAGGGGCTCGAGCAGACTTTATGCCGCGCTTTGATTTTCCGTGTTGGCTTTATGCTTGTTACTTTGGCAGCAGCGGCGGCTTCGGGCCTGAGAGCTTGTACGTCATGTGACTTTGGCGCAACCGGTAGGGGCGCTGCTGGTGGTGATGGCACCTCTGAGTCTGGTGTCCGCATTTCCGTCTCTGCAGGCAAAGATGGCAGATCGCGGTTTGAAATTTCCCTAGGCAACCCGGGTGATAGAATACCATTAGCTTTTGGCAGGGTAGTTGTGCTGCCACCCGCGTAGACATTTTCCCTTGATGGGCCTGCGCCTAGGTTGATGTCGCCTAGGTATTTCTCCCGTATGACGCCCCTATCGAATTCTCTTGCCCACTTCATCGCCAGGCCAGCTTCGTCGTTCAAGAGTGGCTGCAGTGTCATGACGCTGGCGGTCTTATCGTACGATTCATCGCTAGTCCGACCGCGACGTTGAGCCTCGGCGCCTGCGACTTGCTCCCTTTGCTTCCGCGCGAGCTCCGCAGCAGCAGCTTGGATCCTCGCATGCTGGTCAGGTCCAATGCTGGTCTTGCTCATTGGGGTGCTGGCGTCGGTCCGGTTGTACGGCTCCTCCACTTTCGGAACAGGTTTCTTCCCGGTCGACTTGCGTCGTCCCAGACGGCCACGTTTGGTGAAGCTGAAGCGGCCCTTCTTCTCCGCGATGTAGGCGCCCTCTTCCGGCCCTGGGGAAGCTCCTTTCACCTGCTCCTCCATGACGAGCCACTTACCGCCGCCAATGCGGGTTTCGATAAGAGCACAGCGACCAAACACGGCTTTCCGTTCAGTCGACTCCTCGTTGGCCAAGCTTGTCATCCAGACCCACCAAAATGTCTCGTCTAGCTCGAACTGTGTGATGCTGGCAAGCTCGCCTGGCTCGAGACTGCTGTCTTGCGTCACATCGCTAAGCACTGACTGAGAGCTTTGAACACGTGAGACGCTTAGCGGAGGCAGCACCTTGCCCGGAGGAAGCAGTAAAGGAGCGGGCGAAGATTTACCGTTCTCTTCTACGAAGCCGGACGACAGGAAGTCGGCCCAAGATGGAGTGGTGGGGCGTCCGTGTTCAGCCGGTCGGGAACCTGGGGTTGATCGAAGACCTTGCATGCCGTTCTGTTTGCTGCCAAATCCGGATCCGTTAGAGCCGATACTGCTTACATCGTCAACAGCCGAGAAGCCCATGTCTTCGAAGCGGGACCAAGAAGCATCCGGGACACCAGAAGCACTGTCGTTGTTGACGCTAACGGACTGATTTGTGTTGGAAATGCAATTGAGCACACGGCGACATTCGTCACTGAGTGCTCTGATAGGGTCGTCGTAAGCGGAGAATTGCTGCAGGACTTGGTCGTCATCGCGATATGCGAAATTCTTCGCCCTCCGCAGCAGCGCGAATGGGGTCGGAGACACCTGATCCACTATCATAACCACCTTTGTCGTTGACGTCTGCATAAGCATTGGAGTTTCCGGAGGGTACTCGGTCTGTGAGAGAAGCGCTTGGAGTGAGCGCGGTAACGTGGATATGCCACTAACGCCAGTAACGGAATCTGGCGACAGAGAACGGAGGTAGGCGAAGAACAAGTGGCTCGTCGCATCAGCAGCACTGCGCCAGTCAGCAAGAGTCGAACTTAGTGGACGCGACAGCTTACCTTGCCCAGGATCGGTATCCGCCATCAAACCCTTTCCCTCCATCCGAATGTTCAAACGCCCACCATCCAGCCATCCGCGACAATTTCCTGCCGCCCAAGCCGTTGGTCTTCCCTCTTGCGGCCACGGCAGCCAGCAGATCGAAGAAGTCGAATATGATTTCTTTTCGGGCGTCGGAATCCACGCTAATCGGGATAAAGGCATTGAAGGCGTGTCGAGCCATATTGGAGTCTGCGACAGATTAGCCGTCTATCGCATAGATTGGGGGCCCAGTGACTAACCTTTTTCGCCCATCTTGAACATCTCGTATGCATCCCACGTAACGACGCCTTGCGGCATTCTGCTCCAGCACCATTTCATGATGCTACAGAGCACCTAGAGCCGTCAGCGACTGCTTATTCATACGTTGGTTATCAGCTTACCATAGGCTCCGTTAGTCGCAGCTCGTGTCGCAGGCCAGCGCCGGTGCATAGTGCGGTCCGCTCACACGAGGACTTGAAGAAGTTCCGGATAAAGCTGCGAGCAGCACTGGGGTCGGAGTGAAGTCGGAACGGTAACAGAAGGAATGGCATGTCGAGGGCTGGGAATGACGGGTTAGCTGGAGCGCACACCAGTGTCTTCGCGCGACTTCAGCGTCATTCGTGGGGCCAACATACCTCTGGACTTCATTTCCTGGGTGCACACGTGGATCAATTCCTGGATCTCCTCCGGGGCAACCTCCTTGCGTGACCACGCGTCTTCCCATCGTGGTTTTGGGAGAGCGACAGCCGAGTCGTTCCCATTGGCGTGCTTGTCGAGCTTCGAGGAAGCTCGTGGGCCGTCCCTATGCTTGAAGACTCTGGAGAAGAACGGCATGGCGAAGGCCGAGCTGTGTGCGCGGTTTGTTTACTTGTACCCAAGGAACATCCGCTGGCTCGAAAACACTATGACTTCGGAGGGGAACGCGTTGTAGAAACGGTTTTCGAAGCGATATCTGAATTAACAGCGCATCAGTGGGTACGGATGCAGGTTGAACTCGAGGCAGATCAATCAATGGCAGGACCCTGAAGATATCCGGACACGCAGGGATGAGGTCGATCGCCGCCGCGTCTCCCGCTGTCAGGACAGGACCAGTTGCCGAAGGCCGATCGTGCAGCTCCCAAGCGTCGCAAGCTGGATATGTCTGACACGGTCGAGCGATAGGTTGGTTGCGTAAGGAATGTCGACGGTAACGAGCAGGATGGAGGGCTGGAGAGTTAGTGAATTGGTGGATGTTCAGGAGGGAGGAGAGCGAGGCCCATGGATGTTAAATGAGCTCAGGAGCTTGGATGCTCGTGGTCAATAACGAATCTCAGCTGAAGCGAGCTGACCCTGGTTCCTGATTTCTACCTGACAGCCACGGCCCCGAACTTTGCAGGAGTGCCATGTCCACGACAGCTCACATCACCATTGCCACAAATTCGCCCCGATCGCCGCCCATTTTTCTATTCTTGCTGGGCGTCCAGCCAAAGAGCGGCGAGCCTGCGCTGCATATCTGAAACGGCCCTATCCTCCCCACAGCGGCGAACACATCAGTCGCACATCGTTTCAAGGAGCGGCAGCAAATCAGGGCGCGCCCAACGTCGAGATTCCATAACCATTCTGTCAACGGAACGCTAATCAAAAGTTACCAGCCGGCTTTAAGTGGACCCTGATCCGTGCCAATGGGATCCGCCGCTAGAGCAAGATGCGGCAAGGCTCGTCGATCTTGACAAGACGACCACTCTATCCTCCTGGGCATCTCCAGGGCCATGAGTGATTGCGACTTCCCCTAAACTCAGAAGTTCGTTGCGTGTTCGCTCGATCATGGTTCAATGACCAATGCGCCTCACTAAACAGAGCGTTCTGTTAACGCCGACAACCCGGCATGGGGCCACAGGCATGCCAGCAACGGGGGGCTGCCGGAGCGAGCGTCTGCTTCATCTCCTCTATCTGAACCTTCAGCCAACGGTTGGCGCCCCCTTCGACGAACTAAGGATCTGGCGGCACGGCACACGAAAACGACGGTCAACGACATCGCTCTCTCTTGCTGTGCGACATCCTTCTAGTTGTTGACCTTAGTTTGCTTCCTAACATGCGCCTGGATGCTTTCGCAATTCGGCGCGTCAACGCTGTTCACGTGATCGGGCGTTGCTTCAAACGTCGTGATGTCATTCAATTCAGCCAACATCTGTCTTCATCAAGCAGTGCTCGCATCTGCACACTCTCTAGTCTTCATTGCAGTCCACCGATATTAGGGATTCGTTCTGTCCAGATTACAAGAGCGTTTTCAGCTACACCTCGCAAAATGGTCAAGGACAAGGAAACCGTCATCGAGTATGGCATGAGAGCGTCATGCAACAAGCCCGTAAGCCGTGCTGAAACTGCAACAGGGAGTGGAACGAGCTCGTCAACATGACCGCGGGCGAGCTGCAGGACTGGCTCGGCAGCGAAGAGTCCGTCGGCGCTGGCTGGAGCAAAGACGATGGCTCCGGCGAGACGATCGGCCATGAAAGGTGCGGCCGCGCAGTGCAGAGTTCTACAGTGGACTTGTCGTCCGGCTGACACGGGCCAGCGGACGCAAGATCATCAAGATCCTCGAGAAGAATCCAAACAAGGACCCGGACAGCTACGACGAGGAAGACATTGCCCACATGCGCAAGGTGGTTGCTTACTGCAAGCGTCATTTGGCGCAGGAGGAGAAGGCTAAACAGGACTCGAACAGCAAGTCGTACAAGTCTCTGAAGAACTGGGTCAGTATTCTTCGTTTGGTGATTGAACATGCAATACTTACCTTATGTAGGGACATGATGCACAGAAGGCATGATCCCAAACCTAGCTATCATGCCCGCGTTGCTTTGGCAGGCAGGTAGGTAGGCAGGCAGGCAGGCAGGCAGGCCTGCACTTATGGAACGTCGTCTGTAATCGTGCAAGGCTCTGAGCACATTAGAGAGAGCAACCGCTTTCACCTCAAGTCAAGGCAAGCCTGCGCCTGTAGAATGTAGTCTGCAACGATGCAAAGCCCTAAGCGCATTACGTTTCATGCCGTTCTCCGTCAAGCATTTGTTCTTGTGCGCGACATCTTAGCCCCTCGTAGAGGACACTCCAGCCTCCCGTTAACATGTACGCTTCCCCGTTTTCGAAGAACTCTTCGGCGCGCTGGGAGATCCTTCAGCTGGCTTGGAGCATGTCATCTGTAGGTGTTCGCTGTGAGGCCAATTGTAGAGGTGATCGCGCCGGACGCAGTGAGTTGATGCTCGCCGTAAGATTCCGGAGATGTTGCGTGTACAACTGTGTCCTGCTGAGCTGGTTGAGGCATCTTAAGTGCCGTCCTTTGTGGCTTTATAGAAAGCCGTTTTAGAATGGGAGCGAGGGAGCTGCACGTAGCCAGGGTGAGGTGGGGATCAATCACACACTTGGCGGATTTGGTCTATAGGCTTCATGTGCCGATGCCCACGAGACGAGCGCTTAAGAGCTTGAGGCAGCTGAGCATGATGCTCGGCGGCAAGATGACAATGGGCTCTAAAGCGGTCCAAAGGTGATCCGAAATGTTCGTTGCCGCATCTTTGCTGCAGCTTGTTCAGTACCACATCCATGATGAACCTGGACTCGTGATCTTCTCAGGTGTAGCGCAGCTAGACCGATTCCATGAAAAAGGGATCAAAGGATGTTCAGCAGCGTAGCTCTTCAATGGGTCGATCACCCGGGGTGTCTTTAATCGGCGAGCCGTGCCTGAGGGTTATCCATCTCTAGAGCTACGAGTAGCTTCAATGGCGTAGTCATGCGTTTCCGAGCAATATCACTGTGATGCATCTACCCCATCCTCCCATCTGAGGCCGCGAGGCTTCATTCCGCTTAGACATGAGCTTATCAGCCATGCTCTCAGACGCTGGATTGCTAGAATGCTGGGATGATCAGGAGTATTGTGGTAATCGTTGGTATTTCCTCTTTTGCGGCTGGCGATGTGACACGGTTCGCAACTGTCTGATTGCCATGCGTACCTTGCGTCCCCGCGCTGCATCCTGGAATAAGCTATGCAAGCAAGTGCCATTGTCCCTAGTATGCGCGATGCCCCCTTGCTTCGTTGGTTGCAGTTTGGCTACAACCTCTGACGACATCTGTCAAACCCACTAGCTTTGCAGAAACAGCCGTTGTAAAGCCACTTAGTGCATGAATACTCGATTGCGCAGCAAAAGATCTACATCCGTGCTGTGCTATGTTTAGATGCATTGCCATGCTCGCGGCAGCGTGCATCGCGCATCCGGATCGGCGCCACAGCCGCGGTGCTCCACAGAAACGGTGTTTCTTCCGAAGAAACCGGCCGTTGTATTTCGCCGGCTGCAGTAAGAAACTGCGTTTCGAAATGTCCTTGGCTGTACAATCTCGAGGGTCTACCAATGACATAGCAAAAATCTGCTCTCGGGGGTGCGAGTTGGGTTGCCGTAGCACGAACTCAAGCTACCGCCGAAGAGGCTGTGTCCGCTGCCATGCTCTCGCTTCGAACCAAACTGCTGGAAGTGTGGTTGGACACAAGCACGTTCGGTTTCTTGACCTTACGCTGCATGGGCCCGAACTGGTATTGCTGACTGGGGAACGGCCGAAGAATTTGGAGTACTCAAGCCTTTTACTGGAAACAGCAAGTCACCTTCCCATGCCACTCATATCTTCTAGAGCTCTTTCATATGCCATACCGGCCGCTTCAAGAACAATGATAACGATAGAGAGGAGCGTTAAGCCCCCCGGCTCCGTCATCTGATGGCAGACTGCCATAAGGTGGCGTAGCCTGCCTAGATGCAGGTACGATCACCGTTGCATCCCGACACTCAATTAGCAGCAGGACAGACGGATGTCAATGCCCAAGCCCCGCATGAAGACTCGAGATGAGGTCTGCCACAAGCGTGGCCGTTGGTTGAAAATCCAAGGGTCAAGAGACGGGACGGGGAGGCTGAAGCACGCACAGACAAATGCCCTTAAAATAGCCCAACTTTACCAATTAGGTAGAATTGCGCAAAGGCTTAGTCGCGGCATGTCAAACATCCCCTTGGCCTGTGACGGTGTTTTGGCAGTGTCTTTTACTTCCGTTGATGGGCTGCTGAAGATTCTCCACGCGTTCCTGTTCGTCCATACTTCCGTGAGCATCTTCTCTAGAGCTTACCTCCTAACAGCATGTAGTGTGACAATATGGAGAGCCTCTCTTTCCACGAAGGGCACTAGAGATTGTCTCGTAAAACTCATTTAAAGCAGCGTCTGTGACAGCGAATCAGGGACTAGGAGTGAGGAAAAGGTAGGAAAGGCCCCAAAATCGCGGAGCAGTTAAGCCAAGCACCGACCGTCGCGGCACGATGCGGTGATAACCCGGCTAAGAGACGTTAAGGAGTCCATATTTAGAATCGAAGATGCCCAGCCCTCGACCCGCCCGGTCTGAAAACCGCACCAGACCACTGGGAGCCGCATCCGCAGCGCCATCAGTTGCCGGCATTTCATATTACTACAGGTACACGCCGCTATCTCGTCGCCACTACCCGGCCGTTGGTATCGACCCTGAAACAGAGTCCATTCTACCAGGTTACTCACCGCGAACCGGTCGGTTGACGCCTGATATACCCACCGTCGCCATTCCCGACCGACATCACGACCCCACGACCACACTTCCGGTTAACATACGTCAACTGATGCGCGCCGTCGTCGCATAGCGCTGCCAACAATGGGCCGAAGAAAAATTGAGATCAAGGCCATTAAGGATGATAGAAATAGATCAGTGTACGTGTTTTGTCGACTCGCCCCACATTGCGAACGTAGAGAGCGGCCCGTTGCAGACCCAAGATCTGTTCGTGGCAGGCTTGAACGTCGCGTCAAGAACACTCAAAGCGCATCGCGAAGCTGTCACGTTCAATGATTGTACATGAAGCGCGCTCTCAGTAGCCTTGAGACTTAATGCATCCATCCCGAGCGATTTTGCAGTGTTGTCAGCGGCTAATTTCTGCATCATAGGACATTCCTCAAGCGCAAAGGCGGATTATTCAAGAAAGCGCACGAGCTCTCCGTCTTGTGCTCGGTCGATGTCGCGGTTATCATCTTCGGTCACAACAAGAAGCTGTATGAGTTCTCGTCGGGCGACATCAACGAAACCATTGGGCGATATCAATACTATGGCGGGGCACACGAACACAAAGGGCCGGAAGACTTTATGGGCAAGAAGGACATGGATGACGATGATGAAGACATGGACGATATGGGATCGCCGCCTCCGAACTCCCACTCACCTCCGGAGCATCCGATGATGCCTCCCCATCTCCAGCACCAAACGCCTTATCAACACATAAGGAACGCGACACCATCCGCCTCTCCGCCGATGCCAAACGGTATGCCATTCCATCCACGCAATCCCTCACCTCAGCCACACCCTCAACAACAAGGCATCTCGCGTCCTCCGTCACGAACACACATTCGGCGAGCAAGTTCCAACCTCGCTCCTCCGCAGCACCCTCAATACTCGCAGCCGTCTCAGCCTCAACCCAACTATGCATACATCCCACCAGTATACAACCATCAAGCCGCTCAAGGTATGCCAGAAGCGCCGAAGCCTGGTTTGCCGCCGCATTTCCAGTATCCGCATCCTCCGCCGAACAACTCACAGCTGCAGCAAGCGTATCTGCAGGAGCAGAGGAGGCAATCAATGCCGCCAACTTTCCCCCAACAACACCAGCAAGAGCAGCGGCCTCCCGCACCGATGCAGCCAACGCCGCAACCCCCGCAGAATACATTCCAAAGTCCGCCGCTGCCGCAACCCAAGCCCTTGTCTTCAGCGGGAAAATCAAGCATATTCACGCCCATCGACGAAAGCCGGTCCCTGCTCGCTCAGCACTGGGGAAGTACCAGTACGGCCGACGTGGCGCGCACCGAGCCCGCAATCAAGCCGGAATTCGGTCCTAGATCGCAATCTATTGATGTCGCGCAGATGTCCCGGCATCAGATGAACGGAGTATCACCTATGCCGCCGCAGCCACAGCACCTACCCCAAGCGTCGCGGAATCCGTCAATCTCATCGTTACCCAGTATACCGCCGCCATCACGGACGAACAGCATCCAGATAGGAGGAGAGAAAAGGCCAAGGCTTAAAGTACAAATCCCTAGCGAGCACTCAGACGCCGGAAGCGCAACAGCTGGCTCTTCACCGAAAGACACCAATACCAGTTCAACGCCGCAAAGGAGCACGGAAGCCTCGCATTCATCTATAATGGTTCTGCCCCCACCTTCACCAAGCGCCAGCGCGCTGCTGAGCGCAGGTGCCACCGGGCCGATAAACCCGTTCGCCAGACCTCCGCCACCCATCAACCACAACTCTTTTGGAAACCGGAACGACATGGAAACGCCTATCTCTGCGCTGCCGAGTAGATTCGTTGCTGATGGACTTTTACCCTCGCCTTCCAGCTTCTACCCTGAGTGGGGCTTTGGACGGGACACCAACATGTTGCCGAGCCCGTTGACATTTCAGACACCTGTTGTTGCCAACGGACCGAGCTTCAGAGATGAAGATGTCGACAAGAAGAGAAAGCCGTCTGAAGGGTCCGATGGGGGCGCCAACAAAAGAATGAAAAACTGAAGAGAAGGCGGGTCTGATGAGAAATACGAGCCACGACCTAGCTCCGTAGCGAGAACATTCGGGTTCACTGGGCTGTCCCACATCTTTCGTTTGCGTCCCTACACACGTATTTCAGACTCGCAGAAAACATCAACCGCAGTCACCCTCACAGGCACCCAAATCCAAGGCACGCATATATTCAGCAGCAATGATAGGCCCAGCAGTATGTATCCTTCTCAAGAGCCGCGATGGACTCCTCCCACCTTGACCGCGGGCACCCGTATGCCTGGGCACACCGCCCGCTCAGCCACGTTCGATCGTGGAGGATCTGCGGGAGGTTTAGAATCGCTGTTTTCGAACACCGAGCGCCTTGTCGTCTTGCTGGCGTAAAAGACTAGAGGTTCATACCAAGTTGCAGATACGACCGGCGTTCTGCAGTGTCAACCCATCACTGCGATTTACGACGAAACGTAGCATGCTTCAGCCCATTGGCCGGTTGTGTTTAGGCTGTTCTCCTCTTCCAAGACGAAAAAACTGTTTGCTTGAGCTGTTCTTTTAGTCTGCTTGTTTGTTACTTTCCCCCTCTCGGCCGGTCTTATACCTTCACTCGCTTTGGATACCCCGTAGGCGTTTCATGTCTTCGTTCTGGCTTCCTCCTACATATCCTTTCTCACAACGAGGCTGCCATTCTTATTGTTGTTTCTCTTAGGCGTAGATCTAAGCTTGGAGGGTCGGGCGACGAGCGGGTATAGCGGTGACAGAGTAGAATGTCAGGTGTAGCTAGTGATCTGTAGCAGGTACTCAATGAGCTTGGAGTCACCTCTCCGTCGCAAGACAGACCCTTTCGCAAGCCGAATTTTAAAGCATGTCCGCATGACAAACATTATCTGCAGTGACTCTGTCTCGTATTGACTGCCATCGTGCAGCGGCATGCGGCTTTGCTCGAGCCCAGCCAGCTTGCCGAGACGGCAGCAAACAACGGCCCCTCGCACCCCACCACGCAGCTCTGCATCGACAGTCGAAGGACGAGTATTCAAAGCGCACACCATATCCCCAACATCACCGTTACCGAGACTCTCGTTACAAGATCAGACTCAGCCCAGCATCAAGCTCCACCGAGCTCACTGACCGGCGAAGCGAGCCTCCACCGTATGACCGCAGTAGCGCCCACCTGCGTGCACTACCCCAGCCGCACAAGGCTGCCCTCAGACTGCGCCCTGCAGCTTGCTATTTGATAGCACTGTCACCTCGACTCCGAGTCACCTACGCTCAGAAACCGCTATCTCACACATCATGGCCTACAACAAGGGCTACAACCCCGACGCGCTGCCCGCCCACGCCGAGCCCGAGCAGGTAGACTGAACCCCACCACACCACCACAGCTACGAGTGATCTGACAGCTATCGCACAGGCCGCTCAGCTCCTATCCCAATCTCAACAGGCCGGCCTCCCCCACTTG
>Ga0115842_100860_pt1 | contig 11936 bp, 5 predicted proteins | sample InSIn2SAF170_2_FD_83856 | JGI IMG/M metagenome (GOLD analysis project Ga0115842, IMG submission 83856)
GAACTAGCTGCGGAAAGTGGAATCAACTGCAGAGAGTGGCTGGATTCCACAGCTAATGAAAAGAAAGTGTAGAAAATACTGTGAAATGGAGTGGCTGTGTGTGTGGAAAAGAAAAAGAAGGAAGACAAAATAAACTTCATCATTTCAATTGATTCAATTAAAAAAAAAATGAAAAAATGAAACTCAACTACTTTGATAGGTTCAAATTGTCCAAAATTGTCTGGCTATGATTTGTAGTGGTCTTCAAAACATTGTATCCTGTTTTAATAAGGTTTTGCAACTTAGCTGCGGAAAGTGCCCTGATTCGACAGCTAGTTGAGAATTCCGCAGTTGTTTCAAGGTTTAGCAGGTTACAAGCGTCCAGTGAAAAAACCGACCACATGGGCATCTCCTGAATTGTCCCGATATGGATCCTATCCTAGTCACGCAGCTCAGATCATTGAATTCTCCCAGCCTTCACGTTTTCTTTGAAATACTTGACTAAAATACCCTCCTGATTGACAACTTTCCAGATTGTGTTCAGATTCATTCAATATGTAGCAAACTTGTGAAAATATCTTGTATTGTTGTAAGCTTTAACCATCTAGATTTAAGTGCCACATCGCCTCTTCCTTTGTCAACAATTCTTGTTTTTGAACCATCAAAGACTTCAGAATAACAGTGTCTTCCACAAAGAATATACCAAGGACATTCTACTTATATTCAAAATCTGATTTTAAACTCCATTTCCTTGAGAATAGCTTGGGATAACTGGTTGAATCACTATCGTATAAAAAAATAGGGTCCAGGCTGAAGAAACCAAGGATCTATAGTTTTCCTTCAACAATTTTTGTTCTCGTAGGATGCTCGGCGCTTTACTTGCTAAAATATGAGCGGCATAGGAATTGGCACAACCTGCCCAATCCATGGGGGCTATATCACTGAAATTCACTGTGTCGTATGCTGTAATTACATATGAAAACAATTTTCCCCCCTCTGAGATTGATCTTGAGGCCGAATGCAACAAATTCATAAAAGGCAGAACAGTGAAAACATTAACTCAAAAAAACGTAAACAGCAAAAAAAAAAGTCAAATTTTAAATGCGCGATTTTCCCAAACGGAGGAAAATTTTAAGAAAATAAAACATGGGTTTTTTTGCCAGCTACGTCAATTAGATAAACTAGAAACCATTTTGAGATATTCGTGGCGGTCTAGGAGAAATCCTTGGTTCTTTGGAGTACATTTTTGCTTGCCGCGTGAGAAAAAAAATAGTGTTTTTTTGAACAGTTGCAGCCATATTTCAATTTCTTTGAGAAATCCGCTCAGATCTGATATCCTTGGCTGCTAGGTCATCCACCACGTCATTGAATGCATGAGAGGAAAAGATTTTTATTAAATGAATAGGAAATAGTTTGAACACGTCTTCCACCACCCGTCTGCCCATTTAACAGTAAGATAATCAAATACGGCACTTCTCCAAGCACCCATCTAACAGCTATTCCTATGACTCAGTGTTTTACTTGCTCAAATATCAGCACAGTGCTAATACTCATTGATCTTGTCTTCATTAACATGTTTTGTGTACGTGTTTAATTTTATTATGACGTGCTTGGCAGTCTGACCATATTTTCAGCCAAAAACTCTACATTGTTTTTCTATCCACTCTTCGCAGCATCACTCTGTTTTCAATTGGTGATTATGGTAATGGGTGGCGTGGAGATGAAGAGATCCTATTATAGACCCGACGGACTCACCCAGAACTGCCTTATTTCCCCAGCCTCGACAACGCCAAGGAATTTCTGGGGGGGGCTACCGTAGGGCTAATTACACTAGTTTCTTGTCTCTACTTCTACTTTGTCTACGTGTGCAATTGCTTACATCCTCCACATTTTTTTCTTTTCCACACACACAGCCACTCCATTTCACAGTATTTTCTACACTTTCTTTTCATTAGCTGTGGAATCCAGCCACTCTCTGCAGTTGATTCCACTTTCCGCAGCTAGTTCAACTTTCCGCAGCTGTTTTGTTAAACTCTAGGTTGCAGGTGTCATCAAGAAAAACAAGCCACATGGGTAGCTGGGGGAATGTAAATACATGGATGGTGTCCTATTCATTTGATCCAATTCGATGAAAAAGACCCCAGTCAAAAGGAAGTCAAGTTGAGTGTTATCACTAAGTCGCCACACTGAGTTACTGCATGTCAAGAAAAAATAATAATTTTGAATCAATGAAATGAATAAGTTATTTGCTCACTTTTCTGAAGGTATTGATTAATTTTGGACTGATAATGAAAAATGAATGGCTAACTTTGTATCTAAGATTTTTAGCTACAGAACTGTACACATTCTGCAGCTAAAGTCCAATTCCGCAGATGTTCTCTAATTCCGCAGCCAAAAAAACCTCATTGTTCAAATCAACCTATCTTTCTCATACAAAATCAGATTTTGATGATTTAAGTATCGTTGGAAAGATTTCAACAAGATCTACACAATGAGAAATCTATCATTAGAGTTTGAAATGGAAAATAATGAAATAAATTGCTGAAAAGAAGCAACACTCAACTTGGGGCACCAATTCCAAAGCAGGTATAAATTCTTTTGATTTTTCCTTTGAGAATTTGTTTCATTAATACAAATTCTTAGTTTTGTGTGTAAATATCATAACTAGAGAGATTGATCACCTCTCTCCTTTGATAATCTTACATTCCATTGCAGAAAAAGTATTAGTTTTTTTTGCAGGTTCCAGGAGAAAGGACAAATGATTACAAGAGAATGGTGTCTCTCTAAGAGACCAATTTATTTCATAAGAGGATGATTAGAAACAAAGAGGAAATATGATTATGCAAAATCAGATCCAAACACTTGAAAAATTTTCAGATACTATTGTCTCCATCACATCCATACTTCATAATAAACCATTCACCTCATTTCACTCCATATTTTCCATTTACATTCGCATACACTTTCCATCTCTTTTTGTCCATTCATAACTCACAAATAAAAGCAAGAGGCTCATTCACATGCTTATTGCCCATTGCCATTTCTATTCTCCCATTTCATCTTCCATTCCTTGTCATTTTCATTCCGCAAATAAGCCCTGCTTCAATGCAAATTATTGAGTCCATAATCCTTTGAGTCTAAGTTCTTTGTAAAAAACACCTTGAGGCTTACATCCCTTAATGGTAAGTCCTCATGCTGACAAACAATGGAAATACATTAATGTCCCTTGTTCGTCAGATCTTCTAGGTGACTCGACTTCGGCAAATTCATTTGTACCTAGCAAGATGTGTTTTGGCATCTTGACTCTCATTGTCATCAATGGTGAGAGTTCTTATGTTGACTAGTGGCATCTATTAATGGCCACTAAGCCAACAATTTCCTACTATGTTCGATATCAGAACATCTTTTCACATAGTAGGAATTGTGCCAGTGAGTTTTGAAGACATGAAGACTATTATTTTTAGCATTTTGGAGCAGATTCAGCAAGTTTTAGTAGAAGCACTGACAAGTCATCTTATCTCTCCATCCATGACTCCTCTTGTTCAGGCACTTGAAGAAGAATATGATCAGAAATTTTCAGCCACCACACATACAACTCATCCATTCCAAAGGGTAAGTGAAGGTACGTCATTTTCTAACTTTTGACCTGATAGAATTCCATAAAAAGCTAGAATGATAATTGTTGGAAAAACATTTCTCTTCCTCATTTCGTAAAATTTCCAATACCATCAGTTGGGGGGGGAATACATTCATATTCATATCTTGCCATGTCCATATCATATTCAGGAGCCCACATACTTCCAACATATATTAATTATCACATTGCTATTATGAGCATACAATGGCTTTTGAAAAAGTGCTTAAAGGATAAATTGGATACAAACAAAATTATGGTTGTCACACAAGAACCAACCATCATGCAATCCAATAAAGATATACTTTCCAACAATAATCAAAATATCATTATGCAAAGTTCAAAGATCAAAATAGAAGGCAACAACAACAACAAAAAAAATGGTTGTAACACAAGAACCAACCATGTTGCAATTCAAGTAAAACACTTTGCAGCAATATGAAGTTATCAAATGATATCATACAAAGTTATGCCAAAGCTCAAGGATCAAAAGAGTGAATGTAATATATATTGCATGAGGACATACAATAGCTTCAGTCGGGGGGTATGTTGAGTCTTGAAAATGTCATTCATTTCCATTACACTTTCACTATTATGTCAATTATATCACCTCCATTTCACTACTATGTTACCACATTCATCCCACTTTCATTATCATTGGGCCACATTTATGTTTTTCCAATCTTTATTAATTCTAAGCCTTTTAAGTGAATTTGTGGTTAAAAATTAGAAAATAATGTGCATATGCTTATACCTAACAAATGGGTTGAGATTTTTGACATGTGTAGGTTGAAAGAAGGCTTCTAGAAGACCCTTATGTGGCACTCTAAGGCCAAATTCGAATTTGAGTGGAAAGAATTATGGGATCATGAGGATATGTGTCACATCTCCTAATTGTATTGTAATTCTAAGAAGACATGTGTCTTATCAGTTCCTATTTTGAATAGGACTCTAGAGGTAGAGGGAGAAATTCATGGACTCTCATTAATGAGATGGCTTCTCATCCTTTTGTATAAATAGGAGATCTCTCTCCTTCATTTGTTAGTCTTTGAGCTTATTAGTCTTTTAGCTTGTGAGTTCTTTAGCTTGGAGTTTGTAGTTCTTCCTTGATGGCTTTTGAAAGATTTGGAGAACTTTGTTGTACTTTGTAATTTTGAAGAATTTGAATAAAGCTTTGATGTTCTCAACATGGAAGGAGATGTGAAGTAGATGTCATGGAGCTTATTAGAATGTAAGGTAGAGTAGATTTCATTTTGTAAATTTTGATTTGATTTAATTATGTCATTTGATTGCTTTCAAGTTTGATATATTAGATTTTTCATTCATGCAATTTTAATTCATGCAAGTGTGTTCAACCAGTTAATTGTAGATTAGTAATGCACATAGCTTTTTAATGACTAATGACATGATGGAATCATCTTGTCCTTCTGCTGATTTATTTTCTGAGTTCTAATTCCAGCATTGTTATTTCTTTCAGTTTTGTTTTTCTCATTTACTTTCATGCAATTTATATATCATATTACTCCATTTGTTTATGATTACCTTCCTATAGCCAAGCGACTCAAATAGTAAGGAATCATAATATTATTTGATGTAGTATGATTTAGTTTACTTTCCTGCAAGTTAGTGATTAGATTACTTATGTCATTTTTAGGGATTGAAGTATGAATGAGTAGTTTAATCTTAGTTTCATTTTATGCAATTTAGATATCATATTACTCCATTTGTTTATGATTACCTTCCTATAGCCAAGTGACTCAAATAGTGAGGAATTAGAATATTATTTGATGTAATATGATTTAGTTTACTTTCCTGCAAGTTAGTGATTAGATTACTCATGTCATTTTCAGTTACCTCCTATAGCCAGAGCGAGTCGAATGGTGAGGGATTGAAGTATGAATACGTAGTTTGATCTTAGTTTCATTTTATGCAATTTAGATATCAGATTACTCAATTTTTTTATGATTGCCTCCTATAGCCAAAGCGAGTCGAAAGGTGAGGGGTCAGAATAAGGGTTGATGTAATATGATTTAGTTTACTTTGCTTACAGTTTTTGAATTGCTTTAAGTTTAGTTTTCTTTTTATACAACAACAAGGATACTGGGTTTCATAGTAACTAGCTCATTGTTTGGTTGTTCCATTCTATTTTGATTGAAGTAGCTGCATATTTACACTTTTGTTTAAGTAGTTGCATATTTACACTTTTGTTTAAGATCTTTTGAAGTGCTAAGTTTTGGAAGTTACCATTAGGGACATAGGCCTTGTCTTGAAATCCCTATCCATACTTGTCCTTTAAAAGTATTCTTAAGACCTTAGAATAGGATTTCTATTTGCATTAGACACTTTAGGAAACCAACAAGAACAAAACCCCAAAAACAACATAAACTATAAAACAACGAAGTAAGAAAAAGGTTAACTAAGCACATATGGTGCACCACACTTCATCAGTTTACGATACCCGGATTGATAATTTATGTAGAGCAATTTAAGATGTTAAATTGACTAAATAGTACATGGTGGGTGCTTGTGGCTAGAGGAGCCCATCCTCATCATGGACCACTTAATCCATCGCATTACCTAGCTCCCATGCAAAGGAGGGGACCCCGCGGACATCTCGGAGGGGAAAAGTAGTGACTTGGCAATCACGGAGGCCATGAAGAAGAAGTACAAGATGAAGAAGAAGAAAAGGGGCTACACCATATCCAAAATCCACAACAAAGTAGTTAAAGTGGCAACCCAAATACTGGCGAGTAAAGTTATGCACAAGTGTAGCGCGGATGAGGTACCCGCGCCGATGGTAGCACTTGCTAAGCAGTGTGCAAAGGCGGTCCAACTTAACTAGTTTGAGTTCCTGTATAAGGAGTTCCTTGAAAATTTCTTCGAGGCTCGGGAATAAGGAAAAATGTTCCACTATGCATTACTTCTGTTGTCTATAGTGCTCGTGGCAAGGGAATTGTCGAAGGACAGTCAGTTCCCCATAATTGACAGGGATTTGTCTGAGGTCGCAAAGTATGCTTCACTTTGGGCCATGAAGAATGCAACCAGATTTGCTACAGTAAGATATTGTAGGTGTTCATGGAAATAAACATCAGAATGGGGATTAACCGCAAGCCGGAGCTATCACCCACTATCTACAACAACCTGCAAAGTTTTGCATAATCTAAAGTGGACCTCCACAGCATCTATATCAGAGCACGCAAGGACCCGGCCAAGAAATTGAGAGAGCTACCCTTTGTAGCCACAGATGACATAATCTTTAATGTACTAGAGACATGGTCTTCAGAGTGGTGCGCCCTAGACATCACGGAAATGGAGAAGTCTGCAATGCAGAAGAAGAAAGAAGAGGCCAAACTATGCATGGCACAGTTGGCATAGAAGAGAAGGCAAGAAATAGTGGCAACAAAAGCATAGGAGGCACGGGACGTTGCACAGATAACAGCAGAATAGAAAAAGGCCATAGTAGTAGTAGCAACACAAGAGGCAGCTGAGAAGGCATGCGAGGGACATTGCACAGATAACAGCAGAATAGAAAAAGGCCATAGTAGTAGCAGCAACACAAGAGGTAGCTGAGAAGGCATGCGAGGGCCAGAACTTGCCTTCACATGGGCAGGAAATAAAGGAAGAGGAGGGCAGCACAGACCCACAAACCGCGTCAAAACAACTGAAGCACTACCACCTGAGTGAGAGGACGGGGCCGTGCAAGAAGGTCAAGGCCTCAAAGTTATCTATTAACCTGATCACCCTTACAGAGGGTGATCTACATGACATCGGCAAGAAGGTGCGTTATGTCACCTACAAGGCCCTCTAGAAATTTGTGCAAGAGAACCAAATTGTGTTGGGGACCCTTAGAGCGCAGCTGCAAGAGTTGCAAGTGCACACTCCTAAGACTGGTACCCTTTTGACCAGCCTCGCAGTAGGAACAACTTCAGTAGAGCAGATGCTATGCGCTCGAACAACAAATACAATAGTGTTGTTGGAAGGGGCACTGGTGACAAAAAAAATGAGGCCGATAGGCCTATGATTAGCGCACTGAAAGGTATCTGGATCGAAATGGCTGCACTCTCGCGCGAGACACTATACGTTCTGTAGGATGGGATTACTACAGAATTGTGGGCTAAGGATAATCATGTGCTGCAAGTAGTAAGCGAGAAAAAATATCAACATGGAGAAGTTGATCTTGTAGCGTGACGAAGTGGTGTCGTAGAATAGGCAGTTGGTACAAGTACTAGAAGAAGCATGTCAAATGGTCCCTGATCTGGCCATCCCAGTAGACACACAAGTAGAGGTGTGCATCCACAGGCTAGCAGCAGGGGTGCGCGAGGCGCAAGAAGAAATGACTAAGGTTCAGCTGGAGCTGAACCTTCAGATAACAGAGTTGTGGTTGAAGGCACAACCTTCCACCCCTTCATAAGTAAGAGAACGACATGCCAGCGCTATTGCATCAATGCTGGAAGAGATCGATAGTGCAGTAAGGGACTGCACCAGAATGTTGGAGGAGTCATTTGAGGTCCTTACAAATCTGCAGGAGGACCCCAACATCTAGCGCTTAGAGATAGAGGTACGTGAGCTCTAATAGTTGTACGACAACGTCAAAGGTTCCACACAGACGATGGCCCTCACTTAGAGGCTCACATGAATGAAACAAGCCAAAGCGCTGAAAGAATAGGTGGACACAGCACGACACAAAGAAGTAGTCCTGAAGGCATGCGTTCAACCTTGGATTGACAAGGCCTTCATCATCACAGAAATGATTGAAGGCAAGCTCACACAAATGTAGGGGATGGAGGAACAAGTCCAAGGAAACAGTTCTGACACTGCAGTGTTAGAACACCGGGTACAAGAGATTTAGTAGGCAACCGCTTAGTGCGTTGCCGACCTTGTAGCAATTCAAGCAGAGTTAGAGGGACTCCATGTGAATATCTCTGCATCGACAAAGTGACTCGAGGGCGAGTCATGATGTTTGTGTTGGGGGCCTGTTGGACATGGTATCCCCCCAAGGCATGTTTTGGGGCTTAAAGCCTAAGTTTGGACCAAGCCCATTGTAAAGGCTCCACAATTTGTGGGTGCAGAGCGCGAAGTCATAATAGAGTCATAAGGTTGTCTGCCCTTGTTTTTGTAATGTAATGTCGGCTTGATAGACTTACCCATGGTCTGCGGACGATGGGATTGTATAAATAGAGCGAGGCTGTAAGTGTAGAAGATAGTGAATGGATGAATGGACTAGAAGCATGATGAGTCTAAGAGATTGAGTCAAAGTATAAAGTGTGTCTTGGGTCGTGGAGTAGGATAAGGCTCTGCGACTGAGTGCACGGACCCCTGCAGTTGAGTACGCAGGGCAGGTCGAGTCTGTAACCATTGGAAACATCAATAAGGAGAAGTTTTATAATATTTCTGTGTATCTTTTCCTATTTTATGTATTATTGGGTATGAATTACAAGTTTACTGTGTATTTGCTACGCAAACTCATATGAATGTGTTATATATATTGTTGACTGCTCTTATTGTTTACTGATTAAACAATTGAGTACCACATTAAATTGTCAACCCGAGAAAGTCCTTTTATTTCAAAGGTGACCTTGTACTGTATGTACTTAATTCTAAAAACATTAAAGGCTGTAGTATATGCACATTTATTTTCTGCTAAACCTTTACTCTGTGTTACAGCAGTTACAATACATTGCAGTAACGAAATAAGGATAGTAATTAACTAAAACAATAATTCTGCAAAAAGGAAATAATGGCTGTCTTGTAACAGAGGATCAGGACCCTATCCTCAGAGTAAAGGTGTTCAGCACCTGCCTCTGTATTCAATTTTCCACACACACTGCAATTCCTAATCACCGGTGAATCACTCTTCCACAGTGTCAAGCGATTAACAAAACAGAGTATCAGCAAACAAGAAAAATATCAGAGGTAATGCTACAGAATTCAAACACACTCACACTAACAGAAAGAAATGGGTGAATCTTGTGAAGAAGGTGGGCCCTGTCCTTCTCACAAGATTCCCCAGGTCACAGATACTAAATGAAAATGCTCAGAAGAGTATTTTATTCATCTGCCAAAAACGTTGGATTACAATAAAGATTCAGATCTGTTCTCTGATACAATTTTTCTCTTTCCGTTCACCCGTAAATGTCTCCTCTTTATAGAGGAGACATCTATTACAATAGATTGTTATGATTCATTCAGTTTGACCCCTTTTGTTCAAAATAAGAAATCCATTCCTGCTACAGTATGTTGTTACAATAGTGTGACTGTATATTCTTTCTTTGGTCTCTTACTGTTACAAAGCTGGTAAATGAACCTCAACCATCTCCTTGGAATCCTTGTACTATCCTTTGCTGCTTCACCATTGTTGCTGATTTAGTAAACTCGTGTTGTTCCTTGTGTCTCAGCAACTGTAACTGTGTTTTACCATTTCTGGACAGTTGTTGATCGTGCTGTGTCAGCATCGGCAAAATAGAGTTCTGCCGATCTTCAGATGGTTGCTGCTCCCGCTTGTTGTTTCTGGTGTTCCAGCTGTTGCAAAGTGAAGTTTTACCCGCTTTAGATAGTTGTTGTTTCTGGTGTTGCAGAAACTGCGTAGTTGTTGTTTCTCGTGTTGCAGCAACTACGTAGTTTCTGTTTCTGGTGTTACAGCAACTGTGAACTATAATTCTGCAGAGTTTAAATAGTTCAACGGTTACGCATCAACTTGGTCAACTATCCAAAGATTAATTATAAAGATAACATGAATATGTAATGAATGATTAAACATATAGTAATGAGGAGAGTTATTTCATACCTTGGAATAATTAGGTCAATATGTTAGCAAGGCTTCCAACTTATTGGCTGAAGAGGGTAATATTATGGCAAAAATACAAGGTCAAAAGTGGTCAATATGGAGTCCTAACATCCCCCCAAACTGAAAAGGTTGCATGTCCTCATGCAACGTTTACTCTGAATCTGAGTCGGAGTACTGGGATGAAGAGTGTAAATTGCTGATACAATAGCTATGGAAAGTATTGTCAAACCTGTTTCTGAACCCTTAGACACTCTATAGTTGCTTCCATGCTGCCACCCCCTCCTTTTTGGTCAATGTAAAATGACTCTTGTATTGCTGACCAGATATCCACAAGAGAGGAAAATGAAAGCGGTGCCCAATCCACTTTTCAGCACATTGTTCCATACATCTAACATAGTAAGGTACCCTTGAAATTGCTACCTGAAGATTGAGGGGATTGTAGGGATGATACTCTTGTCTTTCTTTGAGACAGTGTTCCCAAAATAGATTGTTGGCTTTGATAGCCAAAGCTCCCTTTGTTTTTACATAATGTTGGCAGTCTCACAAGACTACTGCTTGTAGTTGCCTAATGTGATCAGCCATTCCTGGTTCTCTTAAAATTCTTTGATGCTATGCAATGAAAGTGGCTGCATTTTGAGGTTCAGCCCTAATCCAAAGGAGGCAGTTCTGTTCATTGTGTTGTGCTGATATGAAAGCATTTTGCCAAGTGAGTTGGTTAGCTAGAAAGGAAATGAAAGCTCTAATTTGTATGTCACCAACAAGAGGGAGTATATTCATTTTTCTGTCTTCAGACATAGCTTCATTATGGAGATAAAGCTCACACAACAAATTCTGATCATTCTTGGGTGCTTCTGTGAAAGTTTCAATAAATTGTTCTGATGTAGTCACCTGGTGAGGTCTGCCATCTCTGACTGCCTTTATCTGTAAGAATGTTAGGCGTTCCCTCAAAAATACTGCATAGTTGAAAGAAGGTTTTCTGGTAGCAAGTATTCTTTGAACCAAATCAAAAATATGGGACAGTCTAGCTTTTAGTTTCTTATTTTCTTTATATTGGGCTCTAGACTGTTCAAGTACTTCCCAATTCTTATATGCATAATTGAACCAGATTTCCTTTTGCTGTTGAAATGCTTTCCCTTGTGACAGCTCATATTTTGTTCTCCATATGCCTTTTAGTTGTTGAAAACTAGAGGTCTCTATGCAAGCATCGCTGACAGAGGGAGGTTCAGTTTGTGCGTAGGCATCAACAAGAATTTTCTGCTCTGTGATAGTTTGGGTAGGCTGGGGTGGTTCTATGTCTTCTTCTCCACTTCCTGCTGGTTCTTGTGTAACAGCAGGTTCTTTTTCTTGTTCCACAGCTTCTAGAGAGCCTGCTGGTTCTTGTGTAACAGCAGGTTCTTCTTTTTCTTGTTCTGTAATTTTTGGAGAGTAAACTAAATCATACTACATCAAATAATATTATGATTCCTTACTATTTGAGTCGCTTGGCTATAGGAAGGTAATCATAAACAAATGGAGTAATATGATATATAAATTGCATGA